>WNFJ01054188.1_pt1 | contig 17299 bp, 20 predicted proteins | sample 5400461 | NCBI WGS metagenome assembly WNFJ01 (sample SAMN13153349, study PRJNA577476) | soil metagenome | isolation source: 115 cm saprolite on Douglas fir-dominated hillslope | place: USA:California | collected 2013-09-17 | reverse complement strand
TACCATGCAGACCGACACGCGCTCGGTCAGCGCCTTCTTCCACCGGATGGTGCACCGCCAGACGCTCGAGCGCAACCCCTTCGACCGGTTGATCTTTCCCAAATTCGGCAAGCCCCTGATTGAGACGATTGAGCAGGGGGGAGTTGGAACGGCTCATCTTGGCCTGCACACCGCCCGATGAGCCAGGACCGATCGCCGAACGCGCCATTCTCTGACTGCTTTACGACAGCGGCGTCTGCGTGTCCAAGCGGTGCGGTCTGTGCCTCGCCGATGTTGACCGCAAGCATGGGGTCATCACCGTCAAGGAAAGGGGGTCCAAGGAGCGGCCCATCTCCCCGGGCAGCAACTACCTGCGTAATGAGTTCTACTACCTGGATCGCCATCGACTCGACAACGAGGGACTGGCCGAATGGGGCAGTGCGGGCTAGGATCACCGCTTTCTCTCCGAGACGCGCAACCCACTCACGAAGAATGGGGTCGAGATGCTCTGCAAGCGGGTGCGCGAACGCGCAGGCCTCACGCACAAACGCAACAGCCCGCACATCTTCCGCCAAACCTTCGCCATCCGCTCCCCGGTGCTGGGTAACGACCCCCTTTAGTCTCCAGGAACTGCTGGGACAGGAAGACAAGGCAAACCGCAGGCCACTTAAGCGCTGAGGGCGAACCCGTTGCCCTCGCTTCTTGACAGGGCAAGCAGCCGGTTCGCTCTCCACCGAGTGGTCGAGCGCTCTGCTCGCGCTGGCAGCAGTATGAACTCTGAAGCTCGGAGAGCGCATTTCTGATCTGGCAAGAGGCCTCAAGCTCTCTCATCAGTCAGGCGCACCTCTCTCGTGTTGAGAGGTCGCCTCCCCCCGCTCCTCGCGCAATTCACCCCTGCTTTGTATCTCTCGAACAAAAAGAGGAGGGCGGGGGGGCGCGTCGCTGACGCCTAGCGAGACCTCGGAAAGGAAGTATTGGGGAACCTCCAGGTCCTGCGGCATTGCCTTGAGGGTGCGTTGGTGTGCCCGGATAAAGTCATCCAGTCGGATGAGATGCGCTGGCTCGAAGAGGATCCGGAGATCGTGTTGGAGATCGATGATAGTCAGTCGGCCGCCATTGTACTCAAACTGATGCGCGCGCGTTTTGAAGCAATCGTCTTCAGGGGCGTTAAACAATCCGTAGCCTCCCTCTAGAAGTCGCTGCGCACGACGTGTCTGCCATCTTCTAAAGCCGCGAAGGAACGCTCTCAAGATGAGGGCTTCGCCGGGGCTGAGGTCCATCTAAGTTGTGTCGACCACTCTGGTAACGAGCAGATGCGACGGAGTGAGTTCGAAGCGAAAGCGGTCTGTGTTGAAACTGTTCATGTGTTTGCCTTTCTCGTCGGGCTAATATGCAAGACCAACAAAGCGTTTGACGTTGTGACTCGGCACAGTTCTGCCATCGTGCAGACATCGTTGTACATACCCTAGAGTGCGTCCAGAAGGCACTCCAAGTTGTCATAGGTATAAGCTGGTGTACTGGAGCCGTCCTTCTTCAAGCTGAATGGCAGAGCAAACATCCAGTGACACGAGATGCATGTGCTCTTCAAGCGACGGCGCCCCTGGAGCATACCAGGTATGCCGAGCAGCTATCCCACAGGATACTTCTCTATCGCCCTCCTTTCACTCGCGCTTTGCACTCGAAGTGGTAGCGGTGACACTCAAACGCTTAACATTCCATCAAGATGGCTGTGCTCTCTTCAATCCGCTTTCCACCACGCGATGCTCGATCGGTCTGCGCGTCAAGAGAAGTTGATATTGCCTGCCGCGGAATGGCATTGCATGATGAAAATCTACGCGCAATACCGTGGGAAACTGCGTAGAGATGGTGAATTCCGGTGGTACAAGCTGAATGATGCCTGCAAAGAAGAAAAAGTCGATGCCGGCCATTCCTATCGAGCGCTACCCCGAGCGAAACGAGTCTCAAGACTCCTCAATGCCCTCGCTGCGAAAGCGGCGGATCCGCCGCAGAAATAGGATAAGGAAGCAGAATCTCGAAAGACGTTGTGGGTTTCCCCTGCGATGGAAATGGCCGTGTTGTCGTACATCACCTAATCAGAGTTTCTGAGTTTGTTTCTGGCAAAGCTAGAAGGAGACCGTTTTGGTCGTTCAATGGCTGGTTGCTTATTACCATACGGCATGAATGACTTTTGCGCTTCCATCAATTGAGGTAATCGAGTGACCAAAAACGGATGACGTTTTGACGGCCATTGTCGGCATCGACAGGACGAGAGTAATAGGTTATCACGATCTATCCTCCTCTTTGTTTGTGTACTGGTACGACCACATTAAGTAGTGGAGGCTTGGCGAATCGAGCGTGATTTTCACGGTATTTCGCCATTGCCCCGTTTAATGTGGTTGTATCCGGAACGATCATCTAATGACAAGTGTACACGCTTTCATCCTTCGAACCTGCTTCGAAAGTGATCACTATATGGGCAGAGCAGTGACAACTTCATCGTCTAAACTCTCTCGAAATTTCGTCAGTTCTGCTGTGTCGGGTAACTTTCCGCTCGTTGTTTTGCTTGTTGTTGCCTTTTCCCTCTTCAAAACACGCATGGATGGGCATTGCTACGAGAGCAAGCGCCGACGTGCTTTCACTGGAAAGCACGCCATTGACGGATGAGATACTGTTCTTATCCTCATGCTGCCCGCCAGATGCGAATGCCCTGGCCTCTGTTCGCCGAAGCAATACTCTTCCCATCGGGCGACCACGCTAGAGCACCGATGCTCTGTGATGGATCGTAATAGGTGAAACGGTGTCTGCCTGTCGCTGCATCCCACACCTGGATCGCCCCATCCGAACTGAGCGAAGCAATCCGTTCGCTATCGGGGGACCAGGTGATGCTGACTACCGGTCTCGTGTGACCACGATAGCGACAAAGCATGTTTCCCTTTGCCGCATCCCAGATCTCTACTGACGGGTCAAACCTGATGGCCGCGATGCACCTCCCGTCCGGTGACCAGTAAATTGAGTCCGCATCATCCGCATGAGTGGGGTGGCTTTGGCTGGAAAGTCTCTGTCGCGAGGTGATGTCCCAGGTCTCGACGATATTGTCACGGCGGGCCAGCACGATGCGCCGGCTGTCGGCATGCCACCGGATGGACACGGCGCCATTGTTCGCAAACGCGAACAATCCGCCAGTTCTTAAGCGAACGCGAAAAGTTTCGGTGAAAAGACTGGCTCCTGTCTGCACGTCCCAGATATGGAGGAGATACGTCTGGCCTTCCTCCCAGTCGTCCCCAACGCTTCCAGAGGCGATGCGCGTGCCATCGGACGACCAGGCGATGACCTCTAGCTCGCCAGGGATGGAATACTGCCTCGTGCAGACCCCGGTGGCAACATTCCAGATCATCATCCGATGGCCGGCACTTCCAGCAGCGATATGTCGGCCATCAGGCGACCAGGCTACTGCCCTTCTGGCCTCAGCGTTGAGGTGGAATGTGCGCTTGATGGAGTGGAGTGCTCCTTGAGTGGGAGTCCAGAGACGCATGTGTCCATTCAGGTCAGCCGAAGCGATACACGTGCCATCGGGCGACCAGGCGAGCGCAAACACGTGGGAGTCGTGGTCTCGATAGATTGCGAACTCGTCTCCTGCGCGATATGGTTGTGCAGCCTGCTCTAGAGACGTGGCGAATGCCTCTATGCTGGCGAACCGCTGCTGCTGGTCCTTCGCGAGCGCCCGCAGCACCACCTGCTCGACCGCAGGTGGGATTGTGGGGATTTTCTCATGCAGCGGCGGCGGGGGAACAGCGAGGTGCTGGCAGAGCACCCGCAGATGATCCTCCTGAAAAGGGGGCTCGCCACAGAGCCATTCATACACCACAATCCCGAGCGCGTATTGATCGCTCGCCGGACGGGGCTTTCCCTGGATCTGCTCAGGCGCCATGTACTGCGGTGTGCCGGAATGATCCAGCGTCTTCAGTGAAGAGGTGTTGTGAGCGGCCACCGCGATGCCAAAGTCACTGAGCAGGATCTCACCATGGCTGCCCAGCAGCATGTTCTCCGGTTTGACATCGCGGTGGATCAAATTTGCTTCATGGGCACGCTGGAGCGCAGCGGCAACCTGCTGGACGTAGGTGACCACGAGGGAAAGTGGAAGCATACTTCCGCGCGGATGCGCCTGGCGCAAGGTCCCTTTCGGCGCGTAATCCATCACGAGGAATGGGGTGGCGCCATCGATCTCGAAGTCCAGGACGCGCACAATGTGCGGGTGCTTGAGTTGCGCGATGGCGCGCGCCTCTTGAAGGAACTGCTCTCCATCATGCGCGCTCAACGGGGTGTGCAGCACCTTGATGGCAGCAAGCGTCTTGAGATGGAGGTGTTCCCCCAGGTAGACGTCGGCAAACCCACCTGAGCCCAGTCGGCGAATCAGGCGGTAATTCCCCAGTTGTTGCCTGGCAGGGTTCATCATCGGGTGGACTCCTGCCCTCTCTAGCCGTGCGAGGTACGCACGGGTCAGATTTGATTCTCACGTTGGCTGGCGATGCACGCGCATCTGAAGAAATGCCCCGCCCGCTCACCATTCATGTACCGCTCTCCACTGAACACCTGAAGGCATATTCTCAGTCGGCCTCTTGCGCGCCATGTGTCGAGATTCTGTGCCATACATCTGACGTGTGAAGTCATGCTGCCAACGATATCGGCTGCACGCTGCTCGTTCGACCTGTTGCGGTATCAAAGGACCTTGCTCCGAAAGCATAGTGAACAGGGAGCATGCCCTCGCGAACCAAACAGACACCTTGCGGTGAGGGGTTGCGCGAGGCTCATCCAGGGGGTAAGACAGCAGGCATGCACCTATCCGATACGCGCTCTTCTGTTACCCGGGTGCCAGGTCGATGGAGGCTGCCCTTTTCATTCTACGACAAGTATAGATTTAAATCAAGACTTACTCTTTACAAACCTTACAAAAAAGACTAGGCAAGTATACAGTCATGTCCATGACAGACTATTTTGAACTGCCAGAGATGCCTGGCTATATTTCAACAGACCAGGCGGCCCAACTCCTGGGCATCTCCAAGCAGCGCGTGTACCAATATATCGGAGAACAGCGCCTCCCGGCGTTCCGGGCGGGCAACGTGATCTTGTTACGCGTTGAGGCCGTCAAGCAATTCAAGCCCCATATCACGGGACGTCCTCGCAAGAAAGAACCGCTGTGGCGCATCTATCGTGGGGGAAGTTTTGTACTGGGCACTGACATCCAGGTCCAGATAGTTCCTGGGCAGCAAGAGCGCCTGGTAGAGAAGTTGAGAGCCATCTACAAGGGGCAGCGACATACCTTTCCAGGCACCATTGAACGTTATATCTTCAAAGATAACACCTCCCCTGCGACAGTCAGTATCTGGCTGATCTGGAAAGATACGGAGATGCCGGACGAGGTGACACGCGAACAGGCATTCGCCGCATTCAAAGCGGAACTGGCCGATGTGCTGGATTGGGAGACAGCGCAGATCAGCACAAAAGAGGGGATTATCTATACGTAAGGGACGCTTCAATTGCTCAAACCCACAGCTAAGAGAACAGCCATGCTTCTCGCGCACTTTTTGCTATCCCTCTTTCCTCCCAAACCAATCTGGAGAGAAGCATGTGCTTGATCTTCAAGGACTGCAAGTGTCTATCACTCTTCTCCAAGCCGGCACACCTGATCATCGCCACGAAATGCCGTGGTCGCGTGAGAGGTGATTGGCGAGCTTGCAAAAGCAACCACCTTTTCTGCTTGCTCGATAGTAAGTTGCGCCCCGCGTAAACGCCGTTCATTTGTACAATTCTTCTCATTTTTCGGGATACCTCAGATGATATTTGGCCATGACTCTTCTCAAATAGTGGTCACTAAAAATCGTGGCTGCTCATCAGATTCATGCTACACTTGATCTCAGAGGAAGCAGGACACATTTCAGATTGCAAGCTTGTCAACGCGATGCCATCTGAAGCATTTGAGCATATGCCTGGCTGCATTGATCGAGTCTCTTCGGATAATCGTTTTCAGATCGACCCAACTCTACGATCTGCCGCTCTTTTTCGGGAGCGATAACGCTGATAGGGAGAAACGTTTTGTCGATGGAGTGCCACGATGGCAGCGAACCATCAATGCGGTGAGTGAAATGCAAGACTTAGCATAAAACCTGGGAAAAACCTGAGAAAGACCTGGGAAACGCATCTCCTAGATTTTGTTTTAACGCGTGTTGGTCAGAGAGCCGATGAGAAGGCCGGTGACGGGACTACTGCCACTTCGCGAAAACAACGCGGATTATCTCTTCTCTAACGACATCCTTGCGTCTCGATCGCGGGAGGTGTACGCGCAGATGCATTCCGGCAGCGATCATATTGTGCAGATTTGAAAAAAAGGAAACTCAGGAGGATCATCTACAACCAATGGAAGACTCAGCACAATCAAAACCACTACCGGAGCAACCTGACCGGTCGGCTCTCGATCCGTATGCGGAGGCACGCTCAGCGCAAAGACTCTCAAAGTCGAGACCGCCGGATGACCTGGCATCGCATGAGGGACGCAAGCGGCTCGCACAGGATTGGCTCACGCTGCGGATAGCGGAGGGGAAGGTGAACCCCAAACAAGTCCATGCTCCGAAGGAACGGGCCGCATTCCTGGCAGATTGGCTCCAATGGCTCCTCACTTCAGGAAACCTGGATCGGCAAAAGCGACTGCCACCATATGCCACGCTTGGAGCGCTTTTTGGGCTCAACAAGAAACAGGTCGCGCAGGTCATCAACCAGTTGCGCGCCGAGGACCTCCTCCCAACGTGGAAGAAGCGCAAAGACGCGGGCGAAGCACGCTGGACTCGTCGCGCTGACTATCTGTTCTGGTACATCGGCCACATGCGGGCGTTACGTTATGATCAGGCGCGGCGACTTCTCACCCGTCTTTCCGAATACGAGATCGAGTCGGGTTTGCTCTCCCCGACCCAGACTGCCCGAATTATGGGGCGCTGGTTTGACGAAAAATATGCCGTCCGCGGCCGCGCTTATGGCGACCAAAACGATTGGATCTATCTCACACGCCGGGGCCTGCGTCACGCAGGCTTGGACTTCCGGGCTGAGGCGCCAAGCAAGACGATACTGGATCACCTGTACTGGATCACCGAGGTCCGCCTCAAGCTTGAGGAAGAGAATCCTCGTCTGGAGTGGATCAGCGAGCGTTCGATCCAGGCGCAGCAGGAGAAACGAGAACTGGGTCAGCGCCTGGAGCATATCCCAGACGCGATCGTCATCACCGCAACGGAGCGCATTGATATTGAGGTGCAGATATCGAGGCCGAAACAACAAGATGTGGAGAGAATCATGCGCGGTGGCCTGTGGGGGCATTTGACGAATCCCTTAAGCTACTACGTCAACAAACATTCCAGATCCGTCGTTCTTGCCGCGTATCGTAAGACTATGCAAGAGGCTCGCACGGCCAGGCCGCACATAGAGGTTATTGACCTGGAGGCATTCTTGAAGTCTTCATCGGCAGGTCAACAGTCTCAACGGGAAGGATGATACTGTTGGAACTGATGAGATACAGGCTCGTAAGATCAACCGTTTCCTCTAGTTTCACTGGTATCATTGATCGTCTCCAGGTAGTGCTAAGCCGAAGCAACGGTTAAGAAACAACTTAGGTCTCCCTGGTTTGCGTCACCGTTGCGTTGCGAGTTGACTCAAATCCATGCCTGCGGCGATGCCTCAGATACATTGCAGGCCTTCAAGCAAGGAAGGAGTGACGTCTACAAAAACGTTCCTCAACGCCTAAAGCGCCCCATAACGCCTTGCGGCACGACGAAGAGCCACTCAAAACGACTGCGCAAGTGTAAGCTTACAGAGTTATGACACGATGATGTGTCAGCTGACAGCACGTTCAGAGTTCAGACGGGAAATACCCGGGGTTCGGCTCGCAGGCAATAGCGGTGACAGTACAACCCTTTCCAGAGGAGGCCGAGAAGAACGCATTGAACACGAGAGGCCTGGAACTCTAGCAAACTCTGCAGGATATCGGTTACTCGCCGTCGCCATCGCAAAGCCTATGCATACATTTCGTATACATTTTGTCATTTCTTCCTCGGGGGAGCACACCGAATCTCCCTGTGCCGCCCAAAAGAATGACAGTTTGTAGACGATATGTCATTTCTTGAGGGGTCCTCGAGAGAGAATATACGCTAAACATTCATGAGCTTATCCAGAAAAAATCCCATAGAGCGGCTCTGGATAGTTTCTGAGAGCTTTCACTATGGTTACTATCAAAAGAAGAGAGGTCGTCAAAGAAATGACAATTTGTAGACGAACCGTCATTTCGTAGTTCGTCACGAAGGTGGAGCATGCTCTCCGATTGAGGGTTCTCCGAGCAAGACACCCTCGAAGCTAAAGACACGCATCTCATGCACGGCATCTGCGCGAGCGCGGTCAAGCAGGACGTCGCGACTTGATTTTTGATGAGGAGTCAGGTACAGACAGAAGTAGAGTGTGGTCCGCCACCTTGATACTCGGGAACACCAAGAGCGTCTAAAGGGACAATTTTTCATTTGACTCCATCATCGGCAGTCCTCCGTTTATTCGCTACCAGAACTTCCTGGAAGATTATAGCAATATGGCCATCGAGGTGGTGAAACGGGCGGGCCTTCGCCCCGCTCGTTTGATGAACACCTGGCTCCCATTCCTGATCGCTTCGCCGCTCTTACGGAATGACCATGGCCGTCTGGCCATGGTCATTCCTGCTGAGTTATTTCAAGTGAGCTACGCGGCTGAGACACATCGATTCTTGAGCGACTTCTATCAGCGTATCACGCTCATCACCTTCAAGAGGCTGGTGTTTGAGGAGATTCAACAAGAAGTAGTCTTGCTCCTTTGCGAACGTAATGGGAACGGACAAAGCGGCCTTCGGGTGATCGAGATCGAGGATGCCGAGGTGCTTGCCGGGTACACCCACATGGAGTCGTGCGAACTCAAACCGATGGATCACTCGAAAGAGAAATGGACCCAGTATTTTCTGGACACCGAGGAAATTCAGTTACTTCGCTCGTAACGAGCGAACCCACGTCTCACGCTTTCAGGCAGGGTCCTCGCTGCCGATGTCGGCGTCGTGACCGGTGAGAACAAGTTTTTTATTCTCAGTGAAAAGCAAATAAGAGAGGTGGCGCTTGAGCCGTTCGCGCAGAAAATTGTCAGTCGCTCAGGGCACCTCAGAGGCGCTATTTTCAGCGACGCAGACTGGACAGCGAATGTCGATAACCAGGTTCCTGCCTTTCTCCTGAGTCCGCCAATCCTACCCCTCGGTCAGTGGCCAGCGCCACTCAGGGCGTATATTCTGGAAGGGGAAAGGGCAGGCTTGCACTAGGCTACAAATGTCGCATCCGTCAGCCCTGGTACATTGTCCCCCTCGGTATGGAGGCATATGTGGGCGGTCTCTGTAGCGCCTGTTCTGCCGAACGATCACAGCTTTCAGGTATTCCAGAGTCCTACTGGCAGCGATAGATAGAAGGAGACTCGTTGTTTCTGCGAGTACAAAAATGCACTCGCGCGTTTCATGAATTGCTCCGGAAGGCATGGGGATGTAGAGATTTGAACTGGCTCGAAGCCGTCAACGCTTCCTTGCATATCTCGATTAGCTAAGTTTTTCCATTGTTCAGGAGGGAACAATGGAGACAGCTCCAGTCAGGCAGCGTTCATCGCTCGCCCGTTTGGAGGAGCAGCCTAAACTCAACAGCAAAGTAGAGTTGCACGTCCCTCGTGTTCCTGCCGGATTTTTGCAACATAGTCCCATAACCAATTTCTGCCAGAGAGCGCTCATCCCTGTAACCGAAAAGATTACTATAGCAAGATGCGAGATTAAGATGGCGAAAATTCGGGAGGGATCTTGCGGTTTTTTGATCACTCTTCTTACCGAGAAGTGGTATCTCTCGAAGACGGTTTTAGCTGCATCTCAGGGTAGAATTGATGATAGACGCTGTACGCTTCTTCTTGAATGCCGAGGAGTGGGTATGCAGCACAATGTTGTAAATGGAGAATCTCTTCCATCTGAGATTGTGTTCGCAGATATAACAAATATCTGACCGTAACCTGAGTAGAAGCAACCTTAAAGGGAGCGAAATCATGAAGAATAATCAGGAGCAACATCCAGAATTACTCCTCCTCACTGTATCTCAGGCGGCCCAGCGCCTCGGCTTGTCCCGCGCCAAGCTCTATTCGCTGATTACGCGAAATGATGGGCCGCCAGTCGTGCGGTTTGGCCGTTCTGTACGAATCTCGGTTGCTTCTTTAAAATCATGGTTACAACAATACGAGGAGCAGCAGCGTGGACGTTGAGAAGCGACAGAGGTACCAGGCCGTCTCGAGGGAGAACGGGAGGCTGCGAATACGCCTGTATAGGCACAAGATTGCCGGAGTGTTTCAAAGATCGCGCGCTATATGATACGATGACAGTGTCTGCTAGATCGATAGCCGGGCACATGATAAAAAGGAGTGCCCTTATGGCAAAACGCGGACGCGGCGAGGGCTCCATCTACCGGCGCAAGGACGGCCGGTGGACCGCAGAGATCTCGCTCGAGGGAGGAAGAAGCAAATTCCTCTACGGGAAAACAAGAAGGGAGGTCCAAGAAAAGCTCAAGACAGCATTGTACGAGCAGCAGCAGGGCATACTCGTCACCGGACCGCAACAAAAAGTCGGACAGTTTCTCACCCACTGGTTGGAGGGCGTGCATAAACGGAGCATTCGCCCTCGCACCTACGAGCGATACGAGGAGATTGTACGACTGCACCTTGCACCGGGAATCGGACATCACCTGCTCCAAAAACTTTCACCGCAACATCTACAGTCGTTTTACGCAAAGAAACTGGAGGAGGGTCTTTCAGCTACGACGGTCATCAGCTTTCACAACGTGCTGCACAAAGCCCTGGAGACCGCCGTGCGCTGGAATCTCATCGCGCGCAACCCCTGTGACCTTGTCTCGCCCCCCAGGAGAAAGCGCTTTGAAATCCGGCCGCTCTCTCTGCAGCAGATCCACCAGTTCCTCGCAGTCGCGCGCGGGCACCGGCAGGAGGCGCTGTTCATCCTGGCACTGGCGACCGGGATGCGGAGAGGGGAACTGCTCGCGCTCAAGTGGCAGGACCTCGACCTGGAGCAGGGGACCTTGCAGGTGCGCCGCATTCTCACGCGGATCCCGAGCAAGCTGCCGGGCAGGGGTTTCGAGGAGGCGGAGCCAAAGACGGACAAAGGACGGCGCAGCATCGCGCTTCCCTCCTTCGCCGCGGAAGCGCTCAAGGGGCGCCGGCTCAGGCAGCGAGAGGCAAAGCTCAAGGCGGGCTCGGCCTGGCAGGATCACGACTACGTGTTCTGCACCTCGATTGGGACGCACCTCAACCCGACGAGGGACGTCCTCGCCGTGCTCAAGTCGCTGTTGGAGAAGGCGGGGCTGCCCGACATCCGCTTCCACGATCTACGCCACAGCTCAGCCACCATGCTGCTGGGCATGAAGGTGCATCCGAAGATCGTCCAGGAGATCCTGGGGCACAGCCAGATCGCCGTCACCATGGACATCTACTCGCACGTCCTGCCGACGATGCAGGAGGAGGCCATGCACAAGATCGATGAGGTGCTCGGAGGGTAGGCGCACCGTTCCTGTCAGCGCTCCTGTCAAGGCACGGCAGGAAAGTGGAGCAAATGGCGTGAAGCCGGCAGTAAAGCCGATCGGGGCGAGAGAGGTCGTGGTTGAGGGTTCGAATCTCTCCATCGGCACCTACAAGAACATGAGAGGCGTCTCAAGTGAGGATACAAGCGGCTTGAGGCGCTCTTATTTTTAACCTACCAGGACGTATGTAGCAACGCGAAAAATCTCATCTTGAGATAGTTCACTGCTCCCGACAGCAACTCACAACCTATATGTAGCGGGAAAAACAATCACTGGACGCAGGGTCTATGGCTCGACGTAGGGTCTACGTTTCTTCGCCTCTGTCCTGTCCTCAAGAAACTTCTCAGTCCCTCTTGAGTTAGTGGGAGCGACCCGCAAGATCAGTTGTGTCACCACTCAAGTGTTACCACTCAACACGTCCCTCATGCACTCAGTAGCGGCTCTATTCAATTGTTCATGTGCTTGTGACAATTATGAAGCACAATCAAGCTCACAATCCTTCAGATATCCCTCTTTTACCCGTCAGTTGTGACGGGTCTCACCTGTCAGTTCTGAGGGGCAAAAATAGGTATCTCAGATACGCAATGTTATTATGTATCTGAGATACCTAATTGTCAAGAGAGTCTGGCTCACTGTGTTATAATTAAGTCGCTGAAACACCTAAATTGCGTGGAGCCTTGGCATGCTGAAACACATCGATATTACCCGTGAGTACCTCACGACACCTCAAGCCGCAGATCGGGCCAACTTGAGTCGATTACATATTGCCCGCTTACTTCGAGACAACAAGCTGGAAGGTTTCCAAATGGGAAGAGAATGGTTTGTCTACATTGACTCCTTGGAAAGGTATCTAGCAAACCCGCGTAAAACTGGTCCAAAAGGCCCAAGAAAGAAAAAGTCAACTGATTGAAGAATGGAGGTATGCAAGCATGCGCAACATATTGCTCCGAACTACGAGGCTACGTCGTGGGTGGACGCAACAGCAGCTTGCAGATTTTGCTGGAATATCGCTTTCTACAGTAGAGCGGGCTGAAAAAGGGGAGTCTATTCGGGTCGATTGCATTCAGAGACTTTGTGAATGCCTCTCGAAGACATCGGAAGAGTTAGGTTTGCTCAAGATAGATGAGAGAGCACTAGAAAGTGATGCCGGCATGAAACAACGGTCCACATTTTTCAAAAGCGAAGAGAGAGATGGATGCTTTTCCTTTGGAAAACTGAAAACCACATGGATAACTCTTGATGGAGATGGGAGAGGCATGTACCTGCCACAGCATATTCGCTCCCATTACATTCCTTTTGCAGAAGACCTTCCTGAGGAGTTACAAACCAGAAGAAATCACATTCAACAAGAGCAAGAGCAAAAAAAAGAACAAGGCTTCCCATTTTTTTGGAACGGTGAGGTCTACGCACTTGATCGTTTTGTGATTGGGCGTGAACCAACTCATGAAGACATGACACTTGATTTATGGTTTCGCCCATCAGATTATTACACGTTTCTTGCGACGAATATGAGCTTAAAAGAGCCAGAGTTGCGGAACAAGTATCTTTCTGATGTTGATTGGTATGAAACTGTTCCACACTTCTCTCACTCCTTTGGTGTCTCTCTTGCAGTCGTGACTTCTGATGGATATACCCTTTTTACCCAGAGAGGAAAAAACGTCGGGAGCCGTCCAAAAACGTATGAAACCAGCGTCGTCGAAGGGTTGAGTAGGCCCATTGACCGCGGCACGACTGGAGAAGCGCCCGATGTCTATCGCTGTGCTTGCCGTGGCCTCGCAGAAGAATTGGGACTCCATGAAGCTGTTGATTTTTCTGTTTCCGATATTACCTTTTTAAGCTTTGGCGTAGATACACGATATGCGCTTCGTGGACTCACGGGTATCATCAAAGTCAGGAAGAGTATAGAGAAAGTCTTGCTCCATTGGGATAATGGGGTCAGAGATAAATTTGAAAATCAGAAGCTGTTCCCAGTTCCTTTCACCCCAAAAGAGGTTGTTTCCTTCGCGTATTCTCATCAGCCTTTCGCACCTGGACCAACACTCTATTATGCCTTAGTTCATGAATTTGGGCGTTCGATGGTAGACGAAGCAATCGATGAGCTTTCCCTCTCTTTTGCTGATCAAGAAGGGCCATAAAAAGGTGCGTGAAGACGGATGAAACATGTGAAGAAGACATTTGCTGGTGGAGGTGTGCTAGCATGTAACAACTATGTAGCAGCGCCGCTGAACTCTCGGGTACGGACTTACCTGTAGCTGGACAAGAAGCGAGGCAATGAGCACGAAGAGACCAGAAACCAACGCTATTGAACGCTAAAAACCGAAGGTCCTATAGTCCCGTATTCGGCACTATTCATCAAATAGCTTGTCATTAAAAGTCTCCGATAGCAGGGTTACAATAGTTCAAAAGAAAGCCCTAAAGACTGGAATAGCATAGGAATGAGCTATTGACATATCAATTAAAATAAAAAATAAGAAAACAAAGAAATAGTTTTATCGTTTTTTAGTAGAAAAGGCTTTTACCATGACTATTAGTGATCTCAATAGTAGCATTTCTACCATTCTTGCTGTTGCAACGGCTATCATTACCACATTGTTTGTTATCTTCGGAAAAAAGATATCGCGCCGCTATTTTATTACCGTTTTCGTGATATTGGCGATTCTTATTGTTCCCTATCTTAGTCTCGTTGCTTATATCTCGCATACAAAAGTTGTTACGGTGAATGGAAGTACAAAAGTGTCCAGTCTTGGCAATCCTGCACCAACAGATACTCCCTATCCTACCATAGTACCTACTGCGACACCGACTACGATCCAAGAAGACATATCTATTCCCTGCTCTACATGTCTTTATCCATTACACTTCACACTGAAGCAAATCGTTATCGATAAAGCAAAAGATACTACAAGCTTTGTATTCTCCATAACGAATACAGATACAGTAGTGCATCAATATTTCTTTTCTACGTTAACCCTGCAAGACAGTAGTGGGCAATCAATAAGCGGTGAGGGTGAAGGTTTTACTATTGTGACACCAACATTTTCTTTTATCCCGAAACATGGATCGCAATATACCCTTAGTATAACGCTTTTAACAGGAGAATATGTGTTGAAGGATCAGAATATTGCATTTCCCTAGCAATGAAAAAAAATTTGATCTCGTTTTTGTTTTACATTCCCCACTTCTCTACATCACAGAAACACAAAGCAAGTTTCAATTTCACCGTTTTCTCGGACTACTCATGAGCTTAGGAAAATGATGCCATCCCTCGACGAGAGCGCGGAGATGTTCAGGCTGAACTCACTGGTATCTGGGATCAACCCAACAAGGGGGAGGCTCTAGCCCAATTGGCGGCTTTCAAGGCCAAATACAGCAAGCTATTAAAGCAAAATGCCCAAGACCAAGCACCATAAATACCCAATCTAGGGCATCTTCATTGCCATTTTGTTGACAGCAGAGATGACAGCAAAACCGGCGATGAAGAGCGGTTACCGGCGAACGTGTACGAACAAAAACCCATGATAGAAGCCGTATTCATGCCCTCAAAAAAGTCTACAGTTGCCATCAAAATGCTATTGACCGCTACCAGGGAACAGTTGAGTTTTATCTAAATTCAGACTCAAGACTGTCTTAACATACAGGACCACTATTAGGTTATAAGAAACATCCTTAATCGAACAAGATTAATATCCTACCAAATAAACTAGTTTTTGGGATTTGTCTCTCAGCAACGTTTTTATAAGTAAATATTGCATAGACCAGGAGGAATAATAGCTGTGGGATTAATAGGAAATCCAGTAGCAGAGTTTTTAATTACGATAGCCATTAGCTTACTCGGTATCGTTATATCCATCTTTATCTATCATAAGAGCCAAGAAAAAAAGCTTCTTTATTGGGATGTCATCTTTAGTGCCTCTTTATCTAGTTTTCAAATTTCTGGCTCTGATAAGCTCGAAATGGCAGTCTTATTTGACGGCGATCCTCTCTCGGATGTCAGCATAATAGAACTTAAAGTATGGAATGGCGGGAATAAACCCATCCTAATTGCTGATTATGATGGGCCGTTTAAGTTTACTTTTCAACAAGATGCAAAAATTCTTTCTGTTAACTTAAAGGAGGCCACAAAAAATATAGCAGAGAAACCAGAAGCTACTTATGAGTTTAATTCTGAACACGTTTTAATAAAGCCTATTAATTTGAACCCTGAAGAAACTATTATCCTAAAAATCCTTATAACTCCCAGTTTTAATGGAGAGATTAAGCAGCACGGAAAAATTATTGGAGGAAGAATAATACCGTTAACAAATACGCAGTTAACAGGGATAGGCTATCTAAAAAGCTTTGGAGAAGCTTATGCATTGTTTTTAATCCCTTTTAAGGAATCTTTAGAAATTCTCCCTGCACTTCTTATAGTTGGAGTCACTTTTCTTGTGACTTGGGTAATATGGGGTGTGACGGGGTTAGCATACCTTTTCTTTGGCCTTATATTTTTTCTGATGCCTTTATCATTTTGGCAATTAACCCTGGCGTATATCGTCATGAAACTTGAGAAAAGAAAAATTGCCTATAAGTATTGGTTACTTGCCCTATTCGTTGGAATACCGCCCTTGCTTCTTATTTTGTTCATTTCTGCTTTACTGCTTTATCCAGTATATCGAAGCATTTTGCTTAGCATTTGGAAGATACCATAACGAATGGATGCTATACCGAAAGCCATTAAAGCGAAATGCCCAAGTACTATAAATACCTGATCTTCGACATCTTTAATACCTTTATTTGACAGCAGTTTTGACATCTAAACCCGCGAAAAACTGCTGTCTATGGTGATACGTGGCGAACAAAAGGTATCTTGTCTGAGCACGAAATGAACACTGAAAAACGCCAGTGGACAAAGAGCCTTGAATTGATACTTCTCCTCGGTATAGCGCATGTTGAGAATAAGCGTATCAACACCATACCCAACAAGTTGTGGTTCTTGCATAGTTCACACCTCCCTCACAGAGAAAAGAAGATAGCCCTTGCTGAGCTATCTTCTGGACACGTATAATACGGGTCAGAAAGAAAAAGGGAACTTGGAGAAGAACGAGGATGGCAAACCAACAGCACGTTGATATTCTTAGCCAAGGATTAACAGCCTGGAATGAGCTAAGGAAACAGAATCCAGAAGTATGGCTCGACTTAGAGGGTATAAATCTTTATCAAGCTGATCTCGCAAATGTTGACTTCAGCAAAACCATACTTTACAAAGCTACGCTTACATGTGCTAACCTTAACCATGCCAATCTCAGTGAAGCTGTATTGATGGAAGCTGATCTTAGTGGAGCTAATCTTAGTGGAGCTAATCTTAGTAAAGCCGCTCTAGTAAAAGCTGATCTAAAAGCTACCAACTTTAGTGGAGCTAACCTCAGTGGAGCGATGCTTGGTGAAGCTCTCTTGATTTATACAAATCTGACAAATGCAACCCTGGTTAATTGTTGGGTCTGGGGAATATCTGTATGGGGTGTTATTCTTGAAGGGGCAACTCAATCTAATTTAATCATCACTCCACCTTCTGAACCAACTATCTCCGTTGACTATGGTGGCCCACTTTGTCAAGACACAAAAACCGACTGAAATAAGAGCTCCTTTCCTCCTTTTTTGCTGCTATGTGTTCTCAATGGGCGTCGTTTCTG
>WNFJ01133559.1_pt1 | contig 17300 bp, 14 predicted proteins | sample 5400461 | NCBI WGS metagenome assembly WNFJ01 (sample SAMN13153349, study PRJNA577476) | soil metagenome | isolation source: 115 cm saprolite on Douglas fir-dominated hillslope | place: USA:California | collected 2013-09-17 | reverse complement strand
CCACACGTTGGTGTTGGCCAACGCGTGGGATGTGGCGAGCGCGCGCCTGATCGCCGCGCTGGGCGCCCCGGCGATCGCCACGTCCAGCGCCGGCGTCGCGTACGCGCTGGGGTACGCCGACGGCCAGCGCATCCCGCGGGCGGAAATGCTCGACATGATCCGGCGCATCGCGGCCGCAGTGGACGTGCCGGTCACGGCCGACGTCGAGGGCGGCTACGGTACCGGAGCCGACGCGGCGGCGGAGACGGCGCGCGGCGTGATCGCCGCAGGCGCGGTCGGGATGAACCTCGAGGACGCAGGGAAGGACCGCCTGCTCGCTGCAGAGCTGCACGCCGACCGGGTGCGGGCCGCGCGCCAGGCGGCGACAACGGCGGGCGTGCCACTCGTCATCAATGCGCGCACCGACGCGTTCGAAGCGCCCGGCACCGACGCTCAGCGGTTCGCCGAGGCCGTGCGCCGTGCGAACATGTACCTCGCGGCGGGCGCCGACTGCGCGTTCGTGCCGTTCACGAGCGATCGCGACACGATCGCCCGGCTCGTCCAGGAGATCCACGGCCCGATCAACGTGCTGGGGACGAAGGCTTCGCCGCCCGTCGCGGAGCTGGAGCGGCTGGGGGTGCGGCGGGTGAGCGTGGGCTCGGGCATCGCGCGGGCGGCCTACAGCGTGGCGCAGCGAGCGGCGCGGGAGCTGTTGGAGCGGGGCACGTATGGGCCCGTCGCCGAGGCCACGCTGACCCACGCCGACCTCCAGCGGCTGTTCGGGGCTTGAGGGCCGTCATCGGACTGTCATCCTGACCTCATAACGCCGCCACCCCGGCGGTGTGCAAATCGTCATCTCGGCGTCGTCTCTTGGAAGCACCACTAACCCAGGAGACACCCATGTCGCGCGCCATCGCCCTCGCGGCACTCGCCGCGCTCGTCGTCGCCTGCACCGGTCGGGAGTCGCCGGCCCCTGCACGACAACTTGCCCGTGCCAAGTTCAGCACCCGCGGCTACGCGGAGGCGCGACCCGACATCGCAGTGAGCCAGGCTCAGGCGTCGAGCGTCGGCACAGCGGTGCCGGCGGATCCATTCGGTCGAATCACATCGACCACAGCGCTCACCGCGATGATCATTCGCACCGGCCAAGTCTCCGTCGCGGTGGACTCCCTGCCCTCGGCCATCGCGCGCGTGCGCGCGTTAGCCGACCGGTTGGGTGGCTACATCGCGAACACTGAGATCCAGGCCGGGCAGGAGCGCTTCCACTCCGCCACGATCGAAATCAAGATCCCGTCGGAGCGCTTCGAGGAAGCGCTGCAGGGCCTCAAGCCGATCGGCAAGGTCGAGTCGATCACCGTGACCGCTGAAGACGTGGGCGAAGAGTTCGTGGATGTGGGCGCGCGCGTGCAGAACGACAAGCGCTTCGAGGCACGGCTGCTCGACCTGCTCAGCACGCACACGGGGAAGCTCGCGGACGTGATCGAGCTGGAGCAGGAGCTGGGACGCGTGCGCGAGGAGATCGAGCGCTATGACGGTCGGCTGCGCTACCTCAAGGCCCACGCGGCGACCAGCTCCCTCTCGGTCACCGTGCACGAGCCCGCACCGATCGTCGGCGAGCAGGGCAGCCTCAGCGTGATCGCGGCGTCGTTCGCGCAGAGCTGGCGCAACTTCGTGGCCCTGGTCGCCATCGCCATCGAGGCGCTGGGCGTGGCGGGACCGCTGGTCGTGGTCGCGCTATTGGCCTGGGTCGCGGTGCGGCGGGCGCGGGCGCCGCGGCGCGCCACGGGACTAACGCCCGGGTAAGGCGAGCTCGACGTGCAGGTGGTCGGCGGTGCCGACGTGACGCAGCGTGCCGAAGCCCATCGCGGCAAAGTAGAGCTGGCGCAGCCCGTTCGCGATCATGCCGCGGCCGTTGGTGCGCAGGTCCATGGCGTGAGCCCAGCCGTCCGCCTGCACGTAGTGCAGCGAGCCGTCGTACACCGGCAGGCCCATGGCCGGATAGTCGGCCGGCACACGCTCTAGATCGGTGATGACAAGGCCGCGATCGGCCAGCGTCAATGTCGCGACGGCGATGCGCAACAGCGGATGCACTCCGCGGTACTCCGCCTGCACTACCGGCGACTTGGCGTGCAGAGCCGACAGATAGAGCAGCGCATAGCCGCAATAGGCGACGACCAGCGGCCCGGCCACCCACTTCGCCATTACGCCCACGCGCGCGCGGCCCGAGAGCCGGTGCGACAGCCACGCCGCGTACACCGTCACGACGAGCAGGGCGAGCAGCGCGCCGCCCGCAAGCGCGAGCCAAGTAGGCGTGCCGCGCCGGGCGTAGAGAAACACCGATGAGCGGACCAGCACGACGAACGGCAGCAGGAGAATCACGGCGACGCGCAGCACTGCCACCAGCACCCTCCGCCGCAGGCCGGCGCGCGGTGGTGCGACGGACGCAGGCGATGGCGCAAGGCGACGGGCCGCACGCCATTCGCGGTCGACCTCGGCTCGGAGTTGCTCCAGAGTGGCCATGAAAAAAAACGCTCCCCCGCCCTACGTCATCGGACGGGGGAGCGATTCACGACGGAGGCCGTTTAGATCTTCATGTAGGCGAGGCCATGCTCCTGCGCCTTGCCGATCGCGATCACCATCGCGGGCACGACGGTCACGCCGGGCAGCATATTGGCGGCCAGGTCGGCTTTGACGGCCTCGCCGGTCATTCCCATACCCTTGGCGAGCATCCCCGACCAGATAGTCCAGGCGTTGTTGCAGAGGATGCATGTGGCGCCGCGCTTCTGCAGCGCCTCCATGCCGGAATCCATGAACCCGTACGCAAAATTGTCGCCCTCTTGCGGCCGATAGAACATGTTGCGGACGAGCGGGGCGTTGGTCTTGGCGTCGTTCACCTTGAGCGCCGCGCCCAGATTGTACTTGGTCCACATCGCATCATTGAACGCGAGCGGCGTGGACCCGCCGTACAGCGTGATCACCGCGTTTAAGTCCGCGTCGGGCGTGCTGTATGCCGAGTTGTACGTCGACATCCAGTTGCGTACGTGCAACAAGCCGACGCCGTCCTCATGCCCCGACATGTCGAACAGCTGGCGGTGCTTTCCCTTGAGCTTGTCGAGCCAGGCATCGGGGCCGCCCTGCTGCGCACGCGTGGGCTCGGCGTCGAGCCAGGCGGGTGTGAGCGACACGGCGGCGCCGGCCGCGAGCGTTCCCAGGAAACCGCGACGGTTGAACATGCTAATGCCTCCCTGTTGGGGTTTTGCGTTGCTGCGCGAGAGTGGGGTATGCCGCATCCGGCGGCGCGTCGCCGTGCGGCCAGTCGTATTGCTTGGCGGCGTAGTCGGGACGCGGATGCGCGTTGACGTAGGCCGCCACGTCGAGCGCCTGTTGATCGGTGAGCGTGCCCGGTTGATCGAATGGCATGTTGGCGCGAATGAAATTCGCGGCCGCGGAAACCCGCGACATCCCCGCGCCAACGTTGTAGGAACCTGGTCCCCAGAGCGGCGGCCCCACCGGGGTCCCCTGCCCGTCCGGCGCGTGACACTTGGCGCACGTCGCGGCGAAGATCGTGGCGCCGGCCGCCGTGTCGGCGGTGAGCGCGAGGAACCGCTTCACCGGCGACGAACCGGGCGCGGGCTCGTGCACCGGCACTCCGCGCGACAGATACCACAGATACGTCACGATGTCGCGCATATCGGGGCCGTCCACGGCGAGCGCCGTGCCGTTCATCGAGCGCTTGAAACAATCGTTGACGCGGTACTCGATCGTCTCGACCGTGGCGCTGCGCGGCCGGTATGCCGGGAAGCGGCCGTAGGAGCCGACCCACGTACCCACTTCGCGGCGGCCCGCGTCGAGGTGACAACTCACGCAGCGCAGCTTGTTGCCCACGCTGTGCGGCAGACTGTCGCGCGTGGCCAATGCCAAGGCGCGGCCGCGGCGCACGGCGTCGCCCAGGGGACCCTCGGGCACCACCGTATCCACGACGACGCGCGCAACGGCTGGCGTCGCCGGGCGATTGCACGCCAGGGCAAGAGCGGCGAGGACGATCAGGGTGAGGCGACGGTGCAGCACAGGGGGCGGAAAATAGCCCTGGTTCGCACCGCGCGCGAATGGGAGCGAGATTAGGCGCCCATGCACGCGAAAGACGTCCTGCTAGCGGTCCTAGCCATCGTGGCCGCCCTGTATGCGTTCGTGTTCGCGCGGGGTCTGCGCCGGGCCCGCGATGGCGACCGCCTCACGCCCGCCAAAGTCGCTACGGGCTTCGTGACGAACTTCTTCGACACGCTGGGCATCGGGTCATATGCGCCGACCACGGCGCTGTTCCGCTTCTGGAAGATGGTGCCGGACGAGCGCATCCCCGGCACGCTCAACGTCGGCCACACGCTGCCGACGATCGCGCAGGCGTTCATTTTCACGCGCATCGTGCCGGTGGACGCTCGCACGCTGATCTTGATGATCGGCGCGTCCATGGTTGGCGCGTGGCTGGGCGCGGGCGTGGTCGCGTCCTGGTCGCGGCGCACGGTACAGGTGGGGATGGGCCTGGCGCTGATCGCGGCCGCCGGCTTGATGCTAGCCCGGCAGCTCGAGCTCACGCCCGCGGGGCCTGCGCCTCGTTGTAGCGGTGGGCGTCAACTTCGCGCTCGGCGCCCTCATGACCTTGGGTATCGGCCTGTACGCGCCCTGCATGATTCTCGTGAGCCTGCTCGGCATGAACCCGACGACCGCGTTTCCGATCATGATGGGGTCGTGCGCGTTCCTGATGCCGGTCGCGAGCGTGCGCTTCATCCGGAGCGGCAGCTTCAGCCCCGGCGCGTGCCTCGGCCTGCTGATCGGCGGTGTGCCGGCCGTGTTGATCGCCGCCCTCATCGTCAAACGGTTGCCGATCGGGGCCGTGCGCTGGCTGGTGGTGGTGGTCGTGCTCTACACCGCCACCGCCCTGCTGCGCGCCGCGCGGCGCGAGTCGCTCAGCGCAACCGGCCCTGCGGATCCATCGGCCAGTCGCTGACCGTGAATTTCTGCTCGGCTTTGATCTTGCCCACGCTCATGTGCACGATGTAGTCGCCGGGAGCGACGCGTCGCAGCTCCTGCGGTGACGTCGGGCCGCCCAGCTCGCGCGGGCGCGGCTTGTCACGATTCAAGTCCCAGGTCACGCGCTGCACGCCGGTATAGCCGGGCCCCGTGAGGGTGCGCACGGTGTCGCCCGCCGCGGACGTAATCACGAACTTCACGCCGTCGGGTTGCACGTCCTTGAGTGTGTAGGTGATCACCGCGCCGCGCGGCGGATTGGACGCTGTGAAGGGCCGGCTGCCGAAGCTCGGGTACGTGTCCGCTTCGCGATACTGATAGGCCGGCGACACGCCGAACAAGTGCGCCGCCTCACCCAGCGTCGAATCGCTCAGCTCTTCGAGCGGACCGGCGGGCAGGATCCACAGGCCGCGCCCGTGCGTCGCCACCACCAGATCCCGTTGCGCGTACGACATCGCGATCTGCTCCACCGGTACGTTGGGCAGGCCTTTGCCCAGCCGCAGCCAGCGCCCACCGCCGTTCACCGTGACATACGCGCCGATCACGTTGCCGACGAACAGCACCTTGGCAGTGCGCCCGCTCTCATAAATCGTGAGACTGCCGGCGTCGGCCGGCAGGCCCTGGCCGATTTCGGTCCACGAATGTCCGAAGTCCGCCGTGCGCCACACGTGTGGCTGGTAGTCGTCGCGCATGTGGCAGTCGTAGACGACGTACGCCCTGCCGTCGGCGAAGCGTGACGCTACCACGGCGCCGACCCAGCACTGGGTCGGCGCGCCGCGCGGGAAGTTGGCGGTGACGTTCGCCCATGTCTTGCCGCCGTCCTGGGTCACCCAGACATAACCGTCGTCGGTGCCGGTCCACAGAATGTTGGCGGAGCGTGGGCTCTCGGAGATCGAGAAGATCGCGTGATAGCTCGTGCTGCCGACTTCCGGCGCCGGGTTCTGGCGGTTGGCGCGCGTCATGTCGGGGCCCAGCTCCTGCCAGTCGTTCCCGCGATGCGTGAGCTTGAACAGCTTGTTGCCGCCGGCGTAGATCGTGGTCGAGTCGAATTGCGAGATGAGGAGCGGCGTGGTCCAGCCCCAGTTGTACTCGTAACCCGAGTCGTGCCCCGCGTCGAGCGACAGCGGCTGGATCGGCTCCTGCTTCCAGGTGCGCAGGTCGAGTCGCGAGAAATTCCCGAACTGCCATCCCGAATACACAGTCCACGGATCGTGCGGCGGCATCTGCACCCACATGCCGTCGCCGCCGTTCACCGGGAACCAGTCGGCGTCGGTGATGCCGGTGCGGTCGCGCGTGGCGCTGGGTCCGCACCACACGCCGTTGTCCTGCAAGCCGCCGCACAGGAAGTACGGCGTGTGCGCGCTGTCTACGATCACCGTGTAGAACTGGCCGATGGGAATCTGCTGATGCTCCCAGGAGCGGCCGCGATCGCGCGTGAGATAGACACCGCCGTCGTTGCCGAGCAGCCAGTGCTCGGGATCCTGGGGATCGATCCACATGGCGTGATTGTCCACGTGCACGCGCGCCAGTGAGTCGGGCGCGAACGTCTTGCCGCCGTCCTTGCTCTCGAGCACCGGCGAAAACAGCAGGAAGAGGTGGTTCGTGTCCGACGGATCGAGGATGACTTCGTCGTAGTAGTAGTGCGGCACGGCCTGCAGGTCGTTGACCTGGGTCCAGGTGGCGCCGCCGTCGCTCGAGCGGAACACGCCGCCCCAGCGGCCCTGCGACGACTCGGTGACCCCTTTGTCCACCTGGATCATCGCATAGAGCAAGTTGTGATTCTGCGGCGACACGGCGAGCGAAATGCGGCCCATCGCATCGCTGGGCAGGCCGTTCTTCAGAGTCGGATCGGTGAGCCGCTTCCACGTGGCGCCCGCGTCCGTGCTCTTGTAGATGCCTGAACCCTTGCCCACGCCTTCCATGTGACTGCCGCCCCAGCGCAGGCGATGCCACGCGGCGGCGTACAGCACGTTGGGATCGGCGGGATCGATCTTGAGGTCCACGAACCCCGTCGTGTCGTCGACGAACAGGACCTTGCCCCAGGTCTTACCGCCGTCGGTGGTCTTGTAGATGCCGCGGTCCGGGCCCGCACCCCAGAGGTGACCCAGCGCCGCCACGTAGACCACGTCGGGATTCTTGGGGTCGATCGCGATGCGGCCGATTTCGCGGGTCTGCTTCAGCCCCATGTTGGTCCAGGACCCGCCCTTGTTGGTGGATTTGTAGACGCCGTCGCCCCACCACTCCGAGCGCAGGCTGTTGCGTTCGCCCGTGCCCGCCCACACGACATTCGAATCACTCGGCGCCACGGCGATGTCGCCGATCGCCTGCATGCCGAGTCCGTCGCCCACCGAGCGCCAGGTGATGCCGCCGTTGCTGGTCTTCCAGATGCCGCCGCCCGCCGCGCCGATATAGATGTTCTTGGGTCGCGGGCCCTGGCCCGGCGGCACCGCGATCGCCGTCACGCGACCGGAGTACGCCGCGGGGCCGAGGTTACGGTAGTTGAAGCTCTCCACGAAGCGCTGTAGTGAGTCTTTGACCGTGGTGGTGTCGCGCTTCGTGGTGTCGGTCTGCGCGGTTGCCGGCGCCGCAGCGCGACGCGGCGGCCGAGCGGCGGGCTTCGCGGTGGGCTGTTGCGCGGCGAGCGGCGACGCGAGAAGAGCCAGGACGAGCGTCAGACGTGCGGACATGCGGTCTCTGGGTAGAGGGCGGGGAGATTCTATGCCTGGAGAGCCCTACCAGCTAGGGCTCCCACCCAAAAACGAGTGATGATGTCGGTCACTCGCGACGATCCACTGAGCGGTCTACCTCTTGCGCCGAACGGCGCAGAACACAACTTCCGGCCATGAGCCGGAGAACGCGGTCGCTCGTCCTCGTGACGGCGCTTGCCGCAGCTGCCCTCGTGGGGGCGTGCTTGGAGAACCTCGTGAACCCGCAGGCCGGCGTCGCCCGGATCCAGATCGTGACGCCCGACTCCGACGTCTTGATCGGGCACACGCTGCAACTCGGCATTCGGGCGTTCAACTTGGCAGGTGCTGCGGTCCCGGCCCCAGCCGTGAAGTGGCAGAGCGGGGACCCGGGGTTCATTACGGTGGATTCGACGGGGCTCGTCACGGCAACGCTGTTTAGTCTCGCCGGTTCGTTCCCGGTGTACGCCACGGCGACAGAGGCGGCACTCGCGGACACGTTTCGGGTCCGCGTCCACCTGTGGGGCGAGGTCAAGTGGCGCGTACCGCTCGGCGTCGCCCCGATCGGAGGGGGGCCCGCCCAAGGGCCGGACGGGACCGTCTACGTGCTGGGTGAAGTCGACACCGCCTCCTTCGCAGCCGCGACTCTATTCGCCGTCACGCCCGCAGGCCACGTGAAGTGGCAGCAGCGGCTCGCCGAGGTGGACGGCTCGAACTACCCCGTCGTGGGGCCCGACGGAGCGGCGTACGTCGTGGGGCTGTACGTGTGGGCCTTCAACCCTGATGGGTCCCTCCGTTGGTCCCTCACAACGCGGCCGTACACGATCCCCAACGTCCCGCCGCCGTCATCGCACGCAGCGGCGCTGTCCGCGGATGGCGTGCTGTTTGCCGCGATGGACGACTACCTGCTCGCCTTCCGCACGGGCACAGGCGACACTGCATGGGCTAGGCCGCGCGGCATATGGCTCTTACCGCCGAGCATCTCGAAGGACGGGCACACCCTGTACCTCGCGGGAATCGACTCGCTGTACGCGCTCGACGCCGGGACGAGCGCGCGGCGCTGGGCGGTGACGGATCCCGACAGCGCGTACCGGGGTGGATCGACCAGCGGGAACGGGCCCGCTGTATTTGGTGGGACGATTGCGGCGCACACGCCGTTCCGCTTGATGGACCTCGATACCAGCGGGACGCTGATCGGGTTCGCACTTGATGTGGGCGACCTGTCGGAGCCCGCGATCGCCGGAGATGGGACGCTCTACGCCCAAACCTACGCGCAACAATACGGCTTGCATGCGTTCCGACCGCCAACGACCCAGTTGTGGCAGGCGGACGGCTACAGGATCCGCAACAACTCGAGCGGCGGTCCCGCCCTGGCGCTGGGAGGAATCCTGGATGCCTCGACGACGGTCGCCTTCTACTCGCTTCAGCTGTCCAACACCGGTGTCGCAGTGCGGTGGCGCTATCCCAGGACTGGTAATCTCAACTTTGAGGGTGCGCCACTGATCGGCCCTGACGGCACCGTGTACACCTTCACGTCGTGCGAGTACGGTCGAGGAATCGGCCCGTGCACCGACGAGCTGATCGCGTTCTGGGACGACAAACCCGTGGAGCCCACTTCGCCGTGGCCGATGTGGCGCCACGATGCTCGCCGCAGTGGGCAGGCGGATCGGTAAGCGCCCCTTACTCTCCCGTTCCCCCGAAGCCCAGCTTGTCCCGCCCGAACTTCTCGCGCACCTCATCGAGTGCGCGCGACAAGGCCCGGTCCCGCTCCGATTCGATGCCGTCGGACTCGGCATCAAGCAACGACAGTTGGGTCCCCACGTCCACGCGCACGAGCCCCGACAACGCCACACCGATCAGGCGGGCGGGCACCCGCCGAGCCTTGCGCAGCTTGGCCAGCAGCTCGCGCGCGACCTGGTACACAGCCCGCGTGCTGCACACCGCCTCGGCCAGCGTGCGGCTCGCCTGGCGCGTGGTGAAATCGGCGTCGCGAAGCTTCACTGTGATGGTGCGGGTGAGCGAGCCCGACTCGCGCAGGTCCGATGTGGCCGTATCCACGCGCTCGAGCAGCAGGCGCTCGAGGCCGGCGTCGTCTCCCACATCCGCGGGGAAAGTGTCGTCGCGACTGATTGACTGCGCTTCGCCGCGGGCATCGACGAGGCCCGCATCGATGCCGCGCACGCGGTCGTACAACCACGCGCCTTCGCGCTCGCCCAACCAGGCCGCGAGCGTGCGCCGCTCGTGGCGCAGCACGTCGTCCACGCGGCGCAACCCGACCTTCGCGAGCCGCTCCTGAAAGCGCGGGCCGACCGACGGGATCTCGGCGAGTGAGAAGCGCTGCATGAAAGCGATCTCCGTGCCGGGCTCGACCACCCACACGCCGTCGCCCGTGCCCGCGGGCGCGGGCTTGGCGGCGCCGGCGGCGAGCTTCGCCACGACCTTCGACGTCCCGCCGCCGATCGACACAGTGAGGCGGGTGGCCTGCTGTACTGTGGCGCGAATGCGACGGGCAGTCTCCGTCAGCCGCTCGCCCTTGTACAGACGCTCGGTCCCCGAGAGATCGAGATAGAACTCATCGCTCGACGCTTGCTCCACGGCTGGTGTGAAATCCGTGAGGGCGCGCTTGATATCGCGGCTTTGCTCGACGCACGCCTCCCACGGCACGGGCACAACCAAGGCGTCGGGACAGAGGCGGATGGCGCGGGCCATCGGCATCGCCGAATGAACGCCGAAAGCGCGCGCTTCATACGACGCCGACGTCACCACGCCACGTCGCTCGGCCGATCCGCCCACGATGAGCAGGGCCGCCCGGCCGGCCCCAGCGGGGTCGACCAAGCGCGCCACCGACACGTAGAACGCGTCGGCGTCGGCGAGCAGGATGCGCGGCGGAACTGCTTCGTTCATTCGGCGAACACTTCGCGAGTGCGAGGGTACCAAAGTTCGCCGCACGCGGCCGGCGAGGGTCGACACGCGACCCCCCGCCACGTGACGGGAGTCACCCCAAATCGGGCAACACGCAGCAAGGAGGAATTTGCCATGTTCGTCAAGCGAACGCTCCAGGGCGCGCTGGTGGTGGTCCTCGCCGCGGCCTTGGCCTGCCGCCAGGGCGTGCCGCCCGAAGCGCAGGCTCGTATCGACTCGCTCACCACGGCGGCCGCCGAACGCGACCAGCTGATGAACGAGATGGCGCAGAACACGCGGTTCCTGAGCGAGATTGGCGCCGACCTGTCGAAAGTCCAGATCAAGACGAAAGACCTGAAGCTCGGACGCTCGGAGTCGCCGTCGGACGCCGTGCGCGACACGGTGGCGGCGAAGATCCGCTACATCGCCACGCGGATGCGGACCACCGACGCGAAGCTCAAGGACAGCGAGCAGCACGTGCGCGGGTTGACGCACATCTCCGACAGCCTGCGGGCGACCCTCGAGTCCACGCTGACCAACTTCCAGCAGATGATGGACAACCAGAAAGTGCAGATCGCCTCCCTCGCGGCGCAGGTCGATACGCTCCGCGGTGAGAACGGCGCGCTGCGCGACACCCTGGGCAACCTCACGACCTACACCAACACCGTCTACTACATCGTGGGGACCAAGGACGACCTGATCAAGAAGGGCATCATCTCCGAAGAGGGCGGCAGCCGCTTCCTGTTCGTCCTGTGGAAGTCGGGTAAAACGCTGGTGCCGGCGCGGCACCTCGATCCGCACCAGTTCACGGCGATCGACAAGCGCCAGGTGACGAGCATCCCGCTCACCGATCCGGGCGCCACCTATCGCATCGTGTCGCGCAACGACCTCTCGGCGTTGGGCGTGCAGCCCGCCGATGACGGCTCAATCAGCGGGCCCACCACGCTGCCCATCGCGGATGCGGGGCGGTTCTGGGCCGGCACGAAGTTCCTGATCATCGTCGAGGGCTGAGCGACTCGGCAGCAGCACTCGAAGCCCCGCGTCGCCCTCGGGCGGCGCGGGGTTTCGTCTGTTAGGATTCCCCGTCATGGAAGACACGCTCATCGCCGGCGCCGGCCCGATCGGGCTCGCCAGCGCCGTCTCCGCCAAGCGGCACGGCGCGGACCCGCTGGTGATCGACGCCGGCCCCGTGGTCCATTCACGACCCCCGACAAGATGGAGATCGGCGGGCACCCCCTCGTGTCCGCGGGCCAGAAGGCGACGCGGGAGGAAGCGCTGAAGTACTACCGCGGCGTCGCGCGTAATGAGGGACTGCGTGTCCGTCCTTACGTCCGGCTCTCCTCCGCCCAGCGCCAGGACGGCGCGATCCACTGTGTGCTCGCGACGCGCACCGGCGACGAGCGCATCACGGCGCGTCGCCTGGTGCTCGCCACCGGCTACTTCGACCACCCCAACCTGCTGGGCGTGCCAGGCGAAGATCTGCCGCACGTGAGCCACTATTTCGACGAGCCGCACCGCGGCTTTAGTCTCGACGTGGTGGTGATCGGCGGCCGGAACTCGGCCGTGGAAGCGGCGCTGGAGCTGTACCGCGCGGGCGCGCGCGTGACCCTCGTCTATCGCGGCAACGAACTGCCGTCCAGCATCAAGTACTGGGTGCGGCCGGACATCGAGAACCGCATCAAGGCGGGCGAGATCGCCGCGCGCTTCGACGCTCAAGTCGAGCGCATCACCAACGACGCCGTGATGATCAAGCACGGCCGCCGGGAGGAAACGCTCCCCGCACAACGCGTCTACGCGCTCACCGGTTATCACCCCGACTTCGATTTGTTCAAGGGAATGGGCATCGCGCTCGATCCGAAGACCTTGCGCGCCACGCTCGACCCCAACACGCGCGAGACGAACGTGCCCGGCATCTACATGGTCGGCAGCATCTCGGCGGGCCGAGCGATTTCGGAGATCTTCATCGAGAATGGGCGCTTCGACGGAGAGAAGATCTTCGCTTAGAGGGCATCAGCCCAGGATCGCATCACTCCCGCCAGGTCCTGTAGCACATCCTGCTCGGTCTTGCCCGAGCTCTTCTTCATTTTGAAGGAATGATCGCCGCCTGCGATGAGATGGAGGGTGGCGCGCGCGCCCAACCGCTGGACCACCCGCTGCAACAAGTCGAGCTGCGCGAACTCGTCGCGCGTGCCCTGGAGAAAGAGCGACGGGATTCGCACCTGATCGAGGTGGTCGGCCCGCGCGGTGTCGGGCTTGCCCGGCGGGTGCAGGGGGAACCCGAAGAACGCGAGCCCGCGCACGCCCGGCAACGGTTCCGCCGCCTGGGCTTGCGACGTCATCCGTCCGCCGAACGACTTGCCGCCGGCGAGCAGAGGCAAGCCGTGGGTGCCGGCTGCCGCCACTGCGGCTCGCACGGCCGCGTGGGCCAGCGCGGGTGGGTCCACCCGCCCCTTCCCCGCTTCCATATAGAGGAAGTTGTAGCGCAGCATCGCGATGCCGTGGGCACCCAGGGTCGCGGCCAGATGCTCGAGGAATACATGGCGCATGCCAGCGCCGGCGCCGTGCGCGCAGACATAGAGCCAACGCGCGTCCGCCGGCAGATCGAGCAGGCCGGAGACCGTCGCGTCGCCTACCGCAATGCGCAGCGGCTCGCTCACAGTCGCTGTTGCAGCTTATCGAGTGCCGAAGGCAGGTCCGGCTGCTCGGACAACACCGGCAGCAACGGATCCTCTTTGAGCTTCTTCAGCCGCGCGGGCGCCGTTTTGATGGTGAACGCGCGCAGGTCGAGCTTGTCGTTCACTTCGCTCCACTTGAGTGGCATCGACACGGGCGCGCCCGGCAACGGCCGCACGCTGAACGGCGCCACGATCAAGCGGCCGTGGCCATTCTGTACGTAGTCGAGATAGACGCGGCCGCCGCGCTTCGCGACCTGACGGGTGACGGTGGCGATGTCGGGCAACTCCGCGGCGATCACCCGCGCCAGCAACCCGGCCATCGTGCGACACTGCTCGTAGGTCAGTTGGCCGCCCAGCGGCAGCATCACATGGAGACCCGTGGACCCGGACGTCTTGATGTAGCTCGGCAGGCCGATGGCGTCGCACAGTTTGCGCGTCGCCTTGGCGACCGCTACGACGTCCGCGAACGGCGCGCCCTTGGGATCGAGATCGAGCACGCACCAGTCCGGCTGCTCCAACGTCCCGACGCGGCTCGCCCACACGTGCAACGGGATGCTGGCGAGGTTCGCGAGGTAGAGCAGCGACGCTTCGTCGTCGCACACGAAGTAGTCGATGTCGCGCTTGGCGTCCTCGCTCCACATCCGCTCGGTGCGGAGCCATTCCGGCGTGAACGCCGGCGCGTCCTTCTGGAAGAACGACTTGCCGTCGATGCCGTCGGGAAAACGCGTCAGCACCACCGGCCGGTTACGCAAATACTGCAGCAGCCACGGCGCGATCTGGCGGTAATACTCGATCAGGTCGCCCTTGGTGTACTTCTCGGCGGGCCAGAAGATCTTGCCGACGTTCGAGAACACCACGTCATGGGGAACGGGGACGGGGGAAGGGGGAACGGGCGGCTCCGTCTCCGCGGTCCGCTTCCCCCTGCCCTCTTCCCCCGTCTGGTCGCTGCTCACTGGCAGTTCACAGTCCTGCGGATCCTTGTCGTCCCGGAACCGCAGAAACACCGGCTGGCGCAGCAGATGATCCGCCGTCCATTCCTTATAGCGCACTTCGACGACGAGCTCGGGCTCCACCCAGTGGTGTTGCGTGCCGGTGGGTACCGGGCCCTCGGCCGGCGGCAACGGACGCTGGCTGCGCTCCAACTGCGCGGCGACTTCCTGCAACTGCTTCTCCGAAAAGCCGGTGCCCACGCGCCCCGCATAGATCAGCTTGCCGTCCTGATATCCGGCGACGTGCAGCGCGCCGAAGCCGCCGCGCGAGCCCTTGGGTTGCGAGTAGCCCACCACCACGAGATCGGCGACGTGATCGGCGCGGATCTTGAGCCACTCGGCCGAGCGGCGGCTGCGGTAGGGGCTGGCCGCCTGCTTCGCCATGATGCCCTCGAGCCCCATGCGCTCGACCTGGGCGTAGAGCGTCTCGCCGTCCTTCTCCCAGTGCTCCGAGTAGCGCAGCGCCCCCACACGGGGCAGCAGTTGGGCGAGCAGCGCTTTGCGCCGCTCCAGCGGCAGACCGCGCAGGTCGTAGCCCTCGAGGGCCATCAGATCGAACACGTAATAGCTCGCCGGATTGTCGACCGCAGCCCGCCGGATCTCGCGCGCGCCACGCAGTTGGGCGCGGTTCTGCAGCCGCTGGAAGCTGGGGTGGCCGCGGGGATCCAGCACCACCAGCTCGCCGTCCACCACCAGGCCGTCGAACGGCAGCGCGCGCACCGGCTTCGCGATCTCGGGGAACGTCGCCGTGATGTCATGGCCGTTGCGCGACAACAGGACCGCTTCGCCATGCTCGCGCCCCGCGATCACGCGGTAGCCGTCGAGCTTCAGCTCGAACAGCCACCCCGGCTTGCTGAACGGCGTGTCGCGCGTCTCGGCGAGCATCGGTGAGATGTCTTTCGCGTGCAGCGCGCGCTTGGGAGCCTCGAGTTTCTGGAGCTGCTTGACGACCTTCGCGGCACGGCCGGCGCCGTCCTTGAGTTGTTCGACTGTGAGACCGGATAGAACGGACTCGCTGGGGTACTCGGTCCCGTCAAGGCGGACATGGGCGTCCTTCTCCTTGATCAAGAGCCAGGCCTTCGGGTCCTTCTTCAGCTTCACCAGCGTCCACTTGCCCTTGAGCTTGTAGCCGTTGAGGTCGAACAGCAGCTTGCCCTTCTTCATGCCCTCGACGGGATCCTCGAGCGGCGTCCAGCGACCGCGGTCCCACACGATCACCTCGCCCGCGCCGTAATTGCCGTCGGGGATGATGCCCTCGAAGTCGCCGTACTCGATGGGGTGGTCCTCGACGTGCACCGCCAGGCGTTTGTCGGCGGGGTTGGGCGAGGGCCCTTTGGGTACCGCCCACGATTGCAGCACGCCACCCATTTCCAGTCGCAAATCGAAATGCAGGCGCGTGGCGGCGTGTTGATGGACGACGAACAGCCCGCCCGGGCCGGGGCGCGGCGTAACGACGCCCGCGGGCTCGGGCGTTTTCTCGACGGAACGCTTTGCGCGGTAGGCGCTTAGCGGATCGTCCGCAGCAGGACGTTTGCGGTTTGCGGGCATGGGCGCGGGTCCTTATGATAGCCTCATATGAGCGCTCATTCCATTGGATCCGCCACGGTGTCCTTCGGGCTCGTCTCGGTCCCCGTGAAGATGTTCTCGGCCGGGGAATCGTCCGCAGCCATCTCGTTCAACTGGCTCCATAAGAAAGATGGGGCACGTCTGAAGCAGCAGTACATCTGCTCCAAGGACGGCGAGAAGGTGGAGAACGAGGATCGGGTCAAGGGCTACGAATTCTCCAAAGGCCAGTACGTCCTGTTCACGACCGACGAGTTGAAGGCACTGGAGGAGCCACGCGGTACCGGGGCCATCGACATCATGGAGTTCCTCCCCGCCCAGCAGGTCGACCGCATCTACGTGGACAAGACGTACTTCTTGGGCCCAGACAAAGGTGGCGAGCGGGCCTACAAGCTGCTCTCGGAAGCCCTCAAGAAGACCGACCGCGTGGCGCTGGGCCAGTGGGCGGCGCGCGGCAAGCAGTATCTCATCCTGGTTCGCCCTATGGAGGGCGGGCTCGCGATGGAACAGCTGCGGTATCCTGAGGAGCTGCGGTCGTTCGCCGAGGTTCCGGTTCCCAAGACCGACATCAAGAAGGGCGAGCTCGAGATGGCGATCAAGGTGATCGACCAGAGCGCATCGGACGAATTCAAGCCGGAGAACTACAAGGACAACGTGCGGCGCCGCATCCTCGACCAGATTCAGCAAAAGGTCGAGGGCAAGGAGATCACCGAGGAGCCGACCGAGGCGCCGAAGACGCAGATCATCGACCTGATGGAGGCGCTGAAGGCAAGCATCGCCAAGGGCGGCCGCACCGCAGGCGACAAGAAGCCCGCGCAGCGCGTGGGATCCAAAGGCAAAGCTCCCAAGGTCGCGAAGCCGGCCGTCAAGCAGCGTAAAGCCGGATAACACGGCGGTATGTGAAGGGCTACACGGTTGCCGACGTCGCGCAGCTGTTGAAGCTCGCGCCCGCGCAGGTGCGGGCGTTTGCGCGTGACGGGTTTCTCTCTCCCGAGCGCGGTCCCCGCGGCGACTTCCGCTTCTCCTTCCAAGATCTGGTGGTGCTGCGCGCGGCGAAGGACCTCGCCGCGGCGCGCATTCCCGCCCGCCGCATTCGCCGTACACTGAAACGGCTGCACCAAGAGCTGCCGCGCGGCCGCTCGCTCGCCGAGCTGCGCATCACGGCCGAGGGCGAGCGCATCGTGGTGCGCGACGGCGAGACGGCGTGGAATCCCGACTCGGGGCAGGTGGTGATCGACTTTCAGGTGCGCGATCTCGCCATGCGCGCAGCGCCGATCGCGCGGCGCACGGCGCGCGCCGCCCAGGCCGCTGCCGCCGACTACGACGCCGACGGCTGGTACGAGCTGGGGTTGGAGCTCGAGGCGGTGGCGCCGCAGGAAGCGCGCGACGCGTATCGCCGGGCGCTGGAGTTGGACCCGCACCACGCCGATGCCCACGTCAACCTCGGGAGGCTGCTGCAAGCAGAGGATCTGACCGAAGAAGCGGAG
>WNFJ01140712.1_pt1 | contig 17302 bp, 12 predicted proteins | sample 5400461 | NCBI WGS metagenome assembly WNFJ01 (sample SAMN13153349, study PRJNA577476) | soil metagenome | isolation source: 115 cm saprolite on Douglas fir-dominated hillslope | place: USA:California | collected 2013-09-17 | reverse complement strand
ATTCATAAGTGTAGTCCTTCGCCGAGACCAGCTTCCCGGTCTCGCGGTCGAGCACATAAAAGAAGCCGTTTTTGTTCGCTTGCATGATGACCCGGCGCATTTGCCCGTCGATATTGAGGTCGGCGAGGATCAGCTTCTGCACTGAATCGAAATCCCAGTGGTCACCGGGGGTCGTCTGAAAATACCAAGCCATGCGACCGGTATCCGCATTGACTGCGATGATCGTTGCAGTGAACAGTGCGTCGCCCTCGCCTGGTCCGAGCTGACGCAGGTCATATGGCGCGGCATTTGCCGTCCCGAAATACACGAGATTGAGTGTTGGGTCGTATGCGAAGCCGTCCCAAACGGTCCCACCCCCTTTGTACATTGGGTCGCGAATGGGGGACCAGGTCTTTTCGGCGGTTGCAAGCTCGGGATTTTCAAAGGGCGCTCCCGGAGCACCTGGCACGGTGTAAACCCGCCATTTGAGCGCGCCCGTATCGACGTCATATGCGGACACGTAGCCGCGGACCGCCCCATGATCCATGTCCGCGCCGCTGTTGCCGATGACGGCGACGTTCCCGGCAATATAGACCGCGCCCGTGCTCGAATAGGACACCGTGTGATCCGTGATGGTGGGTGCGCTCCACAGCTGTTTTCCGGTTTTGGCATCGAGTGCGTGGAGAACGCCATCCACTGAGGTGACAAAGACCTTGCCCTTCCATACCGCAACACCTCGATTAACGAGGTCGCAGCATGGGTTCCGTGCGGCACGCGGATCCGCTTGTGGATCGAATTTCCACACCTCCTTGCCGGTAGTCGCGTTGACGGCATACACGAAGCCCCAAGTGCCCGACGTGTACATGATCCCGTCAACCACGATAGGCGTCGCCTCTTGACCCCGCGATGTACCGAGATTGTAGGTCCAGGCAAACCCAAGGCGGCCGACATTCCCCTCGTTTATGATCGAGAGCGGCGAGAAATAGGTTTGGTTCCCATCGCGCCCCAAGGTGAACCAGTTTTGCGGCTCGGAATCCGCGGCATTCAATCGCGCTTGATCGACATCGCCGTCGGCTCGGCAAGGTGCGGGCGTCACCACGACGAGTGCAACCGCAAAGCACAACGCTGTCTTCGCTGGATTCAGCCACATGACGTCCTCCTTGAGTTAATGCCGCGTTCCTTGGTTCCTGCCTTTACGTGCCGATTTCACCAAGCGAACATGGTTCCAACCGGCAAATGTGCGGACTGCATCGCCAGCTGGCCTTGAGCATTGTCAATTCCGCCAGAACTTTTTTTGAACCGATCGGGCGACAACGCGGTATAGCGCACCGGGCTGGATATTCTTGTGCCCAAGGTAGGCCAATACCGAACTCGTCGCATGACCGATGGTTCGACCAGCCGACAAGAAAAACCGGAAAATTGACGGTCGTCATGGCTGGCCGGCGGCGCATCTCCAGTGTGGTTTTGGGCATGGCCGCGTCAGGCGAGCGGCCCCTCTGGGATGGCTGTGAATTTCGTTTCCGGCGGCAATAGTGTGCGCTGGCGAAGACCGACGATGTGAAACGATGAAGCCAATCAAAGCGATGTGGAATGATGAAGCTAGTCAAAGCAAGGGGAGATCAGGTATACATTTTTGCTCATGAGGTGGCAGTCGTCAGCCCGTCAAGGTTCGATCGGTTGAAAGGCAGGTCGCATTGAACCGCCCTCCTTCAGTCACACCGGATGAAGCCCATCAAAGCTTGCAAGAGAGCGATGAGGCGAGCCTCGAGCGCGTGATGCGCGAGGTTCCGCGCGGCGCTTTGGCGCTCGCGGGGTTGACCGTTGGCCTTCTTTTGCTGGCATGGTTCCTGATCTTCTCGTTCGTGTTTCTACCGCGGGGCATGGTGGGTTGAGCCATGCCGGAAACCGAAGAGGGCATTCTCCGTTCGGAATTCCGCTGGGCTGTTATCGCGGTAGGCATGGTCAGCGTAATCATGCTCGCACTTATCTATGCGGGCCTCGTCCAACACATAAACCCGCCAAGTAATATCGAGACCATCGACCCGAACACGCTTCATCTCACGGGAGAGTTCACCGAAGCCGACCTCGGGACCTTCGTCGATGCGACCGGGCAGGTGACGAGCCGCATCGTAGCTACCCAGTTCACCTTCCAGCCGCAATGCTTTGTCGTACCGGCAAACCGTCTGGTGACTTTGCGTTTCGCGTCGCCGGACGTAGTTCATGGCATCCTCATCACTGGTACCAACGTGAATACGATGGTGGTGCCCGGTTACGTCAGTCAGGTTCACACCGTTTTCACCAAGACCGGCGACCTGCTGATGCCGTGTCACGAGTATTGCGGTCTCGGCCATAGCCAAATGTGGGCGACGGTACGTGTCGTGCCCGAAGATGAGTTTAAGCCGGACGCTGCCGGGAGAGCTAGCTGTGCCTCAGGCTAAACGTCTGATATTGGCGCATCTATGGTTTGCCTTCGCCGCCTTCGCGGCCGCGGCCGTGCTCGGCGTCTGGCAGATGTGGGTCCGCAGCCCCCTTCCGGCGCCATTCCTCACCGCCGAAGCGTACTTCACCTCGGTCACGGCGCACGGCACGACGATGGCGTACGTGCTGCCGACGATCTTCATCATGGGCTTCGGCTACTATGTCGCCGAGACGGCGCTTGAACGCCCGTTGCCCGGCCGCGTCTGGGCCTGGCTGGGTTTTGCGCTGGGCGTTGTCGGCGCTCTCATGGCCGCGGCGACGATCTTCGCCGGGCGAGCCTCAGTGCTCTACACCTTCTACCCACCGCTGGTCGCGAGCCCATTCTACTACATCGGCGTTGTTCTCGTCGTGGCCGGCTCCTGGATCTGGTGCGGGCTGATGATCGTCGCCATGGCGGTTTGGAAGCGGGCCAATCCGGGTAAGCCGGTGCCGCTTGCCATGTTCGCGACCGTCGCCAATGCCATCTTATGGCTCTGGACCACGGTTGGTTTGGCGGCGGAGCTTCTCTTCCAGGTCATCCCGGCTGCGCTCGGCTGGAATGCAGCGATCGACGTGGGCCTGTCCCGCACTCTGTTCTCGTGGACGCTGCACGCGATTGTCTATTTCTGGCTCATCCCGGCTTACATCGCGTTCTACACCCTGGCGCCGCAAGCAGCCGGCGGGCGCCTCTATAGCGATACGATGGGCCGGCTCACATTCATCCTCTTCCTCATCTACAGCCTGCCTGTCGGGATTCATCATTTGCTGATGGATCCAGAGCAGGCAAATGCATTTAAATTTCTGCAAGTGAGCCTCACCGCGCTTGTCGTGGTGCCAACGCTGCTCACTGTCTTCACCATCGGTGCCTCGATGGAGATTGCCGGCCGGCTGCGTGGCGGGCGGGGACTCCTCGGCTGGATCGGAGCGCTTCCCTGGGACCGACCGATGGTGCTCGCCACCGGCCTTGCCTTCCTCATGCTGTGGTTCGGAGGTCTCGGCGGCCTCGTCAACATGAGCTACGGCATGAATGCGATGGTCCACAACACTTCGTGGGTCACGGCGCACTTCCACCTTATCTTCGGCGGCACCGCGGTGATTATGTATTTCGCGATCTCCTATGCGATCTGGCCTGTCCTCACAGGCCGCAATCCTGTCTCGCTGCGGCCGCAGCGCATCCAGCTCTGGCTATGGTTTGTCGGTATGATGATCATGACGCTACCGTGGCATTATCTCGGCTTGCTCGGTCAATCGCGGCGCGTGGCGACATTCGACTATGCCAACCCGATCATCGCCGCCTGGGGTCCCTGGGTCGTCTTATCGCTTTTCGGGGGTATCATCCTGTTTGCCAGCGCGCTCCTCTTCCTCTGGAACTTGCTCGAATTCCATCGCGCCCCGGCTGTTGTCGCCGAAGCGCTGAGGCCTCGCTATGCGCTCGCCGTTTATCCGCCACAGCGCGTGCCCTCGACGCTGAATGGGTTCGCGCTCTGGAACGTACTGGTGTTCATCATCATGGCCGCCGCTTATGGCTACCCGATCGCGCAGTTCTTCGTGATCGGCCCGCCACAGGCGATCGTGCATCGCGTCGATGGCACGAGATAAGACAATGGCGCATCCTCAACCCGACGCCCGCGACCGGCCTTGGAGACTCTGGGCCAGCATCATCGTGCTCTCGGTGCTGGCCTTCTCGTTCGTTTTTGGATTTCTGGTGCTCCCAGTCGTTCAGGGGTACGGCGCCGGCATCGATCCGTTCACGGCGATCTGTCGTGCCATCGGCCTCTCGCCCGGCTCACCCGCCGTGCCGCAGCCCAGAAGCGCCGGAAAGGCCGAGCCGACGACGCGGGTGGCCTGGAGCACGGACTTGCTTCGCACTCTCGCCCGCCCGGGCGAATCCGACGTGCCGGCGGCAGCCATCTGCGCCGGCTGCCACGGAGCGCGCGGCATCGCTCCCACACCGCAGTTCCCCAACCTCGCCGGGCAGTCGGCCATCGCGATCTACAAGCAGCTCCATGATTACAAGAGCGGCAGTCGTGCGAATGCGATCATGACGGGTATCGCACAATCGCTCCAAGACCAGGACATCATCAATTTATCGACCCATTTCGCTTCAGCCGCCGAGAGGACCCTTGACCAGAAAACGGCCGAGGTGGTCGACGAGGATACCCTGCGACTTGTCGAGCGCGGTGATCCGGCGCGTGGACTTCCCGCCTGCAACGCATGCCACGGCTTCAACTCCGGCGGTCCAATCGAGACGCCGTCGCTCTCGCGACAGAACAAGGAGTACCTTGCCAGTCAACTGCATGCATTCAAAAGCAGTGACCGCCGGAACGATATCTATACGCGCATGCGTAGTATTGCCGCGAAGCTGACCGATCGAGAAGTCGGGACATTGGCAACTTTTTACGCTTCAACTTTGGCCTACTAATCGCGGACTAGGGCTTCTGCGAGAGAGACTTCTCATCGAGTTCTGACAGCCGACCACTTTTTTCGGCATCACAATGAGGCACGCATGAGCCAGATACCTTGCAAAGAGCCGGAGACTTCGAAGCGCAAAATGATCGCGCGCCGCAAGTTCCTGAAGTTTCTCACAGCGAGCCCGCTCGTCGCGACGCCGACCGTCGCCTCCACCATCGCTACCCTGTTCGCGTCCGCGCCGGGCCAGGCGCTCGCGCAAAGCTACGATGTGCTGCGCGGCTCTCGAAGAGCGCTCGGCCCGGACGGCATCATCACGGCGCCGGGCGACGCGCTGGACGTGTTCGAGTTCGAGCCGGCGGCGAAGAAGGCCGTGCTCAACCAGGGCGCGCCGGCGCACTGGGGCTACCTCGAGAGCGGCGTGGACCGCGACGTGACGCGCGACGCCAACCAGGCCGCCTACGCGAGCTACAACATCCGCGTCCAGCGCCTCATCGATGCGCGCAAGATCGACACGAGCGTGAAGATTTTGGGAGAGACGTGGGGCAGCCCCATCTTCTGCTGCCCGGTCAGCAGCCTCGGCGCCTACAACCCCGAGGCGGGGGTCGCCGTGGCGCGCGCCGCCGGTAAGCGCAAGCACCAGATGATGCTCTCCACGGTCGACAACGCGAGCATCGCCGACGTGAACAAGGCGCACGGCTCGCCGGCATGGTTCATGCTGTATCCGACCGACGACTGGAACGTGACGCAAGCCCTGGTGGACCGCGCCGAGGCGGCGGGCTCCCCGGCGATCGTCCTCACGGTCGACCGGCAGGGCGGCCGCAACACCGAGGACCTGTTCCGCGAGCGGCGCCAGGACCAGCGCGAGTGCACGGCCTGTCACAGGCCGGGCTTCGCCAACGAGGTCAGCCGCAAGGCCAACTTCTTCGACATCAACGTTTCCAAGGTTACGAACCTGTACGGCACCGGCATGACGTGGGAATTCGTCGATCGCCTGCGCGGGACCGTCAAGGGCAAGCTCTTGCTGAAAGGCATCATGTCCGGCGAAGACGCCAAGCAGGCGCTGCGCCACGGCGTGGACGGCGTTTTGGTCTCCAACCACGGCGGCCGCGCCGAAGAGAGCGGACAGGCGACGATCGGCGTGCTGGTCGAGATCGTGGACGCGGTGAACGGACGCATCCCGGTGCTCATCGACGGCGGCGTGCGCCGCGGCACCGACGTCCTGAAAGCGCTCGCCCTGGGCGCGACCGCCGTCGGCATCGGCCGGCCCTACGTGTGGGGCCTCGCCTCGTTTGGCGAACCCGGCGTGGACCGCGTGCTCGAGATCCTGGACGACGAGTTCACCACGATCATGCGGCAGGTGGGCGCGCTGAACATCAACCAGATCACGCGGGACAACGTGAGTCGCGCATAGCCGTGCCCGAAATCTGCTGAGCTGTCATGCTGCGGATCTGTGGGACGCGAGTGATGAGAGGGCTCGTAGTCGGCCAAGCAGGAAAGTTGGCGCCACCGCGACAGCATAGACGACGTTCATTTGTGCACCGATCGGTTCCAGCGGGCGCACCGCCTGCGATCCGCCATGTCCGTAGGCGGCTTCCGGCATGTCGATGTCGATCCGTTCGATCTGGTCGGCCGGCGCCTTGCCCTTGATGAGATCGTTCAGCTCGCTGAGCGCTTGAAAGCGCCAGTAGCTCATACCTCCCGTGCAAAGGATGCCATCGAGCACGACAACCCATACAACATTGGAATGACCGGCGTGATAGGGACGGAGGCCGGATATCGGTGTCTCCTTGGAGATGGTAGAGGAAAATTTCCTCTGATTGATCGTCCTTGCGGAAGGGTCAAGATCGGGATTTGGAAGAAAGCTTCCCTCACGGCATATGGTAGCGCATTATCGCGAGACTGATCCCAAACGCGAACGTGACGGAGCTTGGTGAGATCGGGCATTACCCACAGGTTCAAGCCCCCGTGCCGTCCTGAATGCGTACCTTGCATTCCTTAACGAGATGGAATCCTGCGGTACCTTGAATACTGAACAAGCGCGGAGGGTGGAAATGACGATCCCTGATGCCCAAGCCACGCCCCCGCAACTCCGGGAAGCGCCTAAGAACCGGCCGCCAGTGTCCACCCGCATTCCGTCAGCGATCGTCGGCCTAATGGTCGCCGCCGTCGCCGGCCTGTCGCTCTGGTACCTGGTGCGGCCCGAACCGTTGCTGGTGCAGGGTGAGGTGGACGCGACACGACTCGACATCGCGGCGCGGGTCGACGGACGTGTCGCGGACATCCCCGCTGTACGCGGCCAGAACGTCGGCGTCGGCGCCGTGCTGGTGCGGATCGACAACCCCGAAACGCTGGCAAAGCACCATCAGACGCTGGCCGCCAGGGTCGTCGCCGAGGCGCAGCTCGCAAACATCAACGCCGGCACACGAGCGGAGGTTATTGCCGCGCGCAAGGCCGCGCTCGAGCGGGCGCAGGCGGGCTTGGTCCTGGCGCAGAAGACCTACGACCGCATCCGCCAGCTGGCCGAGCGCGGCAACGCTCCGCAGGCGCAGCTCGACCAGGCGACCGACGCTCTGCACGAAAATGAACGCGCGGTGGATCAGGCCAGATCGGCCTACGAGCAGGCGGTCAACGGCTATACGCCCGAGGAACATCAGATCGCCGTGGCGGACGTGCAGAAGGCGGTCGCCGACATCCAGGCCGTTCAATCGATCATCGACCAGATGGTGGTTTACGCGCCAGTGGCCTCGCAGGTCTACGGGCGCAACGTGGAGCCCGGCGAATATGTTTCGCCCGGCGTGCCGCTGGTGACATTGATCGATCTCGACGACATGTGGATCCACTTCGATCTGCGCGAAGACCTGGTCAAGACGCTGAAAATCGGCGACCGCTTCGGCGTGCGAATTCCGGCCCTCGGCGATCGCCGCATTACCGTCGAGGTCAGGCTGATCGCCACCAAGGGCGAATACGCGAGTTGGCGCGCCACCCGTGCCACCGGCGATTTCGATCTGCGGACGTTCGCGATCCGCGCCTACCCCATCGACAAGGTGCCGGAGCTCCGGCCGGGCATGAGCGCCTATCTGGACTGGCGGGCACGCGAATGAGGCCGGCGCCGAAGCCCGGGTTCCTGCTCGTCGCCAGGCGCGAGTGGCGATGGCTGCTGCACGACCGCATGGCGGTCATCCTGATCTTCGGCGTGCCACTGTTCGCCTTCGCGGTCCTGACCGCGGTCTTCAGCCACCCGGTGATCCGCGAACTCGGGGTGGTCGTCGTCGACGAGGACCGATCGGAGACCTCGCGCGCCTTCGTGGAACAGGTGGCCACCTCTCCCAGTCTCAGCATCGTCGAGCGCGTCGCCGACCTCGCCTCGGCGGCGCGGACGATACGGTCCGGCGAGGCCATTGCAGCCGTCTACATCCCGGCCAATTTCGAGCGCGACTTGAAGGCCGAGCGCCGCCCGCAGGTCGTCGCCTTCTATAACCAGCAGTTCCTGACGGCTGCGGGCATCGCGTCGTCGGGCATGAGCGACACGCTCGCTTCCGCTGCCAGCAGCGTGGCGCCTGCGGCACACGCGGCGCCGGCGGCTTCCCGCATCGGCGCGCTCGTCGCCGAGACGATCGTGCTGGTCAATCCGCAGAAGAACTACGCGCAGTTCCTGCTGCGCGCGCTGCTGCCCATGGTCGTCCATATCGTCATCGCGCTCGCCGCCGGTTACGCGGTGGGTTCCGAGTTCCGGCGGCGCAGCGTGCGCACCTGGCTCGCCTGCGCGGGCGGCAATCCGATCGTTGCGCTGGCGGGCAAGCTTGCGCCCCTGTTCGCGATCTTCTTCGTCATCATGCTGGTGGTGCCGCTGATCCTGGAGGGGCTGTTCGAACTCTCGTTCAAGGGTGACCTGCCGATGATGGTCGCCGCAGGATCGCTGCTGATCATCGGCTACCTGGCGCTGGGGGCACTGCTGCAGCTTCTGGTGCGCGACCTCGCGACTGGGCTCGGCCTCGCCGGCCTCATCGTCTCGCCCGCGTTCGGCTTTGCCGGCGTGGGATTTCCGATCCTGGGCATGAACGCATTCGCGCAAATCTGGGGCGCGATCCTGCCGCTGCGCTGGTACATGGCGGTGCTGCTCGGGCAGGCGGCGCGCGGGCTGCCGGTGCACGAATCCGCGCGCCCGTTCGCCGCGCTTGCTGCGCTGACCGCGCTCTACGTGCTGCTGGCGGTCCTTCGCCTGCGCGCAATCGGCGCAAGCATGACCCGCACGACGGTCGCGCCGGAACCGGCGGCGGCCTCCGCCGCGGCGCGTGGCATAGGCGGAGCCTTCGCCGCCGAGTGGCGGCGCGTGCTCGCGATCCGCGGCGCCTTCAGCCTGCTGGTGCTGGCGCCGCTGGTCTACGGCGTCTACTACCCGCAGCCGTATCTGAGCCAGATCCTGCGCAAGATCCCGATCGCGATCGTCGACGACGACCTGAGTGATCTGAGCCACAGCATCGTGCAGACACTGGACGCCAGCGGCGCGGTGAGGGTGGCGGTCCGCGCCGAGACATTCGCCGAAGCGCGCGCGGCGCTCGACCGTGGCGAGGCCTTCGCCGCGGTCGGCATCCCGGCGGGGACGCAGCGCGACGTCCTCAAGGGCAGCACCACCCACCTTCCGATCTATGCCGATGCCACCTACCTGTTCATCTTCAGATCGACGGCCAGCGGCATCGCGGTCGCGGTCAATACGCTGTCGTCCGAGCTCGCCGCGGGCGGCGCGCGCCCAGACGGCAGCCTCGTCAAGGCGACGCTCGCCGCCGCGAGCCCAGCCGACATCCTGCTACAGCCGATCTTCAACCCGGTCGGCGGCTATGCGAGCTACATCGTGCCCGCGGCCTTCGTGCTGATCCTCCAGCAGACGCTGTTGATCGGCGCGGCGATGCTGACCGGCGCGGCGCTGGCGCAGGCCAGCGGCGGAGCGTTCGCGAGCGTGCTCGGCCGCGGCATCGCGCACCTGACCATCTATCTACCGGCGCTCGCGCTGTACTTCATCGTGCTGCCGCGCTTCTACGGCTTTTCCGCGCTCGGCAACCCGTTGCAGTTGTTTGCGGTCGCGGCGCCGTTCATCCTGGCAACCAGCTTCATGGGACAGGCGGCGGGCGCCTGGTTCAAGCGCCCGGAAACCCCGACGCTCATCTTCCTCGCCACCAGCCTGCCGCAGTTCTTCATGACCGGCTTCTCCTGGCCGCAGGAAGCGATCCCCAGGCCGGTGCTCGCCGCGGGCCATATCTTCCCGGCCGATTTCGCGATCGACGGCATCGTCCGCATCGACCAGCTGGGCGCGAGCCTCTGGGAGGTGGCGCACGACTGGCGAGGACTCTGGGGCCTCGCTATCGTCTATTTCGCGCTCGCGGTGATCTCCGCGCGGGTCCTCAAGCGGAGGCAGATGAATGGCTAGCCGCGGGCACCGCCGCATCCTCGCATTCGGTCTGCTCCTGGTCGCGGCAGGCGCCGGCGGGTACGTCCTGTGGCGCCCCGGGCAAAGCGAGCAGGTGGTCGGCGTCGTACGCGCGACCGAAATCCGCGTCGCGCCCGAGGTCGGCGGCCAGCTCGCCGCCATCAAGGTCCAGAAGGGCGCCCGCGTCAGTGCCGGCGACGTTGTCGCCGAGCTGTCCGCGCTCGAGCTGACCGCGTCGGTGGCGCAGGCGCGCGCGGCCCTGGCCGCCGCAACGGCGTCGCGCAACAACGTCTATGCCGGCGTGCGCGCGGAGGAGATCGCCGGGCTCGCGGCCGAGATCGCCAAGGCGAAATCGCGGCTGGCGTACGCGGAGGCGCAGCTCACCCGCGTTGCCTACCTGGCGCGCCGCGACATTGCCTCGCAGCAGACGCTCGACCAGGCCGAACACGACGTGGCGACCGCGCGCGCCGACGTGGCCGAAGCGGAAGCCAACCATGCCGCCGCCGAAGCGGGGCCGACCCGGGAGCAGCGCGCCATCGCCGACGCGCAAGTGCAGGCTGCGGCGTCCGCGCTCGCCGTGCTCGAGCGCCGTTTGGAAAAGACCATCCTGCGAGCGCCGGCCGACGGCGTCGTCAGCGTGATCGTCGCCGAAGTCGGCGAGGCCGTCCGCGCCGGCCAGCCGGTGCTCGCCATCGAGGAGACCGGCAAGCAGTGGCTGTCGTTCAATGCGCGCGAAGACCTCCTGCACGGCTTCATGGTGGGAGCGACGGTCGACGTCGCGGGGCCGGGCACGCGCGCAGCGACGCGCGCCGTTGTCACCGAACTCCGGCCGCTCGGGCCGTTCGCGACCTGGCAGGCCGAGCGCGCGGTCGGCGATCACGATCGCAACACGCTGCGCCTTCGCCTCGATCCGCAAGGCGACGCGTCCGGGTTCGAGCCCGGCATGACGGTGTGGCTCGTTCGTTGAACGGCAATGTTCCTGTCACAAACTCGAATCGGAGGGCTCGCGGGTGTTGCACCTTGTGTGCGTCAGCTGTCTGTCGCCGGCGCGTCAGACGGCCACGGGTGAGGACGCTGTCGCCGCGACAGGCAGCGTGAACTGAAAGGTCGCACCCCGTCCTGTGTTGGGGCCCGCCCACAAATGGCCGCCATGAGACGCGATGATCCGCCGACTAATTGACAGTCCCATGCCGGTGCCGCGCGGTTTCGTGGTGAAGAATGCCTCGAAAATGCGGTCGGCCTCATCGGTCGAAAGCCCGATGCCCGTATCACTCACCGAAATCAATGGTTGACCATCCTCCGTCCGCTTCGATGCGACGCTCAGTTCACCACCCGTGTCTTGCATCGCCTCGATGCCGTTGAGCATGAGGTTCATCAAGACCTGCTGTAGCTGGACGCGATCCGCTGTCGTCGTCGGAAGCTCCGGATCGAGGTCGGTGCGGATTGAAACGGCGTTCCGATTTGCCGTATTGCCCAGCAACACGCTCATCTCTCGAACGATTTCGTTGAGGTCGACCAATTCCCGCTCCGGCGTGCCTCGCCTGTAGAGTGAGCTGACGCGGTCGATGATGCCGCCGGCGCGCGTCGCGGCCGCGACCATTGCCGAGGCAGCCTCCGATGCTTCCGTCACGTCGGGCGCGTCACGAAGGAGCCATTGCTTGCAGGCCTGGGCGTGGATGGCTGCAGCAGCAATCGGCTGCTTGATTTCGTGAGCCAGCGACGCGGCCAGCTCTCCCATCATGCTGACGCGGTTCATGTGGGCGAGATCCGCCTCGAGCTGGCGCAATCTTTCGCGCTCTGCTTCGGCGCGCTTGCGCTCAGTGATATCCATTACCGCCCCTATGAAAAGCAAACTCTTAGGATCCTCGCCGGCTGTGCGATGAGCCACAACTCGAATGTATTTGACAGTGCCGTCGGGCATCACCAGGCGCCGCTCGGCGGTAAAACCGGTCCTCTCGTTTGAGGCGCGATCAATGACCTGCCGAAGATGCATCCGGTCGTCCGGGTGAGTTCGGTCGATCGCCAGGTCCATGGTGGGCTTCGTCGTAAGTTCGCAGCCAAATATTCGATATGTCTCATCGGACCAATAGAGTTCCCCGGTCAAAACGTCCCAGCCGAAACTCCCAGTTTGGCTTAATCGCTGCGCCTCCGCGGTGGATGATGCGCTGAACGGTGGCCAGTCCTATTCCGGTGCCTTCAAACTGTTCAGGCAGATGCAGACGCTGAAAGACGCCGAACAGCTTGTTTGCGTACCGCATGTCAAAGCCGGCGCCGTTGTCCCTCACGAACACCTCGACTTCTTTCTTATTGCGGTCCACACAGCCAATCTCGATTTCGGCCGGCCTTCGCATGCGCGTGAATTTGACCGCGTTGGACACGAGGTTGACAACGACCAGTCTCAGCATGGAGCGGTCTCCGTAACAGACCGGAAGCGCGCCGATCTTCCAAGCAATGTCCCGACTCTTCGTGTCCTGCCCGATTTCCGCGACGACCTCCTTGACGAGCTGTTCCAGGTCCACCTTCGTGTTTTTGGTCACGGCCCGCCCGATCCTGGAAAACGCCAGCAGGTCGTCGATCAGGTTGCCCATTTTTTTTGCTGCGTCGAGAATCGTTCGTATGAACCGCTGACTCTTCTCGTCGAGCAAAGACGNNGCCTGTCTTTGCAGCAGCTCCGAGTACCCGACCATGTGGCGAAGTGGCGCCCGCAGGTCGTGGGAGACGGAATAGGCAAAAGATTCCAATTCCTTGTTGGCCGCCTCGAGCTCCGCAGCCCGTTTGCCGAGTTCCTGATTGAGTTTGCGAATTTCCTCCTCTCGTTGCCTGCGCTCGTCCACCTCGACCTGAAGGTTGTCGCGGGCTTGGCGAAGGCTGTCCTCGATTCGGCGTCGAACAGCGCTGAACGAGGCGACAATCACCGCCCAGGTGACGAAAATGAAATAGTAAGGCAGATCTCTACGGGAAATGTCGAGGGAGTAAAGGGGCTCCGTAAAGAAGTAGTCGAAGGCGGCCGCGGACAACAGAACGGCCAGCACGGAAGGCCCGGCTCCTGCATACCAGGTGGTGAAGGCGATCGCCAAAGTGAGAACCGGCAGTTCCACGTCGCGGAACTCGTAATATTGCGATGCGAACGCCACCCCAAGCGCGATCGCGACGGAAACGACTGAAAAGCCGTAGCGCAGGATCGGTGAATGAATTCTCTGAAATTCTTGGTTCCAGTACGCCAAGCTACGCCTCACTCCGACATGGTCACAATGTTCGGCGCGTATTCTTCGACGGGATTTAGGGTACCGGATTCACGCTCCGCCTGCCACTCGAAAGCGGGCTGATGTCGCGTGCGCGGACAACTACGCCCTCGATCAGCGCCGGTCAGTGGTGGGCCTTTCCGCGCGGACGCCTATATCGCGCGGCTCAACCGAGCCAGCCCCGCCGTAATGTGCCTTGGTTCGATAAGGAGGTGCGGACGACCCCCCTACCGGTCGCCCCTCCGCCTGCAACGGGTTGCATCCCGTAAGCGACCGCCGCGAGCTTGGGGTCTCAGCGTTGAGAAGCGGGAACGCCGCGACCGACGCCTACAGCACGGCCTTGTCCGCAGCTGCCACGCTGGCGCTGGCGGCGGGCGCGCTCGGCGCGGCACTTCAGTAGTCCTGTTAATATTCCATATCTATGCAATAAGCGGCTGTCCGAAAGGCAGGCCCGTGAATACGAACCAAGCCGGTGATTGCCTATGAACGCGTCAGTTATTTCTGCCCTCGCGGCACTGGCAGGAGCCGCCATAGGCGGACTCACATCTGTCCTCGCGTCGTGGCTGACTCAACACGCACAGGCGAGAGCGCAGTGGCTCGCGCAGGACAAACTCCGTCGACTAGAAATCTACAAGGAATTCATCGAGGAGGCTTCAAAAGCTCATATCGGCGCGCTCCAGAGCGACAAACCAGATATGCCCGCCCTGGTCGGGCTTTACGCAAAAATCAGCAGGATGCGCGTCCTGTCCTCGCCAAAGGTCGTCGAACGCGCCGACCAAGTCGCCCGAATAATTGTCGATACGTATCTAGCGCCGAACAAGACCTTCCCCCAGCTGCAGGAGATGGTGAATAGCGGGTCGATCGACCTGTTTCGCGATTTTAGTGAGGCCTGCCGCGCAGAATTCGAGTCGCTTCGCGCTCAACAATTCTGAGACCAAAGTGCCGATGGCGCTTTAAAAGACCAAATAGGTACGACCAATGACGTATCGATCCTTCCACCACGGGGCCCGTGACCCTACCCGGTATCCGGACACCCGACTGGACGGCCCGATCGGCTGGAGTGGGCCAAAAGCGCAAGCCTTAAACTAAGCAAGCACGGCGGCCTGGGATTCGCCCCTTGAGCGCGGCTGGCACGCAGATATTGACGGCCGTCAACGCGGCCGAGGCGGCTGTCGTCTATGGATTTTTCACGTGTCCATTCCCATCGACCAGCACCGATGAACTGAAGCACCAAACCGACATGGGATTGGCGGGACAGGGCGGCGCGACCCTCATCACTGTCTCGTTCACGATTTTGCAAGGTGATGCACTTTATTCGCTGGCCCCGTCGGACCCTAGGCTTGCAGGTTGCCTCCCTGGGGGCCGATGGCTGTGTGCTCTGTGTTCGTCGCCGGATGCGTCCAACCAGGAGGATCGATCCATGAATACAGCGCAACGATATCGACCCATGAGTGCACGGCAACGACATGTGGTGGCATGCGGCACTCTGACCGCTTTAGCGCTCGCGGCCCCGTTGCTCTTCGGAAATAGCCCGGCCGTGCGTGCCGCGGAGGGCGACGCAGTGGAATACACTTTCGGTCGCCCGACACAGCCGGGTGAGCAGACCTACGATTGGTATCGCAAAACCCACGCCGATGAGGCAGCAAAGCGTTACGGAGTGGACCCTGCGGCCGTCGGCGATGGAATGGATACATGGCATTGGTGGGTCGGCGTCGACAATCCGGGCTTCTGGCGGCGGCTCGCGATCTATACCGGTGGAAAGGCCGGGAATGCGTTGGATGTGCACGCCGACTTCTTGCGAATGCTGATCAAGTTGCCGCGCTCGCAGCGCTGGGAAACAGTTGGCCTCATCAACGACCCCGATACGGTCCCGGCAGACAAGCCCGACAAGTATGGCTTGATGCTCGACCGCATGAAGGACGGCACGCTGACCTGGGATCCCGATGTGTTCGGGTATTCCAGCGGAGTCATCGGCCTGCAGCTATTTGTCAACAAAAAGTTCGACGCGGCCAAATGGTCATTGGCTAAATACCTCGACGATCCGGGTTCGGTGGAACCGCCCTATCTGGTCGGCATGGCGTGTGCCTTTTGCCATGTCAGCTTCCACCCGCAGAAGCCGCCACAGAACCCCAGCAACCCGAAATGGGAGAATCTAACCTCGGCCATTGGCAACAATTATTTCCGCGAAGGCATGCTGTTCGGCTATGACACGCCGCCAAACAAGTTCACCTATCAATACCTGCTCCACCAAGAACCCGGCACCAGCGAAACCTCACGATTCCCCACGGACTTCATCAACAACCCGGTGAACATAAATCGCATCTTCCGTCTCCGGGATAGGCTTAAGCTGGCGCACGAGGAGCGCGTCACTCCCGAGCAAGGCGTCCTCCTCGAGTCGATGTACGCCCATGCGGGCCTCAGGAAAGACGATCCATCGGGCGCTTTGGGCGGAACCGCGAGTCAACCCACGATCAAGACGCCCCACGTTCTCGCCGACGGAGCCGATTCCACGGGGCTTCTGATGGCGTCGACCCGAGTTTACGTCAACGAGGGCATGATGCACGACCTGTGGGTGTCGACCACCTGGCCCGTGAATCCGTTCAATCTGAAAGAAAGCGTGCAGCGGGGCTTCAGGCCCGGCGAATTCGACCTCATCAACACTGCGCGCAAGGATCCCAACAGCCCATGGATGCAGACGGAGAAGCGAATGCCGAACATGGCCCTTTTCCTCGGCACCTACGACTCTTTCCCGCTCCAGGACGCGAAGGAAGCTGACCGGGGGCAGTTGGCGGCAGGCGTTCGAGACACAACAGGCCAGGCTCTCAGACAAACCGGCAGACCGCAGAAAGACGGCAAGGATTACCTGACGACCGATGCCGACACACTGAGGCGAGGCAAGATCGCGTTCGCCGACAATTGCGCGAGTTGCCACAGCAGCAAGCGGCCCGACCCGATGCCTACGGATCAGGCGGCGCAAAAGGAGGCGTGGCGAGCATTGGTCATGAAGGACGACTTCCTCACGGATAATTATCTGTCCGATGACGAGCGCCATCCCGTGAGCGAATTGGGCACCAACGCGGCGCGCGCCATGGGCACGAACGCCATGGCGGGCAACACATGGGGCCAGATGTCGAGCCTGACCTACAAGGAATTGCGTGTGCCGACCGAGCTATTGCAGGACCGCGACGAGCGGGGCAGGCCGATCCCGCTCTACAACCCGTTGACCGGGCGGCATGACATCAGGTTCGAGGCTCACCGATCGTTCTACCGCACGCCGACCCTGGTGAGCATCTGGTCGAAGGCCCCATTCCTGCACAACAACTCCGTCGGCGTATACACCGCTGACCCATCGATTGCCGGCCGCATGGCGGCTTACGAGGACGGCATGGCCAAACTTCTTTGGCCGGAACGACGGCTCGGCCCGCAATCGATCAAGGTCACAACCGAAGACAGCGAACTGCCGGACCTGTTCGGAACAATAAAAGACACGGTGCCGGACTTCGCTGGCCTGCCGGACCTCGACGTGAGCCTGCTGCGCGTGCCCAAAGGCACTCCGATCAACCTGATAACGAACCTCGATCCTTATGACATCAAGACTGTTCTGCAAACGTACGTAGACGGAGTCTTGCAGGGCGCCCCGAAGGAGAAGTTCGCCGAGTTGCAGGCGAAGAACAATGCCGTGGCCCTCCAGCGAATGATGGCCAAGCTGATCGAAGTGAACACATGCCCGGACTTCATCGAAGATCGGGGACACACCTATGGGCGTGACCTCGGTGATCAGGACAAGCGG
>WNFJ01472348.1_pt1 | contig 17304 bp, 16 predicted proteins | sample 5400461 | NCBI WGS metagenome assembly WNFJ01 (sample SAMN13153349, study PRJNA577476) | soil metagenome | isolation source: 115 cm saprolite on Douglas fir-dominated hillslope | place: USA:California | collected 2013-09-17 | reverse complement strand
CTGATCTCGACGGGCTTGCGTTCGAAGACATCATTCTTGCGAGGGGCTGGCTTCATTCTGCTCGCCATCGCCGCCATTCGCCTGCTCATTTTTCCTTTGCCCGCGCCGGTATTTTTGTTCAACCAGCGCTTCGCCGCTTACGCCATCCTTGTGGCCTGCTTCGCTGCAGTTCTCTACGCGGCTCGCGAAAACGCCGAGTCCATCGGCAAAGATGAGCTTCAACTCTTCGGCGGTTTTGCGGTGGCCCTAAATGCATTCACGCTGATCGCGCTATCCCTTGAACTGTGGGACCACTTCGGCCGTCAGTCCGGCCTGGGCATAGACTCCGGACTCGCTCAGCATCTCTCGCTCTCGCTGCTCTGGACGGCCTACGCTTCCGTCTTGATTGCCCTCGGGATTCAGCGCGTATCCGCTCTCTTGCGTTGGCAAGCCCTCTCGCTCTTCGGCTTCGTCGTCGTCAAGGTCTTTATCTACGACAGCTCATTTCTCGAACGCTTCTACCGCATCGTCTCGTTCTTGATCCTCGGTCTCGTCCTGCTGGTCGTTTCGTTCCTCTATCAGCGCAAAGTCGCTCGCGAGCGTTCTTCCCCATGACCCGCCGGTTCTTTTCGCTCCTGCTGGTGCTAGCCGCCCTTAGCGCTTCGGTTCTCTCCACCGATCTTCCTTCCGCCTGGCGCGCTTGGCGGTACTCGCGCCCCATCGAATCAGGGCGTGCGGACGCGCCCAATTACATAACGCTCGACCGAGAGGTTTTCTCGCACTCGGAAAATCAGCTCGCCGACCTTCGCATCGTCGATGACCTCGGCCAGGAGCTTCCCTTCGAGTCGAGGTCACAAATCACGCCGCCGACCGAGCCCGTAAGGCTCGCCGCCACCCTCCGGGAGAACAGTTTCGTGCCCGGACAATTCACGCAGCTTGTTCTGGACCTGGGCGAACGGGCGGGTTTTCACAATAGTCTTCGCGTGCAGACGCCCGAGTCCGATTTCATCAACTGGGTGGAAGTGGCGGCGAGCGATGATGCTCATCTGTGGCGAGTCGTCAATGCGCGCGCGCCCATTTCCCGTTTCCGCAAGGAAAACCTCGAAGGCAATCAGATCATTCGCTATTCGGAAAACAATGCGCGCTATCTTCGCGCGCGCATTCAGGAGGCCGCGCGTGCCTTCGAGGTAACGGGCATCGAGGTTTTTTCTTCTCCGGCCATGAAAACGGAGAGTCCCACGGAAAGCGGCGTCCTTCTCACCGCCATGCTGCTTCCCGATTCGAACGGCGCACCTTCGCAAACGCAATGGACGGTGGACCTGCGTGGCGCGGCGATTCCCGTCGCCAAATTCAATTTTGAAACGACACAGTCGGAGTTTTACCGCCCAGTGCGCCTGCTCAGCAGCTCAGATGAGAAAGATTGGCAACCCGTCGGTGGTGGCGAGATCCACCGATTTGTGGTCAACGGGAAAACCGAGGAATCCCTCGGGGTGCATTGTTACGAGATGTGGGGGCCGCGCTTTTGGCGTGTAGAAGTGCTCAACGCGAACGACGCTCCACTATCCGCGGTTCGCTTGTCGCTGGCGATGCCCTTGCGCTTCGTTCTCTTCCGTCCGGTGCAGAACCGTTCCTATCGCCTGATCTACGGCAACGCCCGCGCTAGTGCTCCGCACTACGACCTCGCCCGGACACTGCAGATCCAGGCGAACGCGGTGATGGCGCGCCTGGGACTGGGAACCGAAGAAGCTACTTCCAATTACGCCGACCCGCGCCCTTTCACCGAGCGCCACCCAAATCTGCTGTGGATCGCTTTGGGAGTTGCCGTCGTTCTTCTCGGCTCCGCCGCTCTTCGCACCATGCGCGCACCCGGTCCCGCAGCACCAGAGAAATAGCTATCTCACCCTGGCTTCCGTCTGTCCTCTTCAGAACGCGCCTTGCCGAATCTTGACTGCGCGGCTTACACTGGCTCGCAAGAAAGCTAATTAGCCATAACGGAGCGCGGATGATTTCTCGAACTCGTTTATATCTTTTACCGCTGCTCGTACTCGCTCTGATCGGCGCTGCCTGCTCGAAGACTCCGGGACCAAAAGATTCAGCTTCCAACTCCCTCTCTCCATCCGGAGCGCATCCCACCATCGTCTTCATGACCGACTTCGGCACCGCCAACGACGCCGTACCCATCTGCAAAGCCGTCATGCTCAGCATCGCCCCCGATGCCCGCATCATGGACATCACCCATCGGGTGACGCCGTACTCTATAGAAGAAGGCGCGCGATTCCTGGAAGCCGTGTCCCCTTACTATCCCGCTGGAACGGTATTTGTGGCGGTCGTCGACCCCGGAGTCGGCACCTCGCGCAAAGCGGTCATCGTCAAGTCAAAGAAGGGCCAGTATTTTGTTCTTCCGGACAATGGCCTGATCACCCCCGTGATGGATCGCGACGGCTTGGATTCCGCTCGAGAGATCACCAATCAAGACTGGATGATTCAGTCCGCGATCTCTTCCACTTTTCATGGCCGCGACATTTTTTCTCCCGCGGGCGCGCACCTCGCCGCCGGGTGGGATTTCAATTTCGCCGGCCCGGAGATTCCCCAACTCGTCCGCCTTACTCCCAAAACTTCCACCACGGCCGACAAGGGCATCACCGGCGACATTATCGCGCTCGATGATCCTTTCGGCTCCTTGGTCACCGATATCCCCGGCGAGGAATTCAAGAAGCTCGGCTACAACCTCGGCGACAAATTGAGGATCGAAATTAACAGGAAATCGGTGACCGTGCCTTACGTGAAAACCTTCATGGATGTGCTCGTTGGCGAATCACTTCTGTTCATCGATTCTCGTGACCGCGTTAGCATCGCCGTCAACCAGGGCAACTACTCGAAGAAGTTCAACCTCGAGCCTCCCGGCACGATCTTCATTCCGCGCAAAGGCGCGCCGCTCAAGGAAAAGTAAATAGCTCGTCATCGTTGCCGGGAATGCTGTCGTGAGCAGCATAACGACAAGTGGCAAAATATTTTTTCTTTTCTGGCTGAAAACTGATAACTGACACCTGAAGACAATTTCGCCACGAGTCACCAAGAGTTGCTTTTTCCCCGCACTCGCCCAACAATAAAGATGTAGCTCAGGCCTTCAAGGCTGAGCCTTTTCACTGTTAGAGGTTCCGCCATGCCCGAAGCCGTCATCGTCTCCGCCATACGCACTCCCGTCGGCCGTGCCCACAAAGGTTCGCTGCGCGCCACGCGCCCCGACGATCTCGCCGCTCTTGCCATCAAGGAAGCGCTCGCCCGCGTTCCCGGCCTCGAGGCCAAAGAAATTGACGATGTGATTCTCGGCTGCGCCATGCCCGAAGGCGAGCAGGGCATGAACGTCGCGCGCATCGCAGCATTGCGTGCCGGCCTGCCCGTCGAAACCAGCGCGATGACCATCAATCGCTTCTGTTCCTCCGGTCTGCAGGCCATCGCTCTCGCTGCCGAGCGCATCCGCGCCGGCTCCGCCGAAGTCATCGTCGCGGGCGGCACGGAATCCATGTCCATGGTGCCCATGGGCGGCAACAAGATTTCGCCGAATCCCTGGCTCGTCGATCACTATCCCGACGCTTACATCAATATGGGCCTCGGCACCGAAAATATCGCGCGCAAGTTCGGCATCACGCGCGAACAAGCCGACCAATTCTCCGCCGCTTCCCACAAGAAAGCTCTCGCCGCCATCGCTGCCGGTAATTTCAAAGACGAAACGATTCCTGTCGAAGTGAAAATCACTTCGCTGCCCAACGGCAACGGCGCTTCCTCCAAACCGAAGCCTGGGGCGGTAAAACCCTCAACACAAACGTTTACGTTCTCGACCGACGAACTCCCCCGCGCCGATACTTCATTGGACATCCTCGCCAAACTCAAGCCCGCGTTCCACGCGAAAGGAACGGTCACCGCTGGAAATAGTTCCCCGATGAGCGATGGAGCTGCCGCCACCGTCATCATGAGCGACGCTCGCGCCAAATCGCTGGGCCTCAAGCCCCTCGCGCGTTTTGTCGCCTACGCCACCGCAGGCGTTCTCCCCGAAGAATTCGGCATCGGCCCCGTTCAAGCCATCCCCAAAGCCTTGAAGCTCGCCGGCCTTTCGCTCAGCGACATCGCCGTCTTCGAGCTCAACGAAGCCTTCGCCGCGCAATCCCTGGCTGTCATCCAGCAAGCTGGCCTCGACGCTTCGCGCGTCAATCCCAACGGCGGCGCCATCGCCCTCGGCCACCCCCTCGGCTGCACCGGCGCAAAACTCACTGCCACCATCCTTCGCGAACTCCAGCGCCGCAGCGCGCGCTACGGCATGGTCACCATGTGCATCGGCGGCGGCATGGGCGCTGCCGGCATCTTCGAGCGCCTGTAGCGCCGACTTTTGCCTGTGCGCTTTTCCAATGGCGGATGTGCAAACGATTGTCATAGGATGACGCTGCCGTGAAATCTGCATGCCTCTCTGCCCTTCTCCTCCTGTCAGCCGCCCTCCCCGCCCAGGCCCCGGTGCCGCTGGCACACGGCGATGTTCCCGGCGAGCCACATCATCACTTGAAGGTTGAAAACACCTTCGTCCGCGCCTACTATGTCGAGGTCGCTCCCCACGCCGATACCCAGCTCCATCAGCACGATCACGACTACATCTTCGTCACCCTCGGCGCCACCGATGTCATCAACGCCGTCCTCGGCAAGCCCGAAGCCCGGCTCGTCCTTAAAGACGGCGAGGTCCACTTCAGCCGCGGCGGCTTCGCCCACATCGCCCGAAACCTGAGCGACGCCCCCTTCCGCAACGTCACCATTGAATTCCTCCACGGGCAAGGAGAAGGTCGCAATGTGTGCGCTGAAGTTCTACAGGGTTCTCCAGTGACAGGAGTCTGCGCTGCCCCCGTTCCGAATGCATCTATGGTATTTTCCATTTCGCTGTTTGATACAGACGAGACTTCCGCGCGACTCTACTCACTCAGTCCAACAGTGGCTGCGCCACCCTTGACATCGAACATGGACCATCTGTTGGTTGTTTACGATCAGTCATACATAGAAAGCCATTTGGAAGGAGAATCGCCCCGGGCGCTGCGCGGCGGTGACTTACTTTGGCTCCCCGCCGGGAGTAACGCCGTAATCAGGAACACTGGTGTGAAGCTTGCCCGCTACCTGCTGATTTCTTTCAAAGACAGTGCTTCGGCAAAGAAGCCATAGGAGGACGTGCGTTATCTTTTCTTTGCCTCGACGCGCACGAGCAATGTCTCCGGCGCATCTTTCGTGGTGAAGAATTCTTCGCTCGCCAGGTTCAAAGCCTGCGCGAGGTTTTTTGCACAGGGGCTGAAGACAGATCAGGCACTGGCTATTTAACGGTGTTTACTGCCAATCGGCTCGGGAGTAAAATAGGGCGAACTGATTGCGTTGTGCGCCTCAGACAGCCGTTACATTGAAACCCAGTTACAGATACTTCTCGCTAGGAGCAACCAAGATGGCCACCGCTACTCTCACGAAAACTGCAGCAAAGGGAGGCAGCTTTCTCCTGGAATCACCGCAGCCGAGCGATGTGTTCACGCCTGCTGATTTGACCGACGATCAGAAACTGATCGGGCAGACGGCGGAAGAATTTGTGGTGAAGGAAGTTTTGCCCGTGGTGAAGGAACTGGAAAACAAGAAGCCCGGGTTGATGGCCGAGTTGGTGAAAAAGGGCGGCGAAGTCGGTTTGATGGGCGGCGGCGTGCCGGAGGAGTTCGGCGGCGCGGGCCTCGACAAGATTTCCACCACCGTGCTCACCGAGAAACTTTCGATTTACGGCGGCTTCGCGGTGACCCACGGAGCGCACGCCGGTATCGGCACGCTGCCGATCGTGTACTTCGGCACGGATGCGCAGAAGAAGAAATATTTGCCCAAGCTGGCCACCGGCGAGTGGATCGGCGCGTACTGCCTTTCCGAGCCGCAAGCAGGCTCCGACGCGCAGAATTCACTGACTCGGGCGGAATTGAATAAAGAGGGCACGCACTACATCCTCAACGGCCAGAAGATGTGGATCACCAACGGCGGCTTCGCCGATGTTTACATTGTGTTTGCAAAGATCGACGGCGAAAAATTCACGGCCTTTATCGTCGAACGCACTTTCCCAGGCTTCAAGCCCGGCAACGAAGAACACAAGATGGGCATCCACGGGAGCTCGACGACGCCGATATTCCTGGAAAACTGCAAGGTTCCGAAAGAAAACCTGCTGCACGAGATCGGCCGCGGCCACATCGTGGCATTCAATATTCTGAATGCGGGGCGCTTCACGCTCGGCGCTTCCTGCGTGGGCGGCTCCAAGCACGTGCTGATGACCTCCTCGAAATACTCGAAAGAGCGCAAAGCGTTCGGAAAACAGATCGGCGACTTCGGCCTGATGAAGGAAAAGCTGGCGGAGATGGCCATTCAAATTTTCGCGGTGGAATCGATGGTGTACCGTTCGGCGGGCAACATCGAGGCGGCGATGGCCGCGGCTTCCGGCTCGGGGGACAAGATCCAAAATTCGATGAAGGTTCTCGAGGAATACGCCATTGAGAGCTCCATCGCCAAAGTCTACGGCAGCGAGATGCTCGATTTCGTGGTGGACGAAGGCGTGCAGATCTTCGGCGGCTACGGGTTCCACGAAGAGTATCCCGTCTGCCGCGCGTACCGCGATTCCCGCATCAATCGCATCTTCGAAGGCACCAACGAAATCAACCGCATGCTCATCATCCAGATGCTGATGAAGCGCGCCATGGGCGGGCAGCTGCCGCTCATCCCCGCGGCCATGAAGCTGGCCGATGAAATCCTTGCCGGGCCGTCCTTCGAAGAAGCGCCGGATGGCGTTCTCGCCGGCGAATCGCGCGTTGTTGCCAACGCCAAGAAAATGTTTCTGCAAGCGGCCGGAGGCGCCGTCCAGAAATTCCGCGAAAAGCTGGCCGACGAGCAGGAACTGATCGGCGCGCTTTCCAACGTGGTCATGGAAATCTACGCGATGGAGTCCTGCCTGCTGCGCGCGCAAAAAGCCGCCGGAGCGAAGGGCGAATCCGCGTCGCAGACGATGATCGACGCCACGCGGGTTTTCATCAACGACGCCGCCGAGCGCGTCGAGCACGAAGCCAAGCGCGCCATCGCCGCCCTCCACGAAGGCGACATGCTCACCACGCAGATGGCCGTTCTGAAGCGTTTCGCCAAACGCGCTCCGCTCGACACCATCGCGCTGCGCCGCCGCGTCGCTGCTGCCGTACAGTCCCAGGACCGCTACCCGTTGGAAGGTCGCTAAACCCCAGTTCATTGCGTTGAGCTCTGCAGATCACTTGATATTTTGTGGCTGGTTGGCGCGTAGAGAGTAATGAGACCTCGCGGAGGAACGACCACCGTGAAACTGCTCATCTTCGGCACAACCGGCGGAACAGGCCGCGCTCTTGTGGAACAGGCCCTGGAGCAGGGACACGAGGTAACCGCCTTTGCCCGGGACCCCACGAAAGTACGAACCACGCACAAGAATCTGCGCGTCGCGAAAGGGGACATCCTGGACTCCGACTCCGTTGCGGCCGCGATGAAGAGTCAGGACGTCGCGTTGTCGGCTCTAGGCATCAAAGTGAACGTGTGGGCGATCATCGTCATCACCATCGCTTGCCAGTTGTTCGCCGCACTGGTGCCGCTCTCCCGGCTATTTGTATGGATTGTACGAGCGGGCGCGCCGGTCTTGGCACTGCTGTTTTTCTTGCGGCAGAAACCCACTCTCTCCGACGGCACCAGGAATATTGTTCAGGCCATGCAAGAGTGTGGCGTCAAGCGATTCGTCTGTGAGTCTTCGCTCGGCATCGCCGATAGCAAAGGGCAATTGGGGTTGTTGTACAACTTGCTTGTGATTCCACTGCTGTTGCGCAATATTTTTGCGGACAAAGAAGCTCAAGAAAAAATCATCAAAGACAGCGCATGCGAATGGGTGATTGTGTGCCCCGCAGCACTTACCAACGGACCGCGAACGGGCGTCTCCAAGGATGGATCGAAGATTGGCCACTGGCTTTTCATGGCAAAAATCTCACGAGCGGATGTAGCGGACTTTATGCTCAAACAGCTAACGGACAATGCGTATCTGTGGAAGGCACCAGGCATCTCCTACTGATGTGACGGGTGGCGTACCCTTCCTTTCCTCTTCGATACCACGTGCCCAGCACCATGACATATTTGGATTTGACTACGGCAAAGCTCATTCGCCCGTCGCCTTGACGGACCGCCGCAACTGCATCAGCAAGTAAATCGAGCCGGCGAACAGCAGCGGCGAAGAATAGAAGCCCGGCGCGGGCCGCGGAAATTGAACCAAAGAAACCGTCTGCCCGAAGATCGTTGCGAGCGTGTGGCCCATCCCGTTCAGAAGATGAACACCAGCGTAGAAGTACGCCAGCGGCCGCAGCCACCGCGCATTTCGAAACGCAACCGGCGTTAGCAGCAAGAGGATCACGTTTGCAACGATGAGCCCGGTCAGCCATCCACGAAATTCGAACGTGGGCATCGGAAACCACGACAGCCGCGCTCGCACGGCGAGAACCGTCGGATTGTATACGCCCAGAAAACCGGTCAGCGCTTCATCCGCCACGTGCGCGCAAAACGCAAGACACAGCAAGAACCAGGCAATCCCAAAATTGCGTTGCCCGCCGGATTCTCGCTCCGAGTTCATGCGCTGGATTGTACCTCAGCCAATCTGGCGCGGGTCACCGTTCGCTAGCGTTGCCTTTACTGAGGCTTCGCCAGAGGATCCGCGGGCGCATCGGTAGCTCCCTTGGGCTTGGCGATCGTGGAAAGCGTTTCCACGTTGAACTTCATATAGTCCCAATACCGCGTCACTACGCTAACCCTTGATTCCTTTCACCAGCAGGAAGCGTACTCCAACGTGCGCCTCCATGTAGGTCGGCAGCCACACCTCGTTATTCACAAAGGCCTGCTCGAAGACGAAGCTGGTACCCTTTTGCAAATTCGCAAGGAAGCCGCCGCCGATTTTCATGTCGCCGACGAAATATGCTTCCAGCCGCGCCACGTCGTGCGCTTTTTCGTCGATCCACACGACTCCGGCGAGCTTCTGCGCCAACTTTTCCACCATCTTGTGGGCTTTGAATTCGGGATTGGGCTCGAAATCGAAGACCAGCACATCTTGTCCGCGGAAGCGTTCGCGGCGCGGATTTACAAACTGGCATGCGCGCAGGAATACCTCGATCCCCGGCTCATCTTTTTCGTCGCTCTTCCCGGCTTCCTTGGCCTTTTCCCCTTTGGCTTCTTTCTTTGCCTCGCGCTTCTGGTGTTCCTCGATGCGTTTCTGCGTCTTCTCGTTTTCTTTCTCCTGCTCCTCTGCACTCAGGGGCTTGCCTTGTTTTTTCACCAGCGTGGTGAATTCTTGCCCGCCGAGATAGAAAAACGTGTATTCATTGATTTCATGCTTCTTTATCTTTCCATCGCCCTCGAATTCCGTTTCCTCCTCGGACTGCGACCCGGCATAGTTTTCTCGAATTTTGTCGATGGCCTTCTGGTTGTCGTCAATCTCTTTGAACAGCGCTTTCAAGTCTGGCAATTTGACTTGCGATTTGATCGGGAAATCGAAGACGCGCTCGCCGACCGTTCCATTGATTACCGCGCGCGTCACCGTGATGTCGTATTTATCGTTTCCCCGGTGCATTTCGATCTTGTGCGGCAACTTCACGCCACCAACCGTTCGGTAGTCTTCATAGAGGATTTCTTCCTCCACACCGCCGACCGTCGCCGCCTCCTTCACAATCAGGTGCGCCTGTGGATCGAAAAAAACTTGCCGCTTCACGCCGCTGGCCGTAGTCAGCTCAAGTTGCAGCGCATCCTTCCCGCGCACCTGCGCGCGCCCCACAAACGCCGGCGCGATTTTACTTCTCTTGAGATGCAGCAGCCGCGAGTTGTAATGCTGCGCGGCCGCTTCCAGTTGCATCCCTTCGGGACCCACCAGCGTGCCAAGCTCGCCGGCCGCATTCTCATGCCACGCCGACTTCCCGTTGTACGCCACAATCAGATTTTTTTCGCCAACCAGCAATTCCGAGTAGTAGCGATTCGGCAGCTTGGTATCCAGCGTGTACGTCCCGGTCTTCCCGTCGTCCGCCCTAAAGGTCCCTTCGAGCGTCAATGTCTGAATCTTGGCCAGCGCCCTGGCGCCCCCCGCAGCCTTCACATATTGGTCCACAATCTTTTCGGCCTCCTGCGCGCGAGCAGGGTAGGCCACGTCGGTGAGCATCAGTGCGAGGAGTGTGGTGAACAGACGTGTGCGCATGAGGTTCGACTATAGGAACGCAACCCCGCGGAAAAAGTTTCTTGGAATTTAAGCCAACGGTAGCACTTACCTCTTGAAAACAGGAGTAAAGTAAGGTGGAGAAGATGAAAATGTGATATGCGACACGAGGATTATGGACAACAGTGCCGCAGCTTGCGCTTTGAGGTATAACACTGTATATAACTCTCTCCGCGAACATCAGTCCAAGGAATTTGGTGTGACCGGTAAGCGAAAGGCGAGCTGGACTCAGTGGATAAAATCGTAATCAGCTCCGGAGAGCTTGCGGATATCCAACCGGCACCGGAGCAAGCCGTGCGCCTCGAGCCGAAGCTGCCGCCTGCGATCGCGTGGTGGGGCCGGCTGGGGCCTATCTTACTGGTGCCGTTACTGCCCCTTCTGTGCCTCGTCACGATTATTCTGAGAGTGGCGCTGCGCAGCCAGCCTCCGCGAACGCGACATGCGTGGACAGCGTATCTATCGACGCTGCTGGTGATCAGCGGAATCTTAACCTCGATGGCCGTGGTCGTCGAATTTTCCCTGGGTCCATTGCCCTCCGTCGTAAGCAGCGGGCTAGCGGAGCTCGATGAGCGAACAGACTATCCGCAGTTGCCCAAAGATGGCACGATGTCCGGAGGCGATGCTTCACAACAACTGAAGAGCCTCGTCGCGGTGATTTCTCCCGCGGAACAGTCCTTTTTCGGCAAACGCGAAATTCTTTCCTCGTCGTTCGGCGCAGGCATGCTGTTGCAAGCAAATTCGGCGGGCTATTTGTTTGCAACGGCAAGACACGTGATAGGAACCAGTGACTGGAGCGTGGCGAAAAAACCGCGCGCGCTGGTTTCACTGGCGTCTGGAGTGTGGTCCGGTGCCGACGTTATCGCCAGGCACGAGACCCTGGACCTGGCACTGATCTGGCTGCCCCGGCATTCCGGACAGGGAGACTTCGTGCAGCCGGTTGCCGAGGCCAAGGAAGGCGAAGGCATCTTTGTGATTGGCCACCCGGAGGGGCTGAAGTTCACCCTCAGTACCGGGATTATATCCAGATTGCAAAATAACCTGCTGCAAATCTCGGCCCCCGTGAGTCCTGGAAACAGCGGCGGCCCGGTGTACGACGAGCAAGGGAATCTTGTGGGAGTGGTCAGCTCGACGCTCGACAAGGGCGCCCAACCCAACGCCGAGAATCTTAATTTTGCGGTTACCGCCAAGGCTTTGCTTCACGAAATCGGCTGGGATTTCACACTCGCAGGCCGCCGGCGGTTTCAGGAGTATCTGCACGCATCAGGAAACATCGGGAAAGCCAACGAGCATTCACGCTCCAATACGCCCGCCCTCTTTTATTCTTCCCCGGGGTTAAAAACCGATGGCCACAATTAATGTGACGGTATTTGATTCGACCGAGAACAAACGGGTGCCCGTGGAACTGCCGGACGACGCCCCGTGCAACAAGATTGTGGCGGTGCTGGTGCAGAAGCTGCGGCTGCCCACGAACGGGCCCGATGGCGCGCCCCTCAGTTACAAGTTTCACCACAAGAATTCGGGACGCCAGATCCAGGATTCTCAGACCCTCGCTGAAGCGGCGGTGCGCGAGGGAGATATCCTGCGGCTGCAGCCGGAAATCACCGCGGGCTGAAGATGAATCCGCCGAACATGGTGACGGTGGGCGCGCAGGATGTCCGCGAGGACCGCTATAGCCGTCTGCGCCTGATTCCCTGGTGGGATCAGAAAAAAATCCGCGAAACCAAAGTGCTGGTCATCGGCGCGGGGGCCCTCGGCAACGAAATCCTGAAAAATCTTGGCTTGCTGGGCTTCCGAGACATCGTGGTGATGGATCTGGACCGCGTCGAGGAATCGAACCTGTCACGGACAGTGTTATTCCGGAGTGAAAACGTCGGTGAGTTCAAGGCGGATGTCGCGGCGCGTGCCGTGGAAGCGATCACCGGAGAGAGCAACATGCGGGCGCTCGTGGGAAACGTCATGCACGACTGCGGCCTGGGGCTTTTTTTGTGGAGTGATGTGATCCTGGCGGGTTTGGACAATCGCGAAGCGCGGCTTTGGATCAATCGATGCGCCTGGAAAGTAAACCGCCCGTGGATCGACGGCGCGATCGAAGGCATCAATGGCGTCGCGCGCGTCTTCTTGGCAGGGGCGGCGCCGTGTTATGAGTGCACCCTCGGAGAAACAGATTGGAAACTGCTGGAGAGACGGATGTCCTGTAATTTGTTGGCACGCGAAACCGACGTGGAAGGCAAAGTAGCGACAACACCCACGATTTCCTCGATTGTGGCGGGAATTCAGGTGCAAGAAGCAGTGAAGCTGATCCATGGGATGCCGACCCTGGCAGGGCACGGATTTGTGTTTGAGGGTTTGCACCACAGTTCGTACCGCGTGGAGTACACCGCAAATGCGGACTGCATGAGCCACTACACGCTGGAACGGATCTCGGAATGCCCGGAACGCGCGAGCCAGTTGACCCTGGCGGCTTTGTGGGAGCGCGGAAGACGCGACCTGGCAACGGCGGAAGTGACGATCGAATTCAGCCGGGACGTCGTGCATAAACTCGTATGCGCGAAATGCGGCGCCGAGGAAGAACGGTTTGCTCCGGCCGGGAGCATTGCATTTGAGGAATTTGAGGAAGGAAGGTGCACCAAGGACGGACAGATGCGCACCGTCGCGGCCATACACAATTATTCGGGAAGCGAACCGTATGGTGCACGGACGCTGGACCAATTGGGATTACCCCTGTTTGATGTTTTCACCGCGCGCAGCGCGGAGAGCGAGATCGGCTATCTGATCGCCGGGGATCGCGAAAAAATCCTGGGACCACAAGCCCGCATGAGGCGCGGATGAAGGCGCGCAAGACAGGTGGGAAAACGCCTCAACCGGCGGTTGCCGTCGACGGCGAAGTGATCCGCCAAATCCGGCAGCATGCACGCTCCTGCAGCAAGACGGAGGTTTGCGGCGTGCTGATCGGAAGTGAAAACAATAACAATCTGGCGATCGAGGCATGCATTGCGGGGGCCAACGCGGCCCAAGCCGGTACCCATGTGACTTTCACGCAGGACACTTGGGAACATATCTACCAGACCAAGGACGCCAAGTATCCTGAGCATCGCATTGTGGGTTGGTACCACTCCCATCCCGGGTTCGGCGTTTTTCTCTCCGATCACGATACCTTCATTCACAAGAATTTCTTTTCCTCGCCCCTCCAGGTCGCCTGGGTGTACGACCCGCATACTGACGAGGAGGGCTGCTTCGGGTGGGTGGGCCAGCGGCTTGAGCGGCTGTCCGAGATCGCCGTGATAGACCGGAAAGGCGGTGAAGGCGCGGGTGAAACAGGGAAACCGGAGCCCCTGGGAAGATTCGAAGACATCGAAGGGGAAGTTCTAGAGGCGGAAAATGCCGATAGGGACCAGGAGGCGCCGCGTTGGCTGCGCGTCGCCTTTACTCTGCTTTCCTACGCCACCGTCCTGATGATCGGTTTTCTGATCGCCTGGTATATTTTCCCGCGCATCCTGATCTGGCCGGTGGATGCACAAACGGGGCGCCCGGTGACGGAGCGGCCCATCGAGCCACGATCGCTACTGCAGGAGCCACCTCCGAGTGAGGGCGCACCAGGAAAAGATAAGGGTGCAACTGAACCACCGAAGAGCGGGAGCGACAAGGAAAAGAATGTGCCCCGATAAGAATAACGAACCTATCAAAATCACGCTGGATGATCTGGCGCACGTAGCAACAACCGCGCCAACTGGAGCAGCGACGACGCCAGGCCGAGGCCCGGGCGACGCAAAAGTTTACGGGAGTGTGGGTGAGGCAGCGGACCAGCGCGTGGAGACCCACGAGGAGCGCGGAAGCATTCTATTGCAGGCGTGGTTCTACCTTGGCATGGCCGGTCTGCTCGGGGCGAGTTTGGCCTGGGCGCTCGCCGAGCCGGCGTTCGTCGACGGAGCCGGACGCCGATGGGGAAACATATGGATGATACCCATGGTGGTAACTCTCCAATGCGTGGGATTTGCGATTGCGGAAAGCATCGTGGAGCGTTCCGTGAAAAAGGCCGTGGTGCGAGGGCTTCTGGCATTGCCTCTCGGCGTCGTGCTGGCATTCCTATTCGATTTCGCCGCCGGAATTATCTTCAACATCGGTGTTGCCATTGCTGCAGGGGCGGGGGCGCAGTCTTTTCGGAACCCCGCGTTTTGGGTCGCGCGCGGCGTTGCGTGGATGGTGTTTGGAGCCGCGGGGGGCGTGGTTTACGGAATCGTTGGGCAATCTTCGAAGAAAACACTTTACGGAGCGGTGGGCGGAGTCATCGGCGCGGGGATCGGAGGAATGATCTTTGATCCCATTGTGATGATTTCGAAGGGTGGGGCGCCGAGCCGTGCGGTCGGATTTGCTCTGCTGGGGATAGCCACGGGAATCGCCATCGGTCTCGTCGAGAGCGCGCTGAAAGATCGCTGGCTTTATGTCACGGCCGGACCGTTGGCCGGCAAGCAGTTCATCCTGTACAAGGCGCGCACGATGATCGGCAGCGACCAGAAGTGCGACATTTATTTGTTCAAGGATTCCAACGTTCTGCCGGAGCACGCGGTCGTGGAAATCGCGGGAACGAGGGTGCAACTCCGCGCTCTCGGCCCCGCTTACGTTTCGGGGCAGCCAGCAAGGCTCCAGGTCTTGCAGAGCGGAAATTCCGTGCAGATCGGGAGATATGCATTTCGCTATTCGGAAAGGCAGCGTAAGTGAACCCGGTCTGCCCCTATTGCCGGACAGAAATGGGTCCGGCCGCGGAAGAACGGCTCGAATGTCCCGGGTGCGGGACGCCGCATCATCCGGAGTGCTTCGCGTTGTTCAAAGGCGCCGCTGGACGAGCCCAAGATCAACGTGTCCGGAACGGAATTGCATCAGGGTTCCACGCCCATACATCCTGCTCCTGTCAGACGAATGACGTACACGGGGGGCTTTTCGATCTTGCAGCTTTCCGGACCTCCTGAGCCGGCGGGAGCACAACACCCTCCTTTGCAAGCAGCTGTGCCTCCGCCACCGCCGGTGTCCGGCACAGGAGTGCCGCCTCCTCCTGTGCCGCCAACTCGGGGAGTGTACGCACCATTGCGCCAGCAGGATCTCCTGCAAGGGACGCCATCGTCGAAGAGCCGCCAGGTATACGTGCTGTTGGGAGTTTTTCTGGGGATTTTCGGAGTGCACAATTTCTATGCCGGGTATATACAGAGAGCAGTCTCACAGCTCTGTCTTACCGTGCTGACTTGCTTTTATGGAGCAGTGGTGAGCTGGGTGTGGGCCATCGTGGAAGTCTGCGTCATCAGCAAAGACTGCGACGGAGTGGAGTTCACGTGAAAACGGAGGGGCAATGAATTATTTCATCAAGCGCGATCTCCAGGAATATGGACCGTATACGCTGCTGACCGATCTCTGCCACAGTGAGGGAGTGAGTGAGTGGGTGCCCGTCTCTCAGGTAATTGGGAATATCCCCGTGCCGGCGGCCGCACCCGCGCCGACCGCAGCGTCCGCGGCCGCCGCTGCCGCCGCTTTGTATCCTTCGCCTCCATCGCTTCACTGGGCTCTCGTGCTGTTGCTTGGAGTTGTGACCTGCGGGATATTTTTATGGGTATGGGCCATCGTCGAGGCCAACTGGGTGAGGAAAGTGCAACCAGCGAGTAAGGGGATGATATTGTGGTCTTTCGCGATACTGCTCTCCCTCATACAAGGCGTGTTGTCCGCGTCTCCGGACAACACCACGAAGGGGCTCGCGGCTATCGCCAGCCTTGGCGGCGCGATTCTTTGGATTGCCGGCTCCTTCAGCATGAAGAATTCCATCGAAGAACATTACAACACAGCCGAGCCCATTGGACTCGATTTGAGCGGAGTAATGACATTCTTTTTTAATGTCTTTTACTTTCAATACCACTTTACTCAAATCAATGAGATGCGAAAGAGCCAAGGCCTGATGGCCTGAACGCCATGAACGCGAGAACCAAAATGCGTGCCGTCGCCTGCGCGTCATTCGCCGGCGCCACAATTTTGTACCGCTTTCCCCCGGAGCGGTATGACTTTTATCCACAATGTCCTGTATTCCGGTATTTTCACGTGTACTGCCCGGGCTGCGGGGCCACCCGCGCTTTGGCGGCTCTGCTGCATCTAAGAATCGCAGAGGCTCTCCACTACAACGCTCTGGTCGTCTTACTCGTTCCCGTATTGCTCGCCTACTTCGCAGTTGCCTGCTGGAAAGCGCGACGGGATGAAGTATTCACTTGGCCTCGCGTTCCGGCGATGGGGCTAACGGCGCTGCTTGTGATGTCTGCGGCGTTTGGCGTGCTGCGGAACTTCCTGGGTAGTTCGCTTTAGGGGAATCATGCTCTCACCACGAATCAGGCGCTTGAAACTCGACTACGATACTCTGATTCAGCGCTTTGCGAATTGGCCATTGATCCAGTTAAGTGGCACCGCGGGGATGCCCCCGGAAGTCTATCGAATTACCTTTAACATCAAAGGGCTGTACGTCTCGCCGGCGGGTGAAATCCTGGAGCGTGACACTCATCAGCTCGAGGTGAATCTTTCCCTTGGCTATCCGAGGCGCGCCCCGCAATGCCGGATGATGGCGCCCGTCTTCCATCCTAATTTCGACGAAGGCAGCGTGTGCATCGGCGACTTCTGGGCGGCATCGGAAGGCTTGGATGATTTAATCGTGCGGATTGGGCGCATGATCGCCTATCAGGAATACAACACCAAGAGCCCGCTGAATGGATTGGCGGCCAAATGGGCCACGCAGCATTCGGAACTTTTGCCCATCGACTCTCGTAACGTCGCACCGCCGGCGGACGGAACGGTACCGCCAAGTGCTGCGCCGCCCCCGGCCCAAGATCCTTCTTCGGAAACCAGTCAAGCCGCCGCCGGCCCAAAGCCACAAGAGCCCTGGAACCAGCGCATCGTCGTCGAATGACACGATGTTGGTTCCTCCTCGAGTCGCGCTGCTCGTGCCGATTCGGACGTGGTCTTAGTTTCTTGTTGGCGGGTCTCTGAAAGCTCGCGGCTGGCCCCGCCTTTTG
>WNFJ01666784.1_pt1 | contig 17307 bp, 12 predicted proteins | sample 5400461 | NCBI WGS metagenome assembly WNFJ01 (sample SAMN13153349, study PRJNA577476) | soil metagenome | isolation source: 115 cm saprolite on Douglas fir-dominated hillslope | place: USA:California | collected 2013-09-17 | reverse complement strand
CAGTTCTGCGCTGAGCGTAACGGCGTCCCGCTCCTCAATCAGACGTTCGGAGTCACCGCCGCGATCGCTCAAAAGGCTTTCGGAAACCGCCTGAACGTTTTGGCCGAAATCCGGAAGAGCTACGACCCTGGCGGTCGCCTTCTTAACGACTATTTCAAGCAGTTGTTTACTACGGCACGCGGTATTGCCGGGAATCGGTAGCATCCGGAGACCGGACTGGAGCTATCTCTCGCGAGCCCGCGTCAGAACGGAGAGTGCAAATGAATCTCGCCAGCGTGTGCAGCAGGTAAAGAAAACCGGCAATGTGGAACTTGTCTTTCTTACCGCTCTTAAACAACCGTATCGCATACGGGATCAAGGTCTCATCACCCAACGATAACGATCCGAGCATCGTAGCATCCCGCAGAGCGCACGGGCTGTATAGGCTCGCTGGCTGAAACCGAATACAAAGACTTGCTCCTCAGGTTCATACGTCCGTATCAAATACTGAAATGCATCGGCGACATTTTCTGAAACTTGGTAACCAAATGCGAGACCCCGGGATACGAGTCCATGCCTTTCCGCCGGCTGAGAGCGCATTCTTCGCTCCCACGTGCCCACGCCAGGGTGGTAATAAGCAACCTGCTTATCTGGGACTAGTTTGAGCTCTTCATAGAGCTTAATAACGTTCAAGTCGTCCTCTCCGTACTCGTTCCCCGTCCGTCGCAGCAAACAACGATCTTCTTTCCCTTCTGCCGCTCCATCGGCTGGGCCTGTAGCGCTTTCATTGTGGTGTCCCTGACTTACGGTCGCGGTGGTGATCCCCGGTCTGAATGTTCTTGTTATCTCCTGCCTTGTGGCTCGAACTCCTACGGCCTTGATAAGCCCCAATCGCGGCTTTCGGTGACATGAGATTTTCTCGAAGTCCAATAAGCGCACGAACTACGAGAGCTGGCTTCATCTCCAGGGGCAGAATATTATTGGTGCATTTGGATACGGCGATCCCACTCAACGATTTACTTGGGAATCGTTTCGTACTTGCCGTGAGCTGAGCAGCAACCGTTTCCTCTTATGGTATAAGTTCCAGTCGAACGAGGTGGCGACCGTGGCCGACAATTCCGCAGCACAGCCAGACGATCTCGAAGCCCTCGCGCGTTCGCGCTTCTCCAATTTGAGCGAAGCTGAACTGCGGCTCGTGCGCTCTGCCCCTAGGGGTGAAATCGCGTTTTGCGGGCCGAGCAAAGGTCACAAAGACCTAACCAACGATCCGGCCAAGGCAGATCGCTGGTCCAGGGGGCGCGAGCTTCGAGCGGAGTTAATACGCTGGCTTTGCGTTGATCGGGAAGCCGCCAAACGAATCGATCCCCGCGGGATTCACGTCTACGCGGGCAGGATCACCGGCAAGCTGGACCTTTCCAACATGACCGTTGATTTCCCTCTTCGTTTTGAGCGGTGTCTCCTCACTGACGACGCCGACTTGCAACATGTCAAGATTCCTGATCTGAGGCTCACTGGCAGCAGGACGAAATCTATAAATGCAGACGCTGCTGACGTGGCGTGGGAGGTCTCTCTCGGCGACGGATTCTTGGCTGGAGGTGAGGTGCGGCTGATTGACGCGCAGATCGGAACTCAGCTGCACTGCGACGGCGGGACGTTTAAGAACCAAGGCAGAGCCCTCAGCGTCGATCGGCTCAAAGTGGGAGGTGGCATCTTCCTGCGGAATGGGTTCCTTGCCGAAGGCGAGGTCCGGTTCAGTGACGCCCAGATTGGGGGAAGCCTCAGCTGTACTGGCAGCAAGTTCAAAAATCCTACCGGCCCAGCCCTGACTGCCGAACGCGTCAAATTGGGTGGTAGTGTGTTCCTAACCGAGGGATTTCGCGCTGAGGGCACCGTGTCTCTAATTGGTTCGCAAATCGGGGGCGAACTCTCGTGCATCGGCGGCACCTTTAAGAATCCCGGCGGCACGGCACTTGGCGCCGACGGTATTAGTGTAGGGGCCAGCATCTTTTTGCGCGAGGGGCTCGCGGAAGGCGAGGTGCGCCTGCCTGGCGCTCACGTTGTGACTGACCTAGACTGCAAGGGCTGCAAACTCAAGAACCGAGGTGGCACGAGCTTCAATGCCGAACACGTCAAGGTGGGAGGCAGTGTCTACATGGGCAACGGTTTTAGTGCCGAAGGTGAGGTGGCAATCTCCGGGGCCCAAATCGGGGGTAGCTTGGAGTGCCAAGGCGGGACGTTCAAGAACCCTGGCAACTTCGCCCTCTCTGCCGAAAGCGCCAACGTGGAGGGTAGCGTCTTTCTGAGCGGCGGCCTCAGTGCAGAAGGTACGGTCGATTTGTTTGGGGCTCAAATCGGCGGAAGCCTCATCTGCAACGGTGCGATGTTCAGCTCGATATTCCTTTACGCGGCGACCGTGAAAGGGATTTTTTTCTGGGTTAACGTGCAAAGTGCCCACAGTACGCGGCTTGACTTGACGAACGCCTCAGTGGGGGCCATCGCAGACGACGAGCCAAGTTGGCCGGGCAAGGGCAATCTTAGTCTCGACGGATTCTCTTACGTTCGCATATTTGGCGGGCCAACTGACGCCCAAAGCCGTTTGAAATGGCTTGACCGCCAAAAGGAGTTCAAGCCGCAGCCTTATCGCCAGTTGGCAAAGGTCCTTAGCGAATCAGGCGATGAGGAGGGCGCGAGAGAAGTACTGTTTGAGATGGAACACGGAAGATGGGCAGGGAATCGAAGGCGCGTTATTCGCATGTCGGGAACGGTATTGCGGGATACCATTGGCTATGGCATTTATCCGGAGAGAGCCGTCTGGTATCTATGCGGTCTCACTGCGCTCGGCTGGATGCTATATCGTCGGGCCGCTCGTGTCGGAGCAATGGCGCCCACTGAGAAAGAGGCCTATGCCGAATTTCACACCACTGGGCGGCCACCAGCACACTATCCGCCATTCAATGCGCTGATTTACTCGCTGGAAAACTGCGTGCCCTTGGTCAAGCTTGGCCAAGACGATCGCTGGCAGCCAGATCCGAACCCGCAAAACCGCGTGGCACGGACTGCGCCGGGATTGAGCTTTCGCAAGAGACTCGTTAACTTGCGGCTGCTTCGTCTGCCCGCTCGGGTGACCTCGCCCGCAGCTCTGCGCTGGATGCGTCGGATCATGATCGGCTTGGGCTGGTTACTGGCAACTTTCTTCGTCGCCGCGGTGACCGGCATCGTGAAAAGCGGTTTCTAAGGAGTAAGACGTCGGCTGGTATCAGACCGACTGAAAGACCTTCGGCAAGCTCGTTCTCAGCTCCTTGGCGACCTTGCTGTGGGCGAAAATGAGGTTGTGGCGACTTCTGTTCGACTCACCTGTCAATTCGCGGAGTCTGACTTTGGCGGAAGACATCGTGTAGGATCTGTTTTACATTTCTGTGCTTAAGTCATCTGTCGCTTTCCAGTTGCGAGTTGCGAATCTATGTTGACGGACATAAAACATCTTGTTTTGGAGGGCGGGGGGACCCGGTGCACTTGGGAGGCGGGATTCATCTCAGCTCTGCCGCAAAAAAGCGCCTTCAGCGCGCCGCTCTTTGGGAAGTGGTTTAGCCGTAAACGGTGTCAGAGATACTGAGCTTGCCCACCGAACTCAGCACAAATTCGCAGGTTTCGGAACAGAACGGAAAAAGATTGCGGTTTCCTTCGAAAGATTGGTTGGAGGCTTCGTGAATTAGAACTCCGTAATATGCGCAGGCCAATCTGTTCGCGTGAAGGAAGCGGGTCGCAGAAATTCGTTCGATAGCCATAGAGATTGGAGTGTTATCTCTGACCTGTCGCTCACGGTGTTGAAGACGGAGAGTCCCTGGATGAAACACTTCGTCGGACTCGTGTGTCTACTTGTGATCGGTCTCTACTTGCCCGTTCAGCATGGGCAAAACGGCTCCAAGCCAATTAAATGGTACTAGTTCAGCAAGGCGTTCATAATCGAGCACCTACGAGGCCGATAGCGCTATTGGGAAGCTCGAGGGACGCCTTGACAATCCAGGTTCTACTCCGGATGGCCAAGCGGGAAGCAGGAACAAGCCCTGCGACGAGCGCCGAGCTCCCCGCCCGCAATTAATATTTATCTCCCCGCACCTACCTCGCTGCTCCGACTCCTTTGTCTTGGGCCGCGGTCGTTTCAGCCATGCCGAGATAGCTGCCCTTGACGTGCTCGATGAGCCCGCGCAGGCTCTGCTCGCCTGCCCACTCCTCGCAGATCTCCTTGATCGTATGCTGCCCCAGCATGCGGTAGCTTTCCGTCTGGGACTCGTCAAACCACTGGTCGCCCGTGCTCTGGTGGGGAAAGTCCTTGTTCGCAGCGTGGTAGGCAGCCACATCGGGAGGTTCGTTGCCCAGGAGGATAGGTTTAATGTAGAGAAGTCTACCGTCCTCCCCTGCCCAACCTGCCGCCTTGTAGCCGATGGTCGCCACGGCACAGCGCTTTTGTTTAGCCAGGAGCGGTTTCATGACTTCGCCAAAATTGATGGTAACACCAAGATCAATGCGGATCTTGCGCAGCGCGTTGCCCAGATCTTCGTAGGTGAAGTCGGTATCGCAGCCGCCATCGAGCACGACAATGTTGCGGCAGCCGCGCCTCACCATCTCGTAGAGGCCAAGGTTTTCGAAATGCCCGCCGTCGGAGAGGTAGATCCACTTATTGGCGTCGTCGGTAAGTCCCAAGGCTTCGCTCACCATCGACCGGATGGCGGACGTAGGCCCGGATTTGTTCCAGACTTTTTCTTTGCGGGCTGGATTCCCCAGCCATGCGCCCAGCCGCGCATTGAACAGAGTCATGATGAACCCGATCAACGGTGATGAGTGGTAGCCCATGTTGGGACTGGCCGCCGCGCCGGAGATGGTGACCGCTGTGCCCAGAGTCAGCCCGTCCCAGTCGCCATAAACGCAGGAACGGCGGAAAGAGCCCATGGCGGAACTCCCGCAGTGCAGAGGTGAAATAGTGAAAGTTTCGGCTTTGCGCTGTTGCCAGGCCAGGCGTTTGCCCCTTACCAGGTTCAGGGTAATGTTGATCACATGAAAGGGCTTCTGCTCAGGCTTGAGTTCACACATGAGGAAATTGTCACTGTCCGCGAAGCCCATGAACCGGCTTCGGTCGCGGTCATTATTGGATGCGCCCAGATAAGCCCGGATCAGCCGGTTGCGGTACATGGCGTGAAGAGAAAAACGATTAATATTGATGAACCGTGCCATGATCACTGCAATCGCCGCAAAGAGAGCCGCGAACAGGATCACCATCAGTGCATCCGTATTCTCCAGCAGCCTTTCGTGGTCCCACCATTGCAGCCCTACGCTCCCGGTGGCAGAGAGAATCCAGTTCGTGAGGAGCGACAGGCCGACGAGGACGGCAACTACAAAGAGAAACGCGGCGAGGTGCAGAAGCAGGGTCGAAAGCTTGCCGTTTCGCTGTCCTTTGCCATCGGGGTTCTGCTTGACGGCCTTGGTCTTGGAGCTCAAGCCGCCGAGGGCCGCCAGCCATCCGCCGCCGGCCCCGGCCGCTGCCAGCGCGGCCCGTCCCCACCTGCCCGCTGAGATGGCCCAGCGAGGCGCAAGCAGAACCAGCGTGCAGAGGGCACCCCACACCAGGACGAACAGCAGCAGCCAAGCGGCCGCTCGCGAGAGCCATTCACGGTCTTCATCGCTCAAGACAAAGCTGCTGATGCCCACCACCAGCGTGACGGCGCCCATGAACGAGAGCACCACCAAAGGCGCACCCGTAGCCACATAGGCGGGCCAACCGATCCCCGGGAACAACTTGATGACCAGCAGCCACGCTCCCAATCCGGTGCAGGAGCCGGTGACAAGGATGGCGAAGGTCCATGCGGCAAAGAATTTGATTCCTTTTCCCCGGATAATCTTGAAGTAGAAAATGACGTACGCAGCCCACCCGGCGGCACACGATCCGGTTGCCCAGACCAGGAAATGCCAGGGCGGCCGCGTGTCCGAGGATGCCCCGCATTCTCCGCCCGCCGGCTGGCTCACGTATAACCAGCTATACATGCTCGCAAAGACCAGGACCGCCGCAACCAGGGGAAGGAAAACATACTTCAGATAATCCGATTGCAAATGGTTCTTGTTGCCTACGCTGGGAAAGTAGCGCAGGGTGTTGAAAATCGCGACAGCAAGCAGGGCGCCCGCGAGGAAAGAAAGTGCCAGGTCCACCCTTTGATCCACTGAAGTGCCGCAATAGATTGCGCCTTGCTGCAGTCCGAACTCTGTCAGAGACAGAACCAGCCGGGGCGCCATGAGGGCGGCCATCATCAGGGGCACCAGCACCAGCCAGTTGAGTAACATGTTGCGGACGACCGTGGCCACCAGCGTCCAAGTGTCGGCTGAGAAGAGGCCGATTTTCGGCGAGAGATAATTGTTGAACTCGCGCAGGTGCTGGATCGCCTCAGGCGCCCCCTGTTGCGCTGAGGTGACCGAGGTCTTCAGCTCGGGAAGTATCTTTTCCAGTCCGCCACGGCGATGCTTCCACGCCGTAAGCCAGCTTCCGATATAACCGCCGCCGGAGACGGTAGAGAGATAATCGAAGGAGCTCAGTATCCCTTTGTCTGCAAGGCCTTGGATCGCGCCCAGAGCAAAGGTCGCGCTGCGGATGCCTCCACCGGAAATGCAAAGGGCGCTCAGCGGGGTTTCCTCCGTCTCCATTTTGTGCAAAAGCTCGGCCCCAGCAACGACGTCGCCCTCGGCCCGCGGCCGCAGCTTCTTGTATTCCTCAACCCGAACATCCTGGAAGGAAAGCAGCTCCTGGTTGATCGCGTTCTTGGACCTTGCAGTCATTTGAGCCTCCGTGTCGCTCGGGGCCTGCCAGCTTCTGGGGTGTGTGGTCTGCTGAACTTTGACAATCGCTATTCAGAATCCGCTGGCTTTTTGACTCTGCTGTTGAGGGATAACCTTGGCCTTGTACTCCTCGCGAATGAAACGGTCATTGTGCTTGAAGAAGAGCCGGTAGTCTCCGTACTTGGAGGCGATGAATTCCGACTCAGTGCTGATGGTGCCAATCTTTTTTGCTCGTCCGAGCAGGCCTTCAAGGTTAGCAGCACCTTTCCTGCTGAACTCCATCTCATGGGATTCCTCCAGGGCAAAAATGTCGTAAATTTGCGTTCCGGCAGGAATGTTCCGCGCCAGATCGTCCCGGAAATCGATGGTGGGATCAGAAGCGGCTCGCACCTGTTTCGTCGGAGCAAAGATGATACGGTAGGGGAAACGTACCTTGTCCGCTTCTACCGCGACACCGTTTGTGTGAAGGCGTGCCAGATTGTCAACGGGCAGATGCAGCCCATCACCATCAATCACAACTGTTTCAAATCTCTCCTTGACCGTACGCATTACCAGGTTGCTAATGCGCGGCGCAGGAAGAATATTCGTAAACGAGTTCTGAAAAACCGAGTTTTGAGAGTGGGTGCTGAAAGATCGCCAGAAGGACTGCTGGCGTTCCAGCTTCCTCATCGCAACCAGATTCTCTGAAGGCTGATCGCCATCGACGGTAAATTTCAAGCCCAGGCCGGGGACCACGCCTATCCCCGCCACGGGCCCGGCATATGAGAACCTTGCCAGGCCGTAAGCCCGATCGCTAAAAATGCCGGTGTAAGGCGTACCCGGCTCCGGATCAAGCACGATCTCGGCCGTCGTTCCGTAGGTATGAAAGAGCTTTACCTTCGGCTGCTCTAATTCGTCACTGACTCGCGTGAGACTCTGGCTCAGCAAGTGGTTCGTGACTGATTCCAGGGCCGATTTGGCAAACTGCACAAGGCCGGTCACCACATCAGGCCGCGGCTGATCACGATAGTTGGCATAGGCGGTCGGCCGGATTCCCTGGTCAAACAGGTAGTCGCGTTTCTCGCGGGCGCTCAACTGAGCGTAGGCAAGCTTCTGGCCGGCTCGAGCAGTCGTGATCTCCTTGCCGACAATCGAGGGCGTGTCCTGGTAAATGGCATTTGTAATCATGGCCAAGCTCCTCATGCCCGGCAGCGGACCAAGGCCCGCAAGCTGTCCGGAGCACTGAGCGTCAATGAGAACTCGCGGCGAGCCGTTGCAAACCAATCCAGCAGTCTTCCGGTCCGCTTTGGTGATTGAGAAAGGCGGCCGAGCCGGCGTCCGCGACGGTCTTGTTGTACAACGTGAAGTTCAGGATGAACGCGCCTGCCATGTAGGCGCGACCCAGATAGAACCCGGGACGCACCATGCGAATCTCATCCCTGACCAGCAGGAACTCCCGCCCTGCCAGCTTGTCCGGCACCGCACGATAGCCGGCAATTTCGTCGGTGAAGGCGTAGTCGATGATCACCGATTCACGCCGGCTGTCGAGCAGGCTCTGCCCGCAATAGAGCTTGGCGGGGAAATACTGCGCTTCGGAGGTTGGATGTTCCTTCGCAAGCCTCTTTACCTCGTCGGCATCGGCCTGATCCGGGAAGAACCCAGCAAACAAGCCCAGATCGTCGATCCGGTTGCGCAGGACCCGCTGGTCGCGGTAAAAGACCTTGCCCTTCCACAGCTGCCGGCCAAGGAGCGTGAGCTTGTCCAGTTCCAGATTTGCCGCCCAACCCTTTACCCCGCCCACTACCTCGCCCAGACGCTTGGATCCGGTAATGCCCTTGGGAAAAGAAAGATCACCGTCATAAGCGCCATCGGGAATCGGGCCAGCGGTCAAACGAGCATAGATCTGGTCGATCTTTTCCTGATCAAGCGCCAGAACATTCTGCGGCGTCAGGGTCATCAATTGCTCAAGGCTGAGCGGAAAGCGGTGCTCCACGTCGGCAAAGTCCGGCTTGGACGCGTAGTCGTTCCCGTACTCGGCAAACATTACCTCCGTGGGAGGATGCGGGCGGAGCAGCCGGTAAGCGAACAAAGCCACCACTACAAGGAGAATCAATATCCAAACGGCTCTGCTCTGCGACGACGCTTGTTTCTTCGGCATGGGTGTGCTGGACATGGTTGGCTCCTTAGAAAGTAGCGAGATAGGCCGTCAAAGCCTTTTTGTCGCGGTCGCTCAGGTCGGTACCGAAAGCGTGGCCGCCGTTGTCCACGAAGTCGGTGTTGGTCATGTAGTACTTCTTGATCAACGCGCCATGCTTCTGAACCACATTCATGGGCGTGTTGATGTTGGCGATAAATTCATCAACCATCCCCGTGACTTCCTTGGCGGCCGCTTCGTCTTTCAGTTTGGCCTTCAGCGCCTCAAAATCGGTCTTGCCCAGCACGATGTCGACGATGAGCCGCTTGTAGAGCAGGTTCCCCACTTCATCCTGTGGCGTTCCTTTGGGGATCACCAGCCGCAGTTGCAGGTATTTCTTGCCGATCGGGTCAAACACCTTGGGACCGTCAATCACAATATCCTCGTCCAGCAATGTAACTTTGCGCGGCCGCTTTTCCGGAGGTGTAAGCAATTCCGCCATGGACGCCTTGTAGAGCTTGTACCGGCCCGCGACTGAGGGATCGAACGGCCAACAGAGCGGCGGGTTCTTCACTGGCTTGTCTGCGGCGTCAACATAGGGTGAAGCGTAGAAGTCGTTCTTCTTATTGGCCGGTTTGCCACATACCTCCGGCCCGACGGCGTTGTTGTGCATGAACGGGGCCGTGGCCCAGATACCCAGCAGCGAGGCAGGACGGTAATAGCCGCGACCGCCCTCGGAGGGATCGGGATCTTTGAGGTCCTGCGCCCGGTTGTGCATAGTGTCTGAGGCGTACTCCTCCCAGACGTGGCCCTTCATGTGGTTGCTATGCAAAGCCCGCCCACGATTGGTGCCAATGCTGCTGACAGCCAGCAGTGAGCGGTCATTGCTCAGGAAATCGTTACGCTCACCGTTGGCATCGGTTTTCAGGAAATCAACATTGCGGAAGCTCCCGCTGGTATCCGGCTGCTGGCTGGAGTGGCAGCTGGCGCAGTTGTCGGCGAACACCTGCTGGCCGCGTTGCAGTGAGCCGGCACCGTACTCTTGATCCAGTTGCTGCACCAGTTCGTCACGGCTCTTTAAGCCGCGAGCCACCCACAAATCGGTCGGGCGTTGCGCAAACAGGAACGCGGCGATGTCCGGCAAGCGGTCCTCAACGGCGCGGAAGTTCGGGCAATCCCGCCGGCACTGGCCAATGTTGACCGGAGTCTGGCCAAAGCCGCGTTGGGTAGGATCGAGCACGAAGAAGTTCGTGAGATGGTTTTCCCAACACGTTTCCGAGCAGGAGCCGATGTTGAGATAGACCCTTTGTATGGCCTCCAGGGCGCCAATGCTGTCTTCGCCGCCCTTGAGGATGTGCATGATGGGATCGTTTTGATCCATGGGATCGGTTGATTTCTTAGTCCGTTTTTCCCAGCACTTGTTGTTGCGACCAGGCTCGCACCAGCAGGTCTTTTCGTCGGCCCCGGACGCGCAGTGGTCGGTCTTGAACCACTTGGTGACTTCTTCGTCAGCGAACGTGGGACGTTTATTCAAGTTGATGATCGCATTGGGTGTGCCCGGGTTGCCGTTGAAGTCATGGGGGAAGGCTGAGGTATCAACCGTGCCCGAACGAACATAATTAAAGATACGGAAAAACGGGCTGTTGGTGCCCTCGCCTGACGACATGATGGCGGTGATGTTGGTGTATTGGTTCCCGACCACGCCCTTGATATTCTCGGCCTTGGGGTTGGCGGGATCCTTGGGCGGGTTCAGCGGATCGAAGGCGATATGGCACGCGCCGCAGGACATGGCGAAATAAAACGGCGGCTCAATCGATCCGTCTCGCAGCTTGGAGTGAAACACGTCAGGCTTTACCAGGGCTTCGAATCCCTTCCAGGAGGAAAGATCGCCGTTGTTGAGTTTGCTCCACTTTTCCGGGTCGAAACGGGGATTGGGAAACTTGCGGATGCCCATGGCCCCCGAAGAAGTTCCAAAATCCAAAGCGCAGGCGCTTTCACGCTGCCCCTTGTGCGGATCGTCGGCGGCCGCTGGTGCATCCTGGAGGTCGCAAGCCGGATCGTGATAACCTGGCTTGCCGACGAACTTGAGCAACTCATCATCGCCGGGACAATAGTCCATGCCGAAGGTCTCTTCCAGCTTCTTTCTCGGACAGCTCCGCGTCCCTGGCGTGCAACACTCCGGATCATTAATGATGCCCCAGGCACGGAAGCGATCGGCCCGCTCGCGCGTGTTCAGCACGCGGTACCAGTCCAGCAACACGGGCAGGCGTTGCGGCAAAACGTAGGTGTGAAAACGGCCATTGCCGGCAGTGGCAAAGAACCAGATTTTGCAGCCTGATTTCTGCGACGGCGTTAGCGCCGGATCGTCGCACTGGTTGCCCTTGAACGTCGTGGTCGTCGATGAAGTGTCTGTGGTTGGCGCTCCAGAAAGTAGAAAAACTGACGAAATAGCCATCAGGCCCAGACATCCCAGGCGAACAATGCATTTCCGACTGTGCATAAAACCCTCCTGTGCGGACTTGGCGCCCAGAAGCGGATTCTCGCCCGTGCTGGGCGCGGCGACTTAGAAAGCCTTTCATGTATCTCAGAAGCGCTGCTTTTCAGCGCCCGGACTTCTCCGGTAAACCTGGCCCCGTAAAGATCTCGTTGGTTGCCTCTGCCTTTCAGGATGATAGGGAGTGCTCAACCGTAGGCTGTCACGCGGAACCGACGGGCAGTCACCAGTCTTGACTGTGTCCTGGATGGCGCCCAAAATGGCCGCTTTCCGGTTAACCATGCGCGCGGTTTCCGCTGTCGCTGTGCCCGCCAGCAAGTCAGGAGCAATCGGGCGGCAATAGACGCGTTCCTTGTGATAGATGACTTCGGTAGCCAGCGGGCAAGCAAGCTCGTTGCACGCCCTCGTCTTGCGAATCCACCTTCCAAGGGTCACGATCACCCTCTTCTTTCCTTCTTCCGTGCAGAGTCAACCAGAATCAAATTCCAGGGAAAGCCATACACTAGTCTTCTTCTGGCGCTTGGTCAAATGGCAAATGACGTTCGCGGCAATTCCGGGAATTGCCACTTACTATGATAGTGATCCGGAAGGCCAAGACGTTACGGCGGCAACGGCAAGATTTGAGGGAGGCTTCCGCCCGGTCCGCCGACGGGCCTGCGCGTCGGATCAAGGCTCGCGAGCTTCGTAGGAGCCATTAGTACGACGCAGCATTGACAAGCGCGACTGCCATTCCCTAATGTCGAACTGCGTAGAGGGGTGCGCCCCTTTAATTATCATCGATTGGACGCCGGCTTCCGCCCGACTTCGGGTAGAGCTTGCCTTGGGAGTGGACGATGGAACGACTTTCCTTTCCAATTGAGGCTCTGAAGCCGCATTACGAAATCGCTGTGATCGGCTCCGGCTACGGGGGCGGAATCGCGGCTTCCCGCCTGGCACGCGCGGGCCGGCAGGTGGCGGTATTTGAGCGTGGCCGGGAAATTCGAAGCGGCGAATATCCGAATCATGCCACCGCCTTCTTGAAAGAGGCCCAGGTGGATGTACGGGGAGTTCATATTGGTTCACTCACAGCCTTGTTCGACTTGCGCCTTAACGACGACATGAACGTCATCGTTGGCTGTGGTCTGGGCGGGACTTCGCTGATCAACGCCAATATCTCCCTTGCGCCGGAGCCCCGGGTCTTCGAAGATCCAGTGTGGCCGGAAGCCGTTCGCCAAGACGCGCGCCGTGGAGCCCTGGAACCATACTTTCAATATGCAGTAAACATGCTCGGCGCCGCTCCCTTTCCCGCCGACAGGCCCGACTTGCTCAAGATGAAAGCATTTGCTAGTGCAACCCAGCGGATGCATCTTCAAGTAACCAGACCACCCATTAACGTCACATTTCAGGCAGGGCCGAACACTGCGGGAATGCAGCAGAGCGCGTGCGTTGGCTGTGGTGATTGCGTATCAGGTTGCAATTACAACGCGAAAAACACCGTATTGATGAACTATCTGCCCGATGCGAAGCGGCATGGAGCAGAGATTTTCACCTGCATGTGCGTGCGCTCCATCGCACGCGCGGGTGGTGGATGGACTCTGGTCTTCGACCGGTCACACAGCGTAACCGCCGATTTAGTCATCCTGGCGGCGGGGACTCTCGGCAGTACCGAGGTGCTGCTGCGCTCGGCAGCCCAGGGGTTGCCGTTGTCGAACGCCCTTGGTGCCCGCTTTTCCGGTAACGGAGATATGATCGCCGTCACATACAATGCTGAGAAACCGATTAACGGCATCGGCTTAGGCTCGGGGAGTGTAGAGGAACGGGAGCCGGTGGGTCCGTGCTCGACGGTTCTCATCGATCACCGGAACCAGACCAATCTCGCGGATGGCAAGATCCTCATGGACTCTGCTATTCCCGGCGCGTTTGGCCGCTTTCTCGCCGAATTCCTGAAGGCAGGTTTGGCGTTGACCGGAAGCCGGGCCAGGCGAGGACCGCTCGGCTGGCTTAACGCGAAATCTCGCGAACTGCGCAGTTTCGTGTTTGGCCCGTACACCGGGGCGGTGCACAACAGCCTGAACTACCTAGTCGTCTCGCACGACGATAGCGGCGGCAGGATGTATCTCGACAACGACAAGCTACGGCTCGTCTGGCCAGGGGTGGGAAGAAGCGAGGGAGCGCGCCAGGCGGCCGACCTGATTCGCCAGGCATCCGAGGCGCTGCATGGAGACTATGTGCCCAATCCCGTCTGGAATCGCTTCACCGGCCAGCAGCTCATCACCGGGCATCCACTCGGCGGATGCGTCATGGGGGAGAGCGCGGACGTCGCTGTAGTCAATCACGAGGGTCAGGTATTCTCCGGGGCCTCGGGAATAAATGTCCACGAGGGGCTGTATGTCATGGACGGGGCGGTGATCCCGCGTTCGCTGGGAGTGAATCCCTTGCTCACGATTTCAGCCCTCGCGGAGCGCAACTGCGCCCGGCTGGCGGCGGCGCATGGCTGGACGATTCCCTACCGTCCTCCTGCCCGTGCTGCTACCGCAGGAAATTAAGATGGCTCACGAAATCAGGACTGAGATCGAAATCAGCGCTCCTCCGTCCCGCGTGTGGGCAGTCCTCACCGACTTCTCTCATTATCCTGACTGGAACCCTTTCATCCTTGAGGTACAAGGCAACGTCCTTCAGGACGCGACGATCAAGTATCGTTTCGAATTTCCACCACGCATTCGCATATGGACAGCGGCCAAGATACTTAAGTTTGAACAGGAAAAAGAATTGCGATGGGCGGCTTATTTCTTGACTCCGAGGCTCTTTAACGGCGAGCACTACTTTGCGGTAGAGCCAATCGGCACAACTAGAGTCATGTTTCACCACGGAGAGATTTTCACCGGTCTACTATTGCCCCTTGCACGGCCCTTGCTACGAAAATACGGCCTGCCAACCTATCAAGCCTTGAACTACAAACTAAAGCAGCGCGTGGAGGCGCTTCTCTAAGCTGGCCTTGTCAGGGGGGATGCGAGCACGTTTTTTGGCACGGCGTAATCGTTTTGGTCAAAGTGGTGTTAGGCGCGCAAGTCCTGAATTGGAACGCCCTTGAGCCTCCTAGCCATTGACAAACGTACGGTCTGCGGCCCATAGTAGGGGCCATCTTCACGGGCAACTTCCAACCTTTATCGACGCCGGGTCCAAGCGGGACACATCGGCGGATCGGGGAGACTGAAAGATGGCGTACACTACCCCGCAACTTCTATTGCTGTCGCAAAAGCAACTCGATGATCCTTTCTCCAGCAGTCCGTCAGACGACATCCCCAACGGGGAAGCTCAGGGAACAGCTATCATCGCTCCCGGCACGACCTTCAGCCAGGAAATTGCCGCCCTGATCAATATCTTCATCTCGCCTGGCAGGGAAAGACCTCGATACGGCACACGGTAACTTCGATCGTCACCGGCCGTGGCGATGACTTGAGACAGTTGGTTGTTGATCGTTGCCGTGAATCACGTAGTTGGCGTTGCTGTTTTGCCCTCGGATATTGCAGCTTGAGATAGGAAAGCCTTGAATTCAAACGTTAGTCGCCCGATACCGAAAGCCAATACCGGCTCGGCATTCTTGAACTGGTTGGCTGATACATCGACCTCCTTCGTGCAGCTGGAACGCCGCTTCGATCCCTTTTTCCGCCCCGCATTCGATGCCGTGCTGCGCGATCCGCTCGCGCGCGTGGTCACCGCCATGATCAACTGGAGGCGTCCCAACGAAGGCTTGAAGATCGCGGAAGAAAAACCGATTCCTGATGAAGAGGCCTGCCTCAACTCGATCATCGACAGCTTCCAAAAGCAGATGAATCTGCTCTGGAAGCCCGGCGGGTTCGAGCGCGGGGGCAACACGAAGACGCATGGCGTCGTGCGCGGGGAGTTTATCGTTCACGACAATCTCCCCGCCGAGTTGCGCCACGGCATCTACGCGCAGCCGCATACGTACCGCGCCTGGGTCCGTTTTTCCGGTCCCGGACCTTACATCACGCCGGATATCGACGATGTTGGCTTCATGAGCATCAGCATCAAGCTGATGGGTGTGCCCGGGCCGAAGTTGATGGACGATGAGAAGTTCACGCTGGATATGTTCGGTGTGTCTCCTCCCACGTTCGTGACGCCTGATACCAAGGCCAACGCGCAGTTGCAGATCGAGAGCCTGAAGAACGCGCAAATCTTCTATTTCGTCAACTTCCACCGGTCCCACATTCTCGACCTTATTATGCAAGGGCTGTGGATCAAGACTCAGAGCAGCCCATTTGAAGCTCCCTACTTCAGTTGCGTCCCGTATCTCCTCGGTAAGGGCCAGGCGATGCAATACTCGGTGTGGCCGAAGTCGAAAAAAAAGACGCGGATTCCACGGCTGCCGCTGCGCGCTCCTGACGACTACCTGCGCGATGCCATGGTCGCTTCCCTTGCGAGCGGAGATGCCGAATTCGATGTTCGCTTGCAATTGCAAACAGATCCGCACCTGATGCCCATTGAGAACAACGCCGTGCTGTGGCCGGAAAGACTGTCGCCTCGCGTATCCGTTGCCACCTTGCGTTTACCCCGGCAGACATTCAACTCTCCGGCGCAGATGGATTTTGCCAAACGCCTCTCGTACAATCCGTGGCACTGCATTGCCGAACATCGCCCGTTGGGAAATCAAAGCCGGGCCCGGCGCCGGATGTATTACACGCTTTCGGAGTTGCGGCATAGCATGAACGCCGTACCCCATTACGAACCGACGGGAGACGAGGTCTTTGAGTAAGACGCGATGACTCAGCAATCGAACTTCATGATCCTGGCGGCCATCGATCTACAGCGCATCTCGGAACTTCGGCGGCTGCTCAGCTCCATGAACCGCGGACCGGGAGTCGTGAATCCGTCAAACCCGCTGGTTCCCCTCGGACAGTTGGAGAAAATCCACTTTGCGAGATTCGTGATCCTCGAGGATGGGACGTTAGACGACAACAAGGTCTATGGCCTGCCCCGGGTCGACTATCCCACCTATCTTGCGTTTCTGGGCGACTTCGATGGACCGGCGGAAGCTTTTTTCGCGGAACTCGTGCAGCGGGGTGATGGATTGGGCCGCATCTTCTCCCACTGCGAAAGCTTCACACCCAACGCCGACCTTCTCGGGTGGATGAAGGCTCGGAACGTTACTCCGGCAACCATCTACGTGAACTGGATTGGACGATCCACGCAGCAGGTCCGCGAAGAGGAGGCGCTGCGCCAGTCGATGGAAGCGTTCATCCAGGCGAATTCGGCTTCGCTGGGCGCGATGCCGCCACGGCAAGCCCGCGACACATTGAAGAAATTCGTCGCCGGCAGATGAGCCGGTTGGATAACAGAGGATCGCTTCTCATGATGCCGCAATCAAACGTGATGGTGACCGCGCCGCTCAGAATGGAGCGCGAAGCTGAGTTGAGAAACGTTCTCGCTTCGATGACTGATGCTCCGGGGCAGGCGAATCCGGCAAATCCCATCGTGCCCTTCGGAGAGTTCGGCCAGCTACACTTTGCCCGGTTCGTGATTCTGGCAGACCAGACCCTCGACGATATTCGTACGGCTTATGGATTACCACGCGAGGACTACCCCTTGTCCCTCGCCTTTATCGCCGACTTCGATGGAACGGCTGACGATTTTAGAGTGGACTTGGCCCAACGCGCCGCTGATGGGTTGCAGCGTATCTTCTCATGTTGCCAGGGCTTTACTCCAAGTACTGATCTGGCGCGCTGGATGAAGAATCATGAGAATCCTGCCGCCACTCAATACGTAAATTGGCGAGGGCGTACAGTCCGTCAAGTACGGGAGGAAGATGCGCTCCGCCTGGCTCTCGAGGCATATCTGCGAGACAACTCTGTTTCTCTCTCAGGCAAGACGCCGCTGCAGATTCATGCAGCCTTGAGGGAATTTG
>WNFJ01217108.1_pt4 | contig 17313 bp, 17 predicted proteins | sample 5400461 | NCBI WGS metagenome assembly WNFJ01 (sample SAMN13153349, study PRJNA577476) | soil metagenome | isolation source: 115 cm saprolite on Douglas fir-dominated hillslope | place: USA:California | collected 2013-09-17 | reverse complement strand
GCTTTCCAGCGCGAAGCGGCCATAGATCTGCGTCTTGCTCGAACGGTTATAGTCAATCCTGGCGACACTATCCCAAGTGTTCTGCGGGTCGCCACCGCCTTGATCTGACGGAACCTGGTATCGGACTTGACCGAATGCAGGAAGCGTAGCTGGAAGCGTAAAGAACGGACCCGTGAAGAAAGCCGGGTTGTCGACGGGGTTGCATGGGTTACCGTTCAAATTAGGAGGACAAAGAGTAGCCCTCACAGTAGCCACAGTTGTCAGCGGACCGTTGATCGACGTTCTTAGCGGAAATGCCGCGAAGAAAGCCTGGGTTTCTGGTGGGTTTCTGGGCTAGAGGCGGCAAGAAGCTCCGGAGTAGGCACTTGGGTAATTATTGGTGCCACACTGCGAACCCGTGTCCACTCAGTACTGCTAAAGAAGAAGAGCTTATTCTTCAGATTGATAGTAGATGGGCCGCCTTCACCAAAGCGTGGCAAAATAACTGGGCCACCAAGCGAGTAACCAAACTGGTTGCGGGTGAACACGCCCTTCTTAAGACCTTGAGCATTGTTATTGAAACCATTCGAGGCCAAACGGGAAAGGCGATTGAACTCGAAAACGGTGCCGTGAAACTCGTTGGAGCCGGAGCGAGTCGCAACGTTGACGATGCCGCCAGAAGCGCGTCCGTATTCAGCCGAGAAGTTGCTCGTAATGATACGAAACTCAGCGACCGAATCGAGTGGCACGCTTTGGCCAGTCGCGGCTACAAATGTGTCAACGTTCTCACCACCGTCAAGTAAGATCTCGGTGCTTGCCGCGCGTTGCCCGTTGATCGAAACGCCAACGCCGCGTCCTGTTGACCCTTGCGGATCTGACGACACATTAGGCGATATCGTCGCGAGGCTGTAGGGGTTGCGTGTCAGTGTAGGCAATTCAGTAATCTGAGTGCTATTAATAACGTTTGACACCTCTGCGGTTTGGGTGTTGATCTCAACGCCGCCGGCAGCAACCACATTTACCTCTCCGGCAACTTGTTGAAGTCCCATCTTGATCTCCGCGGAGGTTTTCGCACCTACCGTTAGTTCCACCGTTACTTTGGTCGGCTGGAAGCTGCTAGCAGTAGCCGTAACTTCGTAACGTCCGGGCTGCAAGTTAGTAATTATGTATTCGCCCGAGTCGTTTCCTTGAACGGTGCGCTCAGCACCTGTATTTGTATTCTTAGCCGTGACGGTAGCGCCAGGAACGACCGCGCCGCGGGGGTCAGTCACTTTGCCATTAATTTGGCCGGTCTCAGCCTGTCCAAAAGCCGCAACTGCGACAAAGCACAGGCAAAGGGCCAGAAGAAACATGCAAGCCTTTCGAGTCATTTTGGTCTCCTTTTTAGAGCGAGAGCGTCTCAGAAATAGCGCCCCGGTGATTCCTTCGATCAAATAGGTAAATACGTTCGTTTGGCAGGCAAGGAAGGTGCCAAGAGCAGATTTACTCTTCGGTGCTGGAAAAGCTCAATTCGGTAGAGGTTTACTTCGGCCTGAAAATCCGAAAATTTGGTCACTCATCCATATTTGCGGATAGCCAAAGGATCGATGGGTTCGGCCACATATTTGTGACAACCTACGGGGATTAATGAGTTGACGGACGGTGGTTTTGATTAACTTCTGACCTCGTCCAATTAAATCGGTTACCTACACACTCTTTAACACTTCAAATTCGAATCTCAATTCCTTCCCGCGAAAGATAGTACAGAGATAAAACTCCCAGAACTTGCGGGTGAATCTTAAGCTCGGCCACCGCTGATCTAGGTTAACTATCAGCTCGAGACCAATGGCGCGCCAGAGATTGGCCACGGACACATAGGTGCGGACCGGTTTCAACTTTACGTCGGTATAGAATGGAAAGAGTTGGCGGTCGTCGATAAAGCAGTTGAAAGAATAGCTGTTGAAGTGATTTCGATGCGTCGGGTCAGTCGCCCAATCCGGGTTTGAATAATGCGGCGTCACAATGATGATTCGGCCATTAGGTTTGGCGATTCGATACAGCTCGGTGACAAAGGCCATCACGTCGGGGACGTGCTCAGCCACGTGCCGGCAAACGATCTGATCGAATTCGTTGTCCGGGAAAGGATAAGGAGTGGCGCCGAGATCGTGAATTACATCGGCGTGACTTTTGGGATTTGAATCGATGCCGATGGCCCCAGGCGTCTTATTCCAGCCGCAACCGACATCGAGGATTTTTTTGGCTGGGTTTGGCTCGCTCATTTTTGCAGAGAAGCATCGCCGAGAGTCGAAATCTCCCGCAGCGGACGGGTAGCCCGTTTCAAAAACGTCGTTTGTAAAGCGCCGAGTTTTAGAGAGGCCGCTCCCGGGCTACGCGGCTTCACCCAACGTCTGCTGGTGTTCAACTCCAGATTCGAGCGCCGTCGCGAACTGGGTGAAGTCAAAAGCGTACAACGGAACTTCAAATTGTTGCTGCAACGCTTCGAGTCGCACGCCGTCGAGCATGACCGGCTCATCGCTTTTCAAAGCCACCCGCGGGATGATGGCAAATTCCCCGCGAACTCTTTCCCGCGCCGCGAGGAAATCACCGCCGGTTAGCAGACCGGCGACGCTGACGTCACCGCCGAAGTATTCATTCTCGACGGCCAGCACGTGGAGTCGTGTTCCTAACTTCCCGTTTAGATTGTCGATCATCCGTTTCAGCGGCGCAGCGAAGAGCGTCCCGGTCATGATGGTTCCGTAGAGAGCCCTCCCTGACGGTCGGGCTACTGCCCCGGATTTGTCCGCGAGTCTTCGTAACAGCGCGCCGAACTTATTTTCAAAAGTGCGAGCCATGCCGATGCCGTCTTCAATCTGCGGATAGTCACCGTAATGCGCTCGCCCGGGAACGGTACGACCCGCGCGTAAATAAATCTCGTCGCCCAGAAACGCGAAGGTCGTTCCCAGGCGCGCCCGCAAGTCTTTCTGAATCTCGCCGACTTCACGAATTGTGCGGCGGCAAAACTCAGGCGTCACCGCAGTCAACCGGGCATCATTCAGATAACGCGTCAGGCCCAGCGGGACGATCGCCACACTACGCACCCGTGGATGCAGTTCAGCCAGATCGCAGATTGTCCGCCGCAGGATTTCGCCATCGTTTATCTTCGGGCAAAGCACCACCTGCGCGTGAATCTCAATTCCGGCATCGAGCATCCGTTGCATCTTTGAGCTGATGTCCGCGCGCTCCCGGTCGACTCCCAGTAGATATGCGCGCACATCCAGGTCCGTAGCGTGAACGGAAACATACTGCGGCGTCAGACGTTGTTCGATCACCCGTCGCATCTCGTCTTCAGAGATCGAAGTCAGCGTGGTGTAGTTGCCGTAAAGAAATGAAAGCCGCACGTCTTCATCGCGGACGAAGAGCGACGGCCGCGCCGTCTCGGGATTGCCTTTGCAAAAGCAGAAGATGCACTCGTTGGCGCATTGCCGTGGGACAATCTGTTCAAAGCTGAGGCCGAAAGCTTCAGCTTCGTCGCGTTCGATGTTCAGTTCCCAGTCTTCACCCGTGCGCTTGCGCACATCGATCACCAGCTCGGTTTCGCCGCCCGATTGAAAACGAAAATCGAGATAGTCGCGGACCACGCGGCCGTTGACGCGCATAATGCGATCGCCGGGCTCCAGCTCCAGCTCGGCGCCCAGGCTGCCGGGCACCACCTCTGAAATCTCAACTCCGCGGCGGCGAATCTGGGTAACTGCCGGGGTGACTGCAAACTCGTACATCGTAAACTGCTTTCCAACCGCAAACTGTCCTAAGGAATTGGTCGCGTCTCAGGAAGTTGAAAGTATAGCAAAAGGTAGAGAGGTTTGTTGAAAAGCCGGCCTCGTTGACAATGAATCGAGCGAGGATTTACTCTCGTCTCTCGCGTTGGATTCCGGTCTGACTGACTTGCCTCACGCCCAAAAATGAAACACGAAAATCAAACACGGTCTGAAAGTCCAACTCAAGGCGACACGGCAGAAATTTCACCGGCGTCACAACACCCATGCGTGCTGCTGGTAGAGGATGACCGGTCAGTCCGGCGTTATCTTGAGGTGACGTTGCAGCGCTCCGGTTATCGGGTCGTCACTGCTGGAGATGGCCTCGAAGCCATGAAGCTCGCCCTTTCTGTCGATATCGACGTCGTGGTCACCGACGCCATCATGCCGCATTTGAGCGGTCAGGAACTGGCTAGGTTCCTCCGCAGCAATTCAAAGGTTTCCAGCCTTCCCATCATTTTGCTGACGGGGCAGGAAAACAGAGAAGCGGTAGCTGCGTCAGAGAATCTGATCGACGCGTTCCTCTACAAACCGGTTAAGGCAACAGAGTTGACGAGCTGTTTGGACGGCTTGCTGCGACAGCATTCATGAGCCGTGTCATAAGCCCGGCCGTCAGGGAGGGCCTCACCCGCAAGGACTCATCAAAAGAGGTCGGCAGCAAAATTAAACTCATCTGTATGACAAGATAGTCGCCCCTGCCTTACGCGGGGGCTTCTGACACCTTCCGTTCAGCAAAACTGATCGAGCGGCGTGTATTCGCGTCCCTGTGATAGAGCCACCACTTCATAAGTCACTTTGCCCCGCGTAGGTGTTGACGCCTGCTGCTAATCCCGCATCGCTCAGCACTGCCGCGCGAAAACCTTTCTGGGCCAAGGTCAAAGCATAAGGCAAAGTCGAGTTAGTCAGGGCGAAGGTAGAGGTCCGGGGAACCGCTCCGGGATGTTGGCGACGCAGTACAGGAGGACCGGACGCGCTGGTGATGAACCTTGTGTTCCGCGTCTTGTACAGGGGCATCAGATGGGCCGGCAGATTGTCGGCACGGTTGATTCTCAGATCCGAGGCGCTACGCGCTGTCGGTGCTCAAATGGCGCTGGGTGGAGGCGTTTCATCGAGGCTTTTTCAGCGCTTGCACGAACGGGAAGCTCTGGTATATTCGGGGGGCAATTTTGCCGAGCAGTAATCGGATTCGGGGTGGCTCGGGGTGTATTGGTGACCGACCACCGGAAGGCGTGAGGCGTAGAGCTAACGTGAGAGGAGTCGCATTGAGCAAAGTCAGACTTTCCAGCCGGGCGATTGAGATGCCGGCTTCTCCGATTCGACGGCTGGTGCCGTATGCCGACCGGGCCAAAGCCCGCGGTATCAAGGTCTATCACCTGAACATCGGCCAACCGGATATCGAGACCCCGGCCGAGATGATGAACGGATACCGGAACGTCAATATTAAGGTGCTTTCCTACGGGCCGTCGCAGGGTTTACAGGACTACATTGACGCGCTGGTTCAGTACTATGGCAGCGCGGGAATAAAGGTGCGGGCCCAGGACATTCTGGTTACGACCGGCGGCAGCGAGGCGATATCGTTCGCGCTGGACGCGGTGGCCGACGCCGGCGACGAAGTCATCGTGCCGGAACCGTTCTATTCCAACTATTCGGGATTCGCGGCAACAGCCTGCGTCAAGCTCGTCCCGGTGACCTGTCTGGCCGAGACCGGCTTTGCCCTGCCGCCCAAAGCCGAGTTCGAACGGGCCATCACCGGCAGGACCAGGGCAATCATCTATTCCAACCCGGGCAACCCGACCGGTGCGGTTTACACCCGACCGGAACTGGAAATGCTTGCGAGTTTGTGCGTCGAGCACGAACTCTACCTCATCGGCGACGAGGCGTACCGCGAGTTCATCTACGAGGACGACACCGAGCACACAAGCGTCCTCAATCTGGCCGGAATCGACGACCGGGCGATACTGGTGGACAGTGTGTCCAAGCGGTACAGCGCGTGCGGGGCACGGGTGGGCTGCCTTGTCAGCCGGAACGCCGAACTGGTGGCCGCGGTGCTGAAGTTCGGTCAGGCCCGGCTTTGTCCGCCGACCGTTGACCAGTTGGCGGCGATGGCCGCGGTCAAAGTGCCGGACAGCTACTTCACCGAAATGCGGCGCGAGTACCAGGGCCGGAGAGACCTGGTATGCGACGCAATCGCGAAGATACCGGGAGCGGTCTGCCGCAAGCCCCGGGGCGCATTCTACGTTGTTGCCAAGTTGCCGATTCGTGACGGCGAGGAATTCGCCATCTTCATGCTTGAAGAGTTCCAACTCGACAATGAGACCGTGATGGTCGCGCCGGCAGACGGATTCTACGCGACCCCGGGCAAGGGCAAGGACGAGGTCCGCATCGCCTATGTACTCAACGGCGATGATCTGGCGCGGGCAATGAAGATTCTTGCCGCCGGGGTGGAAGCGTACAACCGGAAATAGATGACCGAACGAAGTCAGAAGGCGGAGTGAAGAATGCAGAATTCGCCGGACCTCTGACTTCTGGTTTCTGCAATCTGAATTCTGAGTTCTGAGTTCGTCCTGCGAGGATCTGCATGGTTTCCGACAACTACTACTCGTACGTGGGGGCATTGCTGAGCACGTGCACTACCTGGCGACCGAGTTGCGCAAGCGGGAGCCCTAATCTGAAACCAGAACTTAAAATCGGCTAGGCATCTTAACGCGTTTTCATCCATTCGATACAGCGCGTAAGATGGGTTCGCATGTTTTCAGCGCTATCCTGATGAATCCGCCCGTGCCCCGGCAGAACCCATTCGAATTCATAACTGAGCAGTTTCTCCATCGAGCGCGTTTGCGCTTCCCATGAATACCAGCAGGCGCTGCGAAACGCGGTCAGTGTTTTGCGATTAGGCGACCAGGCCAGATGATCGCCCGTGAAGAGGAACTTGTTGCGATACAGCAGCACCGCATGTCCGCGCGTGTGACCCGGAACCGGGATCGCGATTAGATCTTTATCGAGCTTCACCGGTTCGTCACCGCGAAGCACTTGTTCAATTCCGAGGCGGTGAGCGCCATCGTCCGCGTGCATTACTCGTTCACAGCCAAACCGTTTCGCAAAACGGACGTGATCGGCAACGTCGTCGCGATGTGTCAGAAACATGGTGTGCACGCCGCCCATCGCATCGATGCTCTTCACCAGCTGCGTGGCGAAGCGCGGTGAATCGATCAGTACATTGCCGCCTTCGTTCTCAGGCCTGACGATCAGATAACTCCACGCCCCAAAACTGGATTCAGCGGTAAAGCCGCAGAAATAAATGTTAGCCGCGATTCGTGAGGGAAAAGCATCGATTCCGACGTGTGCGTCATGATGCTCGACAGTTCCGATCGATGCCGTGGGACACGCGACCAACGCCATCAGCGCCCGCTTGGTCTCAGTTTCATTCTCAGGCTGATGATGAACGACCGAAACGTCCGTATCCTCCTTGAAAGTTTCAGGCGCGATCTGACGGCAAGCGTCGCAGTCGATACAGGTCGAGTCGACGAAGAAATCGCCCGGAACGTTTTCAGCTAATCTCAGCGCGACATTGGCCATGAATAAGAGTCGGTACCGCCTGCGTTAGCGGGCGGGTCAATCCTTCAACTTCTTGATTCCTTCTGAGAAATATCATGAGCCACGATAAGCGCGAGTTCAAGCCAGCGTGAATGGCCGTGCGCGGCTCCGCCGCCCATTGTCAAAAGCCCGCGCGTAAGCAAGGGCTTGTTAAGACTCAGCTCATCTCGCTTGTTTAGTTGCCCTCCCTTACGGTCGGGCTTCGGACACGTGAGCCGACGCGCATAACATTACGCGGAGGTCCAGGCTCATCGCCTTGTTGAAGGAATTCTTCTCGACCTTAGCGAACAAATTTGCCTCCTTTGCGTTTTATCCAGAGTAGCGAATAACATGACGCGAATTTTCTATTCATCCGGAGGTTTCAAGAAAATGCCAAGAGTCGAACGATTTGCGCTCGTTACTACCGCCATCATTCTTCTGTTCACGGCTAATGTGTGGGCCCAGCCAGCCGCCGTCAAGACCGTAGAAATCAAAGCTTCGACGACCGAAGCCGAAGTCGGCCAAACACTGAAGCTGACCGCTGTAGCCAAAGACGCTGCCGGCAATGTCGTCAACGTAGCGCCCTCAACTTATTTCGCCGGACCCTTCGACGCGGCTGCGGCTGATGAGGGCGGTAACGTCAAACTGTTCGGCCCGGGCGAAGTCATCGCCGGCGCGATATTTGACGGGCCGCCGGGTAAGCCAAGGCCAACCGGCTTCACCAAAATCATGGTCAAGCCGGCAACGATTAAGACCGTTGAGATCAAGTCGATCACAACTCCACTGGTAGTCGGCGGCACAGTCCAACTCGAAGCGACTACTCGAATCTTCAGCGGCGACCCGCGCACCGGCGTGCCGATCACGTGGAGTTCTGATAAGCCGGCCGTGGCCACTGTTGAAGGAGGCGGCGTCGTCACTGGAATCGCGCCCGGCAAAGCCATGATCAAAGCGACCTCAGGCATGGCCGGCGGTACCACGACGATCACGGTAGTTAAGAATACCCTGACCGGGTTGACCATCACATCCGACTCGAAAACCGCACGCACCGGAGATGTAATCCACTTTACCGCGAAGGGAACGCCTTCAAACGATTTCACACCGCGCTGGGCAGTCAGCGGCAATGGCGCAACGATCTATTCTGACGGCGTTTTCGTCGCTGAGCAGCCGGGCACCTACATCGTGACGGCCAGTACTGGCAATCTTTCGTCGAGCGCCTCAGTTCTCATCGCGCCGCGCAACGTCGATCGCGAACTTCAGGTCGTCGGCCGCGCCCCGTTCAAAGAATTTCAAGGCGCCGAAGAATGGATCATCGGAAACTATGCCTACTACTCGACGATCTCCGATCGCTTTCTCGTCTACGACATTTCCGATCCGACGCATCCGAAATTGACGGACACAATCATGGTTGACGCGCGCATCGTTAATGACATCAGCACCACGGCCGACGGCAAAATTCTGGTGATCTCGCGCGAGGGGGCTTCTAATCGCAAGAACGGCATCGCGTTCTACGACACTTCCGACCCGGCGCATCCGAAATTGATTTCTGAGTACACGGCCACGGTGACCGGCGGCGTGCACAGCGCATTTATCAACAAGCACTATGTCTATCTTACCGACGATGCGACCGGATCAATGCGCGTGATCGACTTTGCCGATGTAAAGAATCCGAAGGAAGTCGCGCGTTGGCAGACCGAAACCCAAAGCGCCAGCACCATTCGCACCAAAGAAGGCGAAGAAGTTGTCGGCCGCTACCTGCACGATCTCTATGTCAAAGACGGCCTCGCCTACCTGGCCTACTGGCATGACGGTCTGATAATTCTGGACGTCGGCGCCGGGATAAAAGGCGGCAGTGCCGAGCATCCGCAACTGGTCAGCCAATTTCGTTTTAATCACAACGAACTGTACGGCAATGGCTGGCTGGCGGGCACTCATTCGGTCTTTCGCGATCGTAACTATCTTTTCATCGGCGACGAAGTCCTGCCGTCGTTCTTTGATATTTCGTCGCACAAGCGCATTCCGGTACGCGGCATCTGCCACGTAATTGATATCAGTGACATCAACAATCCACGAAAGGTCGCCGAGTATCCCGTGCCCGAAGGCGGCGCGCACAACATCTGGGTCGAAGACGGAATCATGTACATGGGTTACTACAGCGGCGGCGGACGCGTCGTCGACGTTTCCGGCGAGCTGCGCGGGGATCTCTACCGGCAAGGTCGTGAGATCGGCCGTCTGTGGAGTGGCGACCCGGATGGCTATCGCACGAATCTGCCATTCATGTGGGGCGCGCAACCACATGGTGGTTTGATTTACTTCAACGACATCAACTCGGGCCTTTGGGTGGTTAAGCTGGGCCGTAAGATCGAGAAAGGATCGACGACCGCGCCGGGACAGTGAGAGATTGACATGGCATTTCGAGATCCTCGACTTGAAGAGTTGGAATATCTGGCCGAACTAGAGCGCGAGTGGGACGGAAGGACTGAAAGACACCCCGCCGACACCCCTCGCCGTAGGCTGGTCGCCGATCTCATACTAGCGGGACACGTTAATGGAGTGGACTATTTTAGTAAGCTCCCAGTGTTTTCGGTGGAGTCAGCAGATCCCAAGTATTTTCAGCGAATTCTGGACGGAAATAGAGTGCGTGATATCGGTTCGCTTCTCGGAGGAAAGGAGATTCGAGTTAAGATCAGTCACCAAGGACGTGTCAGAAAATCCGAAATTGAACAACAGCTTAGGTCTGGCAGAGATAGAGAGCCCTTTGGAATCCTCATCTCGAAGCGCCATCTCCAAATTGACTTGGTGCTTGCGCTAGTCAAATGCGATTCACAATCGCCCGTCAATGTCGGCGTCATCGATATGAATGGGCTTAAGATCATTAACGACACTTTTGGGCACAATGCAGGTGATGAAGCCATTAAGAGTTATCTTTTAGCGGTTGCTGGCGTATTGGAGACCAGAGGTGAGGCGTATCGAGGAGATGGAGGCGATGAAATCTTTGTAATCATTCCTGTTTTGCCGTTCCCCCAAGCTGCCGAAATTGCTAGATGCATCTTGCAGCAGATCAACAGGGAAAAGTTAGCGCAATGGCCAGAGGTTCGCTTGTCAGCGTCATTTGGCTTAGCTTGGACCGACGATCCATCTCAGAACCCAGACGATCTTGTTTCTAAGGCGGATGATCTCATGTATCGTGCAAAGCAAGAGTCCAAAGACGTCCCCACAAGTCACCTCGCCCTTCAAGAGTCCACACAAATCGAAGTGATAGACTCTGGTCCGCGGATGTCAGTCGGCAGTTAATTGCAACAGGCGCGAGAGAAGGTGGACGGTGTTCGTCTGGCGCACCCTTGCCTCCCCCCCGCATTCGCGCTTTAGTATCACGTTATGAGTTACCAGGACATCATCACCATTGAGTCTGGAAAACGCGGTGGCAAGCCTTGCATTCGCGGAATGCGCATCACGGTTTACGACGTCTTGGAGTACCTCGCATCCGGTATGTCTCATGAAGAAATCCTTCAAGATTTTCCTTGCCTCACAAAAGAAGACATTCTCGCTTGTCTCGGTTACGCCGCTGATCGCGAGAAGCGCTTGATGGTGGTCGAAGCGTGAATCCCTTCACCGTAATTGGTTGATAATCCTCTCCGAGCCCGGTTATACTTTCGGTATGAAGACCGCTGTATCTGTTCCCGATGACGTTTTCGCAAAGGCTGAGCGGCTCGCCCGCCGCATGAAGAAGTCAAGAAGCGAGTTATTTAGCAATGCTCTCGCTGAATACATTGCCCGGCACGCGCCCGACCATGTAACCGAAACCATGAACCAGGTCTGCGCCGAGGTAGGCGGCGAAGCTGATCCGTTTGTCGCGGCTGCTTCGCGGCGCATCCTGGAGCGGGCCGAATGGTAATCTCTCAAGGCGATATTTGGTGGGCCGACCTGGCGGTTCCGAGTGGATCTGGTCCCGGCTTTCGCAGACCGGTAGTCGTTGTTCAGGGAAACTCTTTGAACCGCAGTCAAATCGCGACCGTCGTTTGCGTTCCACTAACCAGCAACCTGAAGTGGGCTAAAGCCCCGGGCAATGTGATGCTTTCGGCGCCGGCTACTGGACTCCCAAAAGATTCCGTTGCCAACGTCTCCCAGATAATTAGCCTGGACAAAGCTCTGCTTACTGAGCATGCGGGAAGATTGTCCCAATCAAAAATTAGTCTCGTCTTGTCGGGAATTGACGTAGTGTTGGGCAAATAATCCTCAAACCAAGCACGATGATGTCGCCAACCCAACAGACTAACGCGCCACTGGTTGAATTCCGCGAAGTCAGTTATGCAGTCAATGGCGGGCGGCCGATCATTGATGCCCTGGACCTTGAGGTTCAGCTTGGCGAAACGCTTGTCCTGCTGGGAGAGTCAGGCTGTGGTAAGACGACGACCCTCCGGCTGGTGAATCGCTTACTAACTCCTACGTCCGGCCAGGTGCTGGTCGAGGGAAAAGCGACGACCGCGTGGGACGTCATTCGACTGCGGCGCCGCACCGGCTATGTGATCCAGGAAGCGGGACTGTTTCCGCATTTCACCGTCGCGGACAACGTCGCGCTGGTGCCCCAGCTCGATGGTTGGGATGAAGCGCGTATTCACGGGCGCGTGCATGAATTGCTCGATCTCGTTGGCCTCGATCCCGGACGGTTCGCGGAACGTTATCCGCGTGAATTGTCCGGCGGTCAACGTCAGCGCGTCGGCGTGGCGCGAGCGCTGGCGGCCGATCCGCCGCTGCTTTTGATGGATGAGCCATTCGGGGCGCTTGACCCGTTGACGCGAGCGTCTTTGCAAAGAGAGTTTGCTGACTTGAAAGCGCGACTGGGCAAGACTGTGATCTTCGTGACGCATGACGTGCGCGAGGCTTTAGCACTGGGTTCGCGGATTGCGTTAATGGACAAAGGTAAAATCGTCGTGCTGGAAACGCCAAAGGGATTTGCTGGTTCAGACAACCAGCTCGCGCGAGCGTACCTGGAAACGTTGCGAAATGAATTCAGCGTTCAATCGTGAGTGCAAGCCGTGGTTTTCAATGCATCGTATGTCCGGCAGACTCGTTAGCCATCACGATAATGTAAGCTGTCCTTGTGCCGCCTGAATATCCTGAATACACAAACGGCAGTCCCGGAGTTTTTTTCAGCGCTTCATTCGATACGCCGATATCTTCGTTGGTGACGCCGGGCGCATAGATCATGTAATGCGGCGGATACTCGGTGGCACCGAACTGGCCGGTTTTCGGATCGAATTTCACATCGCCCGCCAGCATGTAGGCGATCCCCGTTTTGGCCGGGCTGTGAAATCGGCCCTGATTGAATCCTTCTTCAACATCGCGCTTGATCTCGGCTGCGGATTTTCCCCGAGCGATAAGCTCTCCAACGCGCAACATCACCGGCAAGATCGTTCTGCTACCCTCAGGATCCCAGCAGGTCGGATAGACGCTCTGCTTACCATTCTGGGTGCCGTCACGATTGACCAGACAATTGAAGCCGTTAGTGCCGGTGCGTGCTTTTTCATAACCTTTCTTGCCGAACGTGTACACGGTGGCGCCGTTCCGCAAATGAACGGGAGCGGCTTTCAGAGCTAGTTCAATTTCCTGCTGCGGATACATTAGGGTAGTTGCACGCGGCGGGACGCTAACCACGATTTCAAAGTCTCGATCCTTTAGGATCTTGTTAGCGGACGCGGGCCCACTTTGCGCGATCCAGCAACCAAGACCCAGAACAAACAAGATCGTCGCGTGTCTGAACATCTGGATTCCTCCTGGCTTTGCTCGTCAAAAATCTTTACGGGTGGCGGGAGACCTGGACCAGTCGCTTGTCAGTTCAAATCTCGAGAACGATTCGGATTTTCATTCGGCAGCGCGAAGCAGCGTGGCAATGTCGGAATGTAATTTTTTTCCGGCCAGAAACTCAGCCGTCTCGCCAGCGTTGTTCCTTGCGCTGACCCGAACGCCGGTGTTCAATAATATTTTCACCGTTTCTGTATAACCATTCCAGGCCGCCGACATGAGACACGTCCAGCCGTCATTGTCTTTCGCGTTCACATCGGGATTCCTGTCCAGCAACAGCCTAACGATATCGGTATGTCCTTCTTTCGCGGCCAAAATCAGAGGCGTCTCGCCGCTTTTGTTTCTGGCGTTGAGATTAGCGCCGTGTTCGAGCAGCATCTTTACAGCATCGGTCTGACCCCTCCAGGCCGCGCCCATCAGCGGCGTTGATTCCGTCTCGTCTTTCGCATTCGGATTCGCGCCCAGAAGCAGCAGCAGCCGCATTTTCACTGTGTTATCGTGCCGGGTTTGATAGAGCAGCTCACTGTCTGAGTGGGTGCTCACCCACCACCCCGCAATCAGCAGAACGGCGAGAGCCAGCGCCGAAAAGCCTATCACCATGGGCCAGAGTTGCCGGCGAGTGGCGGGTTTCTGGTCGAAGCTCGGAACAGTTGTGGCAGGCTTTGGCCGCGGCGCTGTCTGCGGCGGCGGCATCCGCAACGTGGGCTGAACATCTGATGATCGCGATGGCGTTTTGGTCACGAGTAGAACGCCGTCGTCAAGACAGAAACGTAGATCGTCATCCGGGTAGTCGCGGTTGCATTTGGGGCAATGTTTCATCAGTGCCTCAGAATTTCTTGAGTCTCGCGAGGCTGGCAATGCAAGTGTGCGCGTATGGTAGCACACGAAGGAAAGCCTTGAGACCTAAAAGTAATTCGGGTCTCTTGGGAACAGGGTCAGGTACGCGCTTATGGTCGGGTCGGCGATTCGATCTTGTAAAAGTCAACACCGGCGGCTTCTTCGCCCACATCAACAGTCGCCACAGTCTTCAAGGCCTTCAGATCGATAATCTCAACTGTGCCCGGTTCCGCGCCGACGCCTTCGACAGTTACGAATGCATACGCATCGTCGGGAGACACGACCACGCCGTGCAGGACTCTTCGTTTCGTTGGCAGTCGCGCCAGTTCCTTGCCGCTCTTCAAGTCATAAATCGAAACTGATTGATCGCGTTTGTTGGTTGCGAGCAAGCGAGTGCCGTCATGTGTGACTGCGAGATTGTAAACACCGGCGCGCGCCGGAATGCGGCGCACCAGCTTCCAGGTGTTCGCATTGACTTCAACAATCTCACTCGACTTGTTACACGCGACATAGATCGACGATCCATCAACCGAAGGCTGCGCCCAGGTTGGGGAGCAGGAATTGTCGCCGGGCTTGGGCGGTTCCATGCCGTGTCCGCCGGCGTCCTTCATGCCGGGCATGTTCATTCCCGGCATAGAGCTCATCGTACCGGCGGCCTTAATTTTCGGCGCTCCCGCGAGGCCCAGCTCTTTGCCTTTGGTGACAATGAAGTGGCGGGCCACTTTCAGACTCAAGGTGTCAATCTCGACCAGCATGTCGTCCATCATACAGGCGGAATATTGTTTAGTGCCTTGCGGATTCAGACGCGAGCCATGCGGCATGGTGCAGGTTTGAATGCGCGCGACTTCAGTCATCGTCGGCGTCGACACTACCGAAACCGACGAGGGCACCATGTCGCCGTGCAAGTTGAAATTGACGACGAACAGAAAGTTACCGTCCGGCGTGATGTCCATCGTTGCTGGAAAATATCCGAGCGTAGTCTTACCGATTACGCGGTCGTCTTTCGTCGCGTACTTCCAGACCAAACCAAACGGCCGGCCGTGCGCGATGGAAACGTAATAGAACTGTTTGTCGGGCGAGATTACGATGCCGTGCGGCCCGTCGATGTCCACCGGCATGTCTCCGGTTTGCAGATCGTGATCGACGCGCGCGCCGTTTGGTCCGAAACGAATCAAAGCGATCTTGTCAGCGGATTCAGAGACGACATAGAACAGATAGTCTTTGTCGGGTCTGGTTTGGGCGAAGGCGGCGGCCGGAGTTAAGACCACCAGAGCGATAGTGAGGAAGATGGCGAACCGGGACAATATCCCGAACGTCAGGGAGGACTCCTTCCTTATTGTAAGTCGATGAGCCCTCCCTGACGGTCGGGCTACTGCGTGGCGTATCGCTCCTGTCATTCTTGTGGCTTTTTCTTCGGTGCTGGTTTCAGCTCCGGCCTGGTCTCCGGAGTCGCCGGCGCAGTCTCTTCGGGCTTGTCCGGCGGAAAATCTTTTTCGTCAACGTCGATTATTTTCACTTCCGCGCCAAACTTGCGATAGCCGCGAAAGAGAATTTCGTTGCGGGTCTCTTCAGTTTGGCCCCGCACACGATCTGTGAGTTCCACTACAGCTCGGGAGGGCAGCAGGTGTTGCTGCTCGTTGATGGCCACCCATTCGTAATCGATCACCTTGCTGGCCGCGGTGATGGGAAAACCGGGATCGATTTCGGTGCTGATGTCTTCCAGCCGCAACACGCGGTTATTTTCGCGGTCAACCCAGATCCTCCCGCGATAGCCGGATATTGTCTGCTGCTCGATCGAACCATGTTCACCCCACCCCAAAGACTGATGAGAGAATTCTTTCTTTACTTCGAACTCATAGATGATCGTCCGTCTGCCACGTAAAGTGTCGGTATCGACCATATTGAATTCCGCGCGACTCTCGGGCTTGAAAAGTTCGCTCAGCGTGGTGACGTATTCGCCGGTGGAAATCGTGCCGCCGAGTTTCATTCCGTAACTCTGATCCTGATTTGCGGGCATGCCGTTAACCGAAAGTAGTTTGTAATCCTCACCCGCGCTTTGACGATAGCTGACCGCGATGCTGAGCCGATCATAGACCGCCCAGTTTTTGCTCTGGCCGAAAGCATGCGATCTCGTGATCTGCTGTTTGACAAGATAGTCCGGCATCTTTTCAGCCGCGCCCAGGGTGGCCTTTCGAGTTCGCTGGAGCAGCTCCAGTCCTTCCGCTGTCGGAGGCAGGGACGCTGCCACCGGATTCAAGCGCCGGCGGTCGGCTTCTTCGAGCGTATGAATTATTGAAGAGTCGTTGCCGCTTTTCGTGGCCACCAACGATCGCAGCCCCGGAGTCAGCGGAAAAGCGATGCCGCGTTTGCGAATCTCGTCAACCAGCTTGTCCTTCAGGCCCGGATTCCTCGGCAACTGATACAGGAGTTGGACTAATTCCTGGTTTGTCAACGGCGGGCCGTGTTGTAGTTCTGTCGTTTGCGGAAACGGCGTGTTGTCCGTTTGAGCGATCGCCGACGAAAGATGCGCACCGACGCAAAGCGAGAGGAAAAAGAACAGTAAACCGCGCGCGATTAGATGATTAGCGTATTTCAAGAATGGCCTTTCGTTTGAGGGCGATCGCGTGCCGCGTCGTCCCTCGCGGATATTATGTAATAGATGTCGTTGAATCAAACGGCACAAACGAAGTATGAACCAGCATGTTTCGAATCCTAAGCCCGGCCGGCGGTTGCCTGAGCTTGCTACGCGGCGGACAGAGATGTCCGCGCTCCGTTGTCACAAGCAAAACCTTTCGATTGCCTGGCGCAGGATGCGCACGCAGTCGTTGAGCTGATCCATGGGCACAAATTCGCCGGTGCGATGGGCGACGCGGATGTCACCGGGGCCAAAGACCACCGCTTCGGCGCCCAGCGCAATCATGCTCGGGGCTTCGGTGCCGAAGGCGACCGTCCCTGAAGCGGCGCTCGATTCTTCTTCGAGAAACCGAACCAGCTCTGAATCCGAAGACGTTTCAAAACTTTCATCCGCCCGCTCAGCATCGATCTCACAAACAAAGTCCGGATCGCGCTTTTGTAAATCTGCGACTACTTCTCGCACGTGATTCAAAACATAATCCGATTCCTGTCCGGGGATCGTCCGCCATTCGAGCGTGAAGCGGCAATCGCCGGCGATGATGTTTTTCGCGGTGCCGCCCTGAATCACTCCGACATTCAGGGTTGTGTAAGGCGGATCGAAACCGTCGCGCCGATCGCTCTTTATTTCCCGCGCGATGTTTTCAATGCGCTCGATCATTCGCGCGGCGCGAAAGATCGCGGACGCACCGAGCCCGGGATA
>WNFJ01524306.1_pt2 | contig 17315 bp, 14 predicted proteins | sample 5400461 | NCBI WGS metagenome assembly WNFJ01 (sample SAMN13153349, study PRJNA577476) | soil metagenome | isolation source: 115 cm saprolite on Douglas fir-dominated hillslope | place: USA:California | collected 2013-09-17 | reverse complement strand
TTCCCCACTTGAGCGATCCCCGCGCTTTGCTCAATGCTCGCCGCTGTAATCTCGTTCATAAGACTTGCGACCTTTTGAACCGCGTCGACAATCTCGGTCATGGTGTCGCCCGCTTGCGCGACCAGGCCATTACCAAGCTGTACGTCATGCACCGATGTCCCGATTAACGTCTTGATCTCTTTAGCCGCGTTCGCGCTGCGTTGCGCGAGAGTGCGGACTTCCGTTGCCACCACGGCGAAACCGCGTCCGTGCTCCCCTGCCCGTGCTGACTCCACCGCAGCGTTGAGTGCCAGGATGTTGGTTTGAAACGCTATGCCATCGATCAAGCCGGTAATCTCGGCGATCCTGTTTGAGCTCGTGCTGATCGCATTCATCGGGGCTACAGCGCGCCCGACTACTTCGCCCCCACGTTGCGCCACGTCCGCGGCCGTGGCCGCCAGCTTGCTAGCCTGTTGAGCGTTGTCAGCGTTCTGTTTGACTGTCGAGGTCAGTTCTTCCATGCTCGCAGCCGTTTCTTCGAGCGACGCCGATTGCTCTTCCGTGCGGCTCGATAAATCGATATTGCCCGCGGCGATCTCGCGCGCGCCGGTATTGATCGCGTCGCAACTCGTGCGCACGTTCATCACGGTGCCCGACAAGCCGTGCTGCATTCGGCGCATCGCATCGAACAGTTGCCCGATTTCGTTCCGGCCGCTTTGTGGAATCGCGATCGTGAGGTCGTTCGCGGCAATCTGATCGAGCGAGGCAATGGCCCGTTTCAGCGGGTCGATCACGATGCGTCGAAGCGCGAGATGAGTGACCGCGATCAGGCAAAGCGCTCCGATCACGCCAACCACCACCAGAGTGATCACCCATCCATGTTCGCGTTCACCCTGCGTCAGGGTGTCTTTCATCAAGGAGTTCGAGAGATTCTGAAAGGCCTCGACGTTCGATGAATACTTTGCGCCTGCGCCCGTAATTTCCTTGTCGTTGATCGCGGCATAGGCCGTTGTGTCGCCAATGCGCAGGGCCTCCCTTGCTTTCGTTAGCAGGGCCGCCAGAACATTCGATGACTCGACAAGCGATCGCTGTAGCGTCTCATCCCGTCCGGCGAAGCCAGGCGCGTCGCGAAATGCGCCCGTTTCAGCGGCGGCCCGGTCGAGGGTGACCTGCGCGCTTTTCAAGGCTGAATCGCGCGTGGCGGTGTCATTGCGCTCCTTGAGAGCGGAATAAGCTCGCGTGAGCGCCGCGCGCGTGCGTGTCGTGTCCTTATAGCCGTCGTTGACCAGGATTTCTTGTTGGGCGATTTGATGCAAGCGCCGGGCGTTGTCGTTTGCGCGGCCGAGCATAAGCACTCCCACGATCGCGCCTACAACGATCATTGAGGCGAATACGAAAAGCACCACTAGCAGGTTGGAGCGGATTGTCACGTTTCGCATATTTTTAGTTTAGATGGTCGACCTTGCTTAAGTTAACGGCGCGCCGCGGTTGAACTTGACCTATGCGCAGCCGTTTCGCCTTTGGTGAGAAGTCTTAAGGGCTATTAGGGCCGTCAAAATCGGCTTGCCGGATAGCATTGAGTCAGACGCTGGTTCCGGCGACTAACGGAGCGCGAAGCTCGACACGCTCGATCTTCTTGACGATGACCAGATAGCTGAACACGGTGAGAAGCGCGTTGATTCCGACGAACACCAGTGCGCCGTTGAAAGATCCGGTCTTGGCCACGAGATAACCGATCACAATCGGCGTCACGATGCCCGCGACATTGCCGAACATATTGAAGATCGAACCGGAGAGGCCAATCGCTTCCTTGGGTGAGGTGTCCGCGACCACCGCCCAACCGAGCGCGCCAATACCTTTCCCAAAGAAAGCCAGCGACATGAGCGCGACAACAAGCCAGTCGGCCGTGACGTAGTTGCATCCAATGACGCATACGGATAAAAGCATGCCGCCAACGATCGGGACCTTCCGCGCAATCGTTAGTGAATGACCGCGCCGGATCAACGCGTCGGAAAAGACCCCGCCGAGCACGCCTCCCGTAAAGCCGCAGATCGCGGGCAATGAAGCAGTGAGTCCGGCTTGCAGGATGGTCATGCCACGGGCCTGGACGAGGTAGATCGGAAACCACGTCAGGAAGAAATAGGTCAGCACGTTGATGCAATACTGGGCCAGGTATACGCCAAGGAGCATGCGGTTCGACATCAGCTGGCGTACATAAAACCAGGTTCCCGGGCTGGCCGCATCGGCATAGGCGGTCTTTCTTTGCGGATGAATCAGGCCACCGCCGTTCTCGATGTGCTCAAGTTCGGCCTTGTTGACGCGAGGATGATCGCTCGGGTTCTTCATGACTTTGAGCCACGTCAGGGCAAGCACTATCCCTGTGACACCCATTACCAGATAAACGTTTTGCCATCCGAACGAGTGGGTGATCCAGGCCATGAGCGGCGTGAAGATAACCGCGGCGAAATACTGGGCCGAGTTGAAGATGGCCGAGGCGGTGCCGCGCTCGGCGGTCGGAAACCAGCTTGCCACCACTTTGGCGTTTGCAGGAAAGGCAGGTGCTTCGGCCATGCCCATCGCAAAGCGCAACACGAACAACGCAATGACGGCAGCGCCTGCGCTGCCCGCGAGACCGATCGAACTTTGCAGCAAGGTAAAGAACGACCACAGGAAAATGCTTGCGCCATACATGCGGCGAGCGCCGAAACGGTCGAGCAGCCAGCCGGCCGGTAACTGCGACAACACATAAGCCCAACTGAATGCGGAGAAGATGTAACCCATGCGAATCGCGTCGAAGCCAAATTCGCTGCGCATCGCGGAGCCGGTGATCGACAGGGTGGCGCGGTCGGCGTAGTTGAGTGTGGTGATGATGAAGATCATCAGCAAAATCAGGTACCGGACGTTTGTGCGCTTGGCGATGCCGGCAATGCTTGCAGTGCGGCTTGATTGCATGATGTGTCTCCAATCGTTCTAGCGGGATCGCATTTTCTATAGGCAGTTGCACTGCTCTTGAGCGATTTGCTTATCGTGCTATTGCGCGCCCAGTTTCTTGATGAGCACATCGAGGCGGGCCATTTCGTCTTCGTCGAGATCGGTGAGGGGAGCGCGCACTGGGCCTGCACTGTGGCCGACAAGCTTGGCGCCCGCCTTGACGATGCTTACCGCATAACCGGCACGATGGTTGCGAATGGCGAGATATGGCAGGAAGAACTCATCGATCAGCTTGCCGACCGTTTCGTGATCGTCCGCTGAGATCGCACGATAGAAGTCCATTGCGGTCTTCGGAATGAAATTGAACACTGCCGACGAATACACCGGCACGCCGAGCGCTTTGTACGCGGCTGCGTAGACTTCAGCGGTCGGCAGGCCGCCGAGGTACGAGAAACGATCGCCCAGGCGGCGGCGGATCGTCACCATGTTCTCGATCTCGCCTACGCCGTCCTTGAAGCCGATCAGGTTGGGGCAACGGTCGGCCAGACGTTCCAGCACGTCGGCGTTAAGCTTTGAATTGGCGCGGTTGTAGACAATCACGCCGATGTTTTTCACCGCCTTGCACACCTGTTCAACGTGCGCGGCGATGCCTTCCGGACAGGCTTCCGTCAGGTAATGCGGCATCAGCAAAACACCATTTGCTCCCAACCGCTCCGCTTCCTGCGCGTACTCTATTGCCACGCGCGTGGGGCCACCGGCGCCGGCGAGAATGGGCACTTTGCCCTTGCAGGTTTCGGCGGCAGTGCGGATGACGTTCGAATAATCGCTTTTAGTCAGCGAGAAGAATTCACCCGTGCCACCTGCGGCGAACAGGGCGGTCGCGCCATAAGGCGCAAGCCATTCGAGGCGTGCGGCGTAGGTGCCGGCGCGAAAGTCGCCTTGCTCGTCAAAGTCGGTGACAGGGAAGGACAGCAAGCCATCCGACACGATTTGCTTGAGTTCTTGCGGTGCGGTCATGAGCAAAACATCCAAATAATCTTAATTGTTAGTCATCGTACAACATGAGAAACGTGTTTTCAATAAGAACGCTGTAGGTACTGATACTACTGCATTGTTGCCAATTTGCGTGGCAAAATGATTGCGCTATCGTTGTATGATGACGGACGTTGATTTTGCAGTATGTGATCAATCCGGAAAAGGATGAGTCAAATGGAGCAGCCCCCTCTCTACATCCGCGTTCACCCGCAGGACAATGTCGCCATTGTTGTCAATGACGGCGGTCTCCCGGGGGGCGCGGTCTTTCCAGACGGTCTCGTGTTGCGCGAGCGCGTGCCGCAGGGTCACAAGGTCGCGCTCGCGGATCTCGCTGAAGGCGCCGAAGTCATCCGCTATAACGTTGTGATCGGGTATGCGCTCAAGGCGCTGCCCAAGGGCAGCTGGATCAACGAGCACGTGATTCGTATGCCAAGTCCGCCTGGGCTTGAAGGCTTGCCTATCGCGACGGTTAAAGCGCCGGCGATGCCGCCGCTCGAGGGTTTTACCTTCGAGGGGTATCGAAATGCAGACGGCTCAGTCGGGTCACGCAATATCCTCGCGATTACGACGACCGTTCAATGCGTGGCCGACGTAGTCGAGCACGCGGTCGTGCGGATCAAGGCCGAACTGCTGCCGCGTTACCCTAATGTCGACGACGTCGTTGGCCTGGGGCACACCTATGGATGCGGTGTCGCTATCGATGCGCCGGATGCAATGGTGCCCATCCGCACGGTCCGCAACATCAGCCTGAATCCGAACTTCGGCGGAGAGGTGATGATGGTGAGCCTCGGTTGCGAAAAGCTGCAGCCGGAGCGGCTGATGCCGCCGGGGACCATTCCGATCGCGACCGTTGACAACGTGGATGACGTGGCTGACATCGGCGACGTCGCGCATGACTTGAACGGCGATGTCGTGGTCCTGCAGGACCACGCCCACATCGGCTTCCAGTCGATGATTGGCTCGATCATGAGGATGGCTGAAGGTCACCTCAAAAAGCTCAATAACCGGCGCCGCGAAACCTGTTCGGCATCCGATCTTGTGGTCGGCGTGCAGTGCGGCGGCAGCGATGCATTCTCGGGACTCACGGCCAACCCGGCGGTCGGATTTGCCACGGACCTTCTGGTTCGCGCAGGCGCCACGGTGATGTTCTCTGAGGTCACCGAGGTCCGTGACGGCGTCGACCAGTTGACCAGTCGCGCGGCTACGCCGGAAGTGGCGGAGGCGATCATCCGCGAGATGCGGTGGTACGACGATTACCTGCAGCGTGGCAGCGCCGATCGCAGCGCGAATACGACGCCGGGTAATAAAAAGGGCGGCTTGTCGAACATCGTCGAAAAGGCGATGGGCTCGATTATCAAATCGGGTAACGCCGCCATTTCGGGGGTGGTGTCGCCGGGCGAAAAAGTGAAGCAGAAGGGCTTGATCTATGCGGCGACGCCGGCAAGCGATTTCATCTGCGGCACGCTGCAGCTCGCAGCGGGTATCAACCTGCATGTCTTCACGACCGGACGCGGCACGCCATACAGTCTGGCCGAGGTGCCGGTCATCAAGGTCGCGACGCGCTCGGATCTGGCGCGCCGCTGGCATGATTTGATGGACGTCAATGCAGGTACCATCGCGACCGGAGACGCGACTATCGAGGATGTCGGCTGGGAATTATTCCGGCTGATGCTTGAAGTAGCGAGTGGTCGCAAGCAAACCTGCGCCGAAAAACTGAAGCTGCATAACGCGCTTGTTCTGTTCAATCCGGCGCCGGTGACCTGATGGTGTCGGCTGATGGCCGTGTCCAGGAATCGCTGGGGTAACAACGGCGGACGTTAAACTCGTCGGCGTTATCGAAGAGGTCGTGATGGAAGAAACTTACGAACGTAAGCAAGGCGATGCGGTTGACGGTCATGCTGAGAGTATGACCTTGATCGACGTTGCGCGCATCGCCGGCGTCGCGCCGATGACGGTGTCCCGCGCCTTGCATCGTCCCGAACTTGTCCGCAGCGCGACGCAAAAGAAGGTGCTCGATGCGGTCCGTGCCACCGGCTACGTGCCGAACATGCTGGCCGGAGGGCTCGCAAGCAGTAAAAGCAGTCTGGTCGCTGTTCTGTTGCCTACCATCGCCAGTTCTGTCTTTGCAGATACCGTCCAGGCGTTGATGGACGGATTGACCGCCGCGCGATATCAAACCTTGCTCGGACTGACGGGCTATTCGGCGCAGCGCGAGGAAGAATTCGTCGAGGCCATTCTGGGGCGCCGGCCGGATGGGGTCGTGCTTGCGGGTACCGACCACACGGATGTCACTGTCGAACGGCTCACCCGGGCGAAGATTCCTGTGGTCGAGATATGGGATTTGACCGATACCCCAATCGATATCGTGATTGGTTTCTCACACGAGAGGCTAGGGGAGGAGCTTGCACGGCATCTGGTTAAAAAGGGCTATCGACGTTTCGGTGTTTTGACGGTCGACGATCCTCGCGCGCTTCGCCGCGCCAACAGCTTTATTCACGAGTTGCAGCGTCACGATATTGACAACGTTCCTTTTGAAATACGTCACGCTCCAGCCACGTTGCAGGTGGGGCGCGAAGGGGCGTCGGCGGTCTTGAAGGGAAGCGCGCCGGAGATTCTTGTCTGCAGCTCGGATACGCTCGCGCAAGGGGTGCTTGCGGAAGCGGCAAGCCGCGGATTGAAGGTGCCTCAGGATCTGGCCGTGATGGGATTCGGCGACTTGAATGCGGCGGCACATGTTTATCCCGCGTTGTCGACCGTGCGTGTCGATGGTGGGGCTATAGGCGCGCGTACGGCTCAGGCGTTGCTGGAGCGGTTCGCTAGTGGTGATAGGGTGAAGGATTATCCGGTGCGTCTGGATACGGGTTTTACGATTATCGATAGGGATAGCGCTTGAGTGGTGGGGTGCGCGTATCGTAAGAGGGCACTTAAACACTTCCTACGCAAGGTTGGCAATGACACATCTCCGCGCGACGCCCGCCGAATTACTGGCCGCTTCGGCTAACCCCGGCTCTCCCGATACCGCATTGTTCGCCACTCTAATAGCCGCGCACGATGAAGCTACGTTGCTGGGGTTGTCGCAGGAACAATTGGCGTCGCTATACGGCCGGCACTTCGGTGCAACGCGCTCGCCGAGCGTGGGTATATCGATCCGGTCGGAAGAGCAGGCCAGGTTCGTCAGCGCGCTTAACGCCTTCCTGCTAAGTCACGCAAGCGGCGTCACTGACATGGCCGATACCGAATGCCTTGCATCGATCATCGCCCATGCGTGTCTGCGGCCGGATCATCTGTGGCGCGATCTCGGGCTGAATGGCCGCGACGAAGTCACGAACATGCTCAGCCGTTATTTTCCCGTGCTCGTGGCGCGCAACGTCGACGGGATGCGCTGGAAAAAATTCCTCGCGCGCGAACTGGCGCTATCGCTCGGCATGGCGCCGCAGCCGGCGCCGGGATGTCCAGGCTGCGAGGATTTTGGCTTTTGCTTCGGCGATAAAACCTGACGGACGCGGTCCCTCGTCGTCAAGCGAGGCTAGTAAAGTCGCCGATGCATGGCCCCACCTTGCTCGTGTATGCTTTCGCGCATGGCTAAATCCGTCAAAGATCCAATGACTTCCCTATCCCGTCAGCCCGAGGTGCGTTTCCGCATGCGCATTCGCCAGGCAGATGCCGTGGCAATCGGCCCTGGGAAAGTTGATTTGCTTGAGGCCGTGCATCAGCATGGTTCCATCTCGGCCGCTGCACGCAGCCTCGGCATGTCGTACAGGCGCGCGTGGTTGCTCATCGACGAACTGAACCGCACGCTCAAGGTGCCCGCAACGTCTTCGGAAACGGGCGGTTCGGCGGGCGGCGGTTGTGTGCTGACGCCTGTCGGCGAAAAGATCGTGCGGCTTTATCGCGAGATTGAAGCAGAGGCGGCCAGGACCTGCGCGCCGCAGATTTCCGCGCTGACCAAGCTGATGAAGCGCTGATTCAATGTAACGCTTAGCCGTGCCGCAGGCAGAACCGCGAGGCCGGCGGCGTGTTGCCGGACTGCGACGACGCCCGCCCGAGCCGCGTCATCAATTCGACAAAGCTTGCCACGCTCGCGGTTCTCAGCGGGTGATAGTCGACCTGATGACGGTCGCATACGCGCTTGAGCAGATTCATGGAATCGTGGTCGATACAATCGACCGGAAACACGACAATATCTGCGCGCGGAAGCGCTGCGGCGAACATCCCCTTGCGGTCTTCTATACCGCCACCCGCCGATTCCACCAGATGCCTTAACACTGCATTTGAACCGGGACGACCGCCTACATAAACCACGCGCTTGCCGCTCAGATTTGTCAGGTCCGGGGCCTTTGACCCGTTTGAACCGGCGTCGTCTCCCGGTGCCGCCAGCGCCTGCTCCAGCGCGTTGCATTCGGCCTGGACCACGTTGAGCATGGCGATGGTGTCGTCCAGACGCTGGCTCAAGGTCTGTGCGTAACGCTGTTCATCGAGCGCGCGTTGCTCGGCGGTTTCACGGCGGCTCGTATGGATCGCGAGGCGCTCATCGCGCGCGGCCAATGCCTCGCGTAGCGCCATGACTTCAGCCTCCAGGCTTGCCGCCGATGTACCTGGCGAGCGCTCGGCTTTCGCGGACAGCTCGGCTACTTGCGCGCTCAGGTGGCGTATTGATGCGTCGCGCTCCGTACTCAATTCGTGCAGCTTGTCTTGCTGGCGTTCTATTTTGTCCTTGAGCGCCGCGTTTTCTTCTTCGAGCGCAACCAGCCGTCGTATGTCCGCCCGGTTCGCCGCGCCCACCAGATGCGACAACATATGCAGGTCGCCGAACGCCGCCTGGCGGACGCTCATGATGGCGTGTGGATGAGTCATCACGGCCCAGTAAGCCGGCGGAATATCGCCGCTCTTGAGCGCCTCTTTCCAGAGCGCCAATAGTGCTTCCGTACTCTTCGCCGTTTCGAAGCGGCGCACGGCGCCGGCGTAACGCGCATCGAGTGCTTTCTGCAGTGCCTTGGCGCCCGGGCCGCCATCTATGGCCAGCTCCACCGCGGCATGATGAATCTCCAGGTCGGTGGCGTGTTGCCGATCGAGATCCGTAAACTTCGGCACGAGTTTTCTGAGCTCGTTGGTGCTCAGGCAGGTTCCGATGATCGAGCAATGCAAATGCGAGTCCAGATCCGTCAATCGTGCCCGGCGATGCGAATTGCGACGCTGCGCGTCGGTAGGCGCGCAGCAAGCGTCCGTCAGGCCGGCGTAAGCGCCCGCAGCGCTGGTCGATTCATTGGACGGCGTACGAGCAAGGCGGAAGGGGGGAACGGATTGCACATTCACCTCGAATCGGTCTGGATTTCAAACGGCTGAACAGACGACGGCCCTCAGCCTGTTCGATGAACGGATAGCGAAATATACCATTGAATATAACGGTGCGAATTCAGACATTGGCTTAGGCGGGATCAATGCTGGCTCGTCTTGACGTGTAAGGGGGGCCGCTCAGACGGGCACGCCGCTGCTTGCGCGGTCCCGATAGTGTCGCTCCAGCACATGTTCGACGCACAGGCCGACAAAGCTGGCGTCCTGGCGTTCGAGGCCTCGCGCGACGTGCTGGAGGCTGGCGGTGTCGCTGCCGGGAGAGGACTGGAATACCAGGTCCCGCTGCTGTTCCGCCGACCGTGCGGCTTCTATTGCAAGCGTCAGGTCATCGAGGGGGCTGAAGCCGAGCGCGCGGGCATGGTCTTCAAGCGAAGATAAAAGGTCTCCGAGCGACTGGCCGGTCGTGGCCTCGAGGGAGCGGGCGTTACCGCGGATGTCCTCCAGCATGAGGACAAAACGGGCCACGCTGGCGCGCAGATTCCGGAACGCATCGACTACTTCCCTGATCGCCTCGGCACGCTCGGGGTCGCGCGCAGAGTTGAGCGGCGTGATCGCGACCGACAGGTTGTGCCGGAGCGGGACGGAAGCGGGATCGCGGGGTGTCGATGCCTGTTGCCCGGACATGGGGAAATCCTCGAGACGCAAATGGTTGGGTCGGTTTCTTTGAGCCGGCAGGGCGAAAACCGGACGCAAAAGAATAGTACCGTTATATTCCGTAGAATATAACGAATGCGGATTTTTTGCCTTGGGGGTTCGTGCTGGCGCTAGGCAACGCTTTGCCGGTTTTGAGGTTTTTGGATGTGACGGAGATGTGCTGCCGGGCGGCTACGCACTAGATGGGCCGATGCAGTGACCTGAGCCATAAGAGGCTCGTTTTTCGGATGAGGGTAAAGCAGTATCGGTCAGGAGTTAAGCTGCTGCGCCGGCCGCGGACTTGTTCCAATGAAGCAAGCCGCAGCCGATACCACTCCATTCAAAACGTCGGCAAAGTCGGCCGGGTTTCAATCGAATGCTTGATCAGCGCTTCCACCGCGAGACGTTCGTCGCCTGCGAGCGGCAAGCGCGGCGGCCGGACGGGTTCCGTGCCCAGGCCGACCATTGCTTCGGCTAGCTTGATGTTCTGCACCAGTTTCGCCGAGACGTCGAGCGCGAGCAGCGGCGCGAACCAGCGGTAGATCGTGCGAGCTTCTTCCAGGCGCCCCGCCTTAAGCAGTTTGAAGATAGCCACGGTCTCTTCTGGAAACGCACACACCAGCCCCGCGACCCAGCCATGCGCACCCATCAAGCATGCTTCCATCGCGAGGTTATCGACGCCGCAAAAGAGCGCGTAGCGATCGCCGACTGCGTTGATGAGGTCCGTGAAGCGGCGTACATCGCCGGCCGATTCCTTGATCGCGACGAGCTTCTTTTCATCGGCGAGTTCGGCGAACATGTCCGGTGTTACATCGACGCCATACGCGAGCGGGTTGTTGTAAACCATGATTGGCAAGGGACTCGCGCTGGCGACCACACGGAAATGGTTGAGCGTCTCGCGACGGTCCGATAAATATCGCAAGCCCGGCAACACCATATAACCGGCCGCGCCGTGCTTCACGCCGAGTTCGGCCTGGCGGCAACCGTCGAGCGTGCTGTTTTCCGCAATCGTGAGCAGGACCGGCACGCGTCCCTGGGCTGCATCGACGGCGATATCCAGCACATCCAGCTTCTCATCGAGCGAGAGCGTCGAGGCTTCACCCAGCGATCCGCAGACGATGATGCCGTCGACGCCGGCCGCAATCTGCGCCTCGATATTCTTCTTCGTCCAAGCTTGGTCTATGCTGAAATCTGCATTGAACTTGGTGGTGACGGCGGGCATAACACCTTCCCAGATATGCGCCATGGTGACTCTCCTTAAAGTGATCGGTTGAGAGCAGTCTAAGCATTGCAGAAAGAGCCGTCTTGCATGTTGCACGCAATTACGATGCCGATTTCGGCACAACTTCAAGGGTTGGCGTTTTGCTTGCTCCGGGCCGGATCAGGCCGAAACACTGCTTATCCTGACACTTTAGCGACCAGATAAGCCAGCATCATATATGCCGAAATCGGCATAAAATCCGCTTAGCGGCACCAAGACGCGCCCCGTCCAAATTTCTACGATGACAGCATGAAACTCCTACACTTCATCGACTCGCATACGGGCGGCGAACCCACCCGCCTAGTCACGTCGGGCGGACCGGATCTCGGCGGCCGCACGCTGGCCGAGCGCCTCGAAAACCTTCGCACGAATCACGACGACTGGCGCGCGGGCGTGGTCACCGAGCCGCGCGGCTCGGACGTGATCGTGGGGGCATTGTTATGCGAACCGGATGACCACGAATGCGCGGCGGCTGTCATCTTTTTCAATAACGTCGGGTATCTCGGCATGTGCGGTCACGGCACGATCGGCCTCATTGTGTCCCTTGCTTACCTAGGGCAGATCCAGCCGGGCTCGCATCGGATCCAGACGCCGGCGGGAGTGGTGGAGGCCACGCTTCATCAGGACGCAAGCGTGAGCGTGCGTAATGTGCCGGCGTATAGATACCGGCACGCGGTCCCGGTTCACGTCGACGGCTACGGATCGCTGACGGGCGATATCGCTTGGGGCGGCAACTGGTTTTTTCTCGTAGCCGATCATGGCCGGGATCTCGTTGTAACGAATCTGGCCAGGTTGACCGCGTTCACCCATGCCATTCGCGAGGCACTGCAAGCGCAAGGTATTACCGGCGCGGACGGTGCGCTTATCGACCACATCGAATTATTCGCGGACTCGCCACGCGAGGGGGTCGATAGCCGCAACTTCGTGCTGTGTCCCGGCAGCGCCTACGATCGTTCGCCATGCGGAACGGGTACGAGCGCTAAAGTCGCCTGTCTCGCCGCGGACAATAAACTGGCCGAGGGTGAGGTGTGGCGGCAGGAAAGCGTCATTGGCAGCGTGTTCGAGGCGAGCTATCGGCGCTCGGGCGAGCTCGCCGGGCAAGCGGTGATTCCGACGATCACCGGACACGCCCACATCATGGCCGAAGGCCGTCTCTGCTTCGACAACACCGACCCGTTCGCCTGGGGTATCCCGGCTGCATGATCCGTCGACAGGTGTCGTGTCCCACAGCGGCCAGCTCGCCGGGTGGACCGCGCGCCAGCCGATGTTCGGCCAACCCCAAGCCTCCCTGTCGTCAACACCAATTTTGACGGACGTCTGTCGCCTCTATAATCGGGCGCAGTGCGGTGCGCGCCAATGCATGCGGCCCTTGCGCACCCGACGACGCCAGCGAGACGCGAATGACCATTACAACGGACCGTCCGGCGCACGCTGCGCACGAACACGGCGCCGCGCCACTCGGCTTGCACGCCACGCTGCAGGCGCCCGCGAGCGCCTCCACGCTCGAGGCCATGCTGCAGCATTTCAGGCTGCTGGAACCGGTCTTCGACGCGATGCCGGACATTGTTTTCTTCGTGAAGGACGCGCAGGCGCGCTATGCGCTCGTGAACCGCGCGCTGGCCTCGCGCTGCGGCCTGAAGGACAAGCTCGGGCTGCTCGGCAAGACCGCGGAAGAAGTCTTCCCGCAACGCTTCGGCCGCATTTATACAGCGCAGGACCAGTCGATCATCGCGCAGGACAATCCGATGATCGACCAGCTCGAACTGCATCTCTATCCCGCCCGGCAACCGGGCTGGTGCATGACGTCCAAGCAGCCGCTCCACGATGCCGACGGCACGGTCGTCGGCCTGGCGGGTATCTCTCGCGACCTGCAGGCCGACGAGGGGACGCATCCCGCTTACAGCCGGCTCGCGACGGTGGTTCAGCATATCCAGAGCAACTTCGTGCAGCCGCTGAACATGCCGCATCTGGCCTCGATGGCGAACATGTCGATTGCGCAACTGGAGCGTTATTTCCACAAGGTCTTTCATCTGACACCGCGTCAGGTGCTGCTCAAGACACGGCTCGACGCAGCCACGGCGCTGCTTGTCTCGCACGACAAAGTGACCGACGTCGCGGCGTTGTGCGGCTACACCGATCACAGCGCGTTCACGCGGCAATTCAAGGCGACCGTGGGTCTGACGCCGACCGAGTATCGCGCGTTGCTGCGCTCTCATCACCCTGCAACAAAGCTTTCAAACTGATATCGGGCGTCGATAAGTCTGAACTTTCCGATCGGGCGCCCGGCGTAAAAAATTACCTGCCTTGCCGCCGATTTATCCGTTCGCGCAGACCTGTCATGAATACCCTAGGGTTTGCGCAAAGGCACGCGTGCCGGGGCTCTCGCCACCGTTTCTCATGGAGTTTCTGCGCTCGGTCTGCTTTTTGCTGCAACGTTGCTCGACAAGCAATGAGGCATACTGCGCCCGTTGAAATTTTTAACCGCGCGACGTTCGACACCGGCGCGCGCGGCATATCACACGGTGCCGCATGGATCTCATGCCGTCGTGCCGCAAGGCGATCAGTGAGTGAGAAGCGCAGCGCTGAAAAGCGTAGCCGCGACACCGGCACCGGAATCCTGTTTGAGTTGTCAGAAAAGATAATGATGAATGAAGTAGCGAGACTGGAGCGTGCCAGGATTGTGCTGATCGAAGACGACCTGGAGAGCAGGGAATCACTGCGAATGCTGCTGCAGGAAGAAGGCGCCGAGGTCATCGCCGTGGCGGATGCCGAAGAGGGCGCCGAGACCGTCATCCGGGAGTTGCCCGACGCCGTCATCTGCGACATCGACCTGCCGATGATGGATGGTTTTTATCTGATCCAGCGCCTGCGCGACCATGAGATTCGAGGCAACCTGACGCCATCGATTGCAATTGCGCTGACGGGCCATGACGGAGACGAATACCGCTTGCGAAGTATCGGCGAAGGCTTCCACCACTTCATGACCAAGCCCGCGCATCCCGATGCACTCGTGACGCTGATCCAGCAGTCGCTTAGCTCGCGCGAGCTGTCCTGAGGTCCACGGCACCCGCTTGGCGGAAGAGCGCAGAGCGGGTGCGTTGATGACGGTCCTATGACCGGTCGCGGTTGCGCGCGCGGGTGGCGCCCGTGATCACCGCTATGCCGAGCAAGATCACGTCGACAATCATGATGGTGTGTTGCGCCACATGCATGGCGACCAGCGCCCATGACACGCCTCCAATCAGAATCAGCCAGCCCGCCAGATAAATAACGAGGGTCATCGAATTGTCCTTTTGCGTTGTTTTGGTCTGGAAACAGCGAAAGCAGCGAACAGCACATCGCGTTCGATCATAGCTGTCGCACAAAACGGGCCTCACCCCCATGCATTCGACGCTAAACCGAGGATAAGCTCAGTGTGAACGCGAACGCGCGCCCTCAGCCATGTTGTATTCTTTGCGCGTTTGCGCCCGGACTTCAACCCTAACGGCAATCTTCCATGCTCATTGTTCATCACCTCAACAATTCGCGTTCGCAACGTGTGCTCTGGATGCTGGAAGAACTGGGCGTTGATTATGAAATCAAGTCTTATCAGCGCGATCCCAACACCATGCTGGCGCCGCCCGAATTGCGCGCTGTGCATCCGCTGGGCAAGTCGCCTGTCATCACGGACGAAGGCCTGACGATCGCGGAATCGGGCGCAATCATCGAGTATCTGAACGAGCGTTATGGACAAGGACGCTTTGCGCCTGCGCATGGGACAACGCCCGAACGCCTTCGCTACAACTACTGGATGCACTACGCCGAAGGCTCGGCCATGCCGCCGCTGTTGTTGAAGCTGGTGGCGCTGCGGATCGGCAGCGCGCCGATGCCGTTTTTCGCCAAGCCGATCGCGCGCCGCATCGCGCAGACCATGCAGGATAGTTTCATCGATCCGCAATTGAAACTGCACTTCGCCTTCATAGAGAGCGAGCTGTCGAAGTCCGAGTGGTTTGCCGGCGACTCCTTCAGCGCCGCCGACGTGCAGATGAGTTTCCCGCTTGAAGCCGGAACTCAGCGCGCGGGCGCGAAGACGCTCCCCCACGTAGCGGCTTTCGTGAAGCGGATTCACGAGCGCCCGGCGTATCAGCGGGCGTTGCAGCGCGGCGGCAAATACGATTTTGCGGACTGACGCGGGACGGCCGCACGGCTTGCGTACAATGGCCGCTGGTTCCCGGAATCCTGCTTGAATCAGGCACTTTCCGGTCCGTACACGCATTCACACGCACCTAGGCCCGAAGGCGAAGCATGGCTCGAATCGTCCCCGACGACTGGAAGAATATGGAAGCGACCGGCGCTGCCGTGCGTGAACTCGACACGCTCGCGCTGCTCGCGACACTTCCCGACGACTACACCGTGTATCACGGTGTTCACTGGACCCGTATCAACGAAGGCTTTTCGGTGTTCGGCGAAGCCGACTTCGTCGTGGTCGCGCCGTCGGGCCGGGTGCTGATCATCGAACAGAAGGCGGGGTTCCTGCGCGAGACGCCTGCGGGCCTGATGAAGGTGTACATGCAGAAGGAGCGCAACGTCGCCATCCAGCTTGCACGGACGCTGGAGAACCTGCACCGGCGCTTCACGGCCGCATTCGGCGCGGGCACTTACCGGATTGAAGAGCTGCTGTATTGTCCCGACTACACGGTGAGGGACGCGTCGATTGCAGGCGTGCCGGAAGCGCGCATTGTCGATGCCAGCCGCCGAGCGAAGCTGCCGTCGGTTGTCCTGGATATTCTTCCGCCGCATGAACCGCGCTTCGAAGCGTCCGCGCGGATTCATCATTTTCTCTCCGACGAACTCGCCCTCACGCCCGATACCAACGCGCTGGTCGGTCAGGCCGACATGCTCGTCACCCGGCTCTCGGGTGGCCTGGCCACGTGGGCGCGCCGGCTCGAGTTCCAGCCGTTCAGATTGCGGGTGATCGGCACGGCCGGCTCGGGCAAGACGCAACTGGCGGTGCAGGTCATGCGCGACGCGGTGGCGAAGGGCCGCAGCGTGTTGTACGTATGTTTCAACAGGCCGCTCGCCGATCACATCCGTCTTGTCGCGCCGCCTGAAGCGCGCATTGCCAACTATCACCAGCTCAGCGCGAGCGTGACGCGCGACGCGGGCATGCCGCCCGACTTCAGTCGGCCGAATGTGTTCGCCACGCTGGAGGAGCGTTTCGCCAACGTCGAGATTGCGGAGCACTGGAAGTTCGACGTGTTGATTGTCGACGAAGGCCAGGATTTCCAGGCGGCGTGGGTGGACGCGCTTGCCCGTTTGCTGAAACCGGAGGGTGCATGGTGGTGGCTGGAGGATCCGATGCAGAATCTTTATTTCCGCGATCCCGTGCCGTTGCCCGGCTGGACCACGCTGCGCGAAACCACCAACTATCGCAGCCCGCGCGACCTGCTGGCGTACATCCGGCGGATCGTCGGACGCGAAGTGCGGCTCGACGCAGGCAGTCCGTTCGACGGTTCCGAAGTCAGTCTCTCCACATATGAAAACGGTTACCCCGACGAAGTGATCGAGGCGACCAAGCGGGCGATCACCCAGGCGCTCTCGCTCGGCTACCGGAAGCAGNNNNTCCTTCCGCGGGCGCGAGGGTTCGGTGCTGACGTCCGTCGATCAGCTCGGGCCGCATCGTTTGCGCAGCTTCACAGGAAGTTACGATTTGTTCGGGAATCCGGAATATCGGGAAGGCGACGTGCTGCTCGAATCGATCTACCGGTTCAAGGGGCAGTCCGCGCCGTGCGTGATCCTGACCGAAGTCGATTTCGACGCCTTCGACGAACAGGTCGCGCGCAAGTTTTTTGTCGGCGCGACACGTGCCACCATGAAGCTGATCGTGGTGGCGTCGGAGCGTTCGGCGCTTGCTTTCGACGAACAGCATTGAGCGCCGCCATGACACAGCAGTCGCTTCGGAGCTTGCTTGCCGCTTCGCTGCTGGCATTGCTGCCACTTGTAGCGAGCGCGGCTCCGCTTGCCCTCGATGTAGCAGGAAAGATCGGCCGCACCACCGACGCGGACCATAGCGTCTACCACATCAGCGAAGCCGAACTGATGAAGCTGCCGGTCCATACGATCACGACCTCAACTACCTGGACGC
>WNFJ01459493.1_pt1 | contig 17315 bp, 22 predicted proteins | sample 5400461 | NCBI WGS metagenome assembly WNFJ01 (sample SAMN13153349, study PRJNA577476) | soil metagenome | isolation source: 115 cm saprolite on Douglas fir-dominated hillslope | place: USA:California | collected 2013-09-17 | reverse complement strand
AAACTTGTGGTGATCTACCCGCGTCCAACGGATATAGAAGCTTTCGAGAAAATCTACCTGACAGAACACGTTCCGATGGCCGTTGAGAAGTTAGTCGGCAAGACCAAGATCGTGGCCACGAAGATTACGGCTTCTCCTCAAGGCACGCCGCCTTTCTACAGGATCGTCGAGGTTCATTTTCCTTCAAAATCATCTCTGGAGGCGTGCGCGGCAACGCCCGGGGCACAGGAGACATTAGCGCACGCCGCCAAGATCTCAACCGGGGGAACTCCATTAATCCTGATCGCTGAAGAGGAGACGTTCACCTTCAGCCAAGTTGCCCGCGGTTAGCTCCGCATGCAAATGACAACATGAAGCGTGAAGGCGCGATCACTCGGCACTCGTGACAGGTGCTAAGGAGCCAATCCCCAGACAATCCCTTACGGCACTGCTCACCTGCCCGAATTTCAACGAATCGAAAGGATGCCTCTATGAACCGCCGCGATTTTTTACGTTCCGCGGGCGTAGCCTCCGCAAGCCTCACGCTCCCGAAGACAGCGCGCTTGTTTGCGGGGACCGCTGCTCCCGGCAGTTGGCGCACGTTTGAAGTGACAACACGCGTCGAAGTACTCACTTCTTCCGGATCGACGCGGGTGTGGTTGCCGGCGGCCCTCTTTGGTGACACTCCCTTCCAGCAGACCCTCGCAAATCGCTTCAGCGCAGAGGGTGGCATCGCGAAGATGGTCGAAGGCAAGTACGACGGGCTCGGCATCATCGCCGCGGAATTTCCCGCCGGCGTGAAACCGCTTCTCACGCTCACCAGCCGGATTGCGACAAGAGATTATGCGGTTGATCTCTCCGCGTCCAAAAGGGAGCCGAAGGCGGACTCCGCGCAGTTGCGCCATTTCCTCCGACCGACAAAGCTCCTTCCGATCGATGGCATCGTGAAAGCGACGGCGGCCGAGATCACCGCTGGCGCCCATACCGACGTCGAGAAGGCCCGCGCTATTTACGAGTGGATCGTCGATAATACTTTCCGGGACCCGAAGACGCGCGGCTGCGGCGTCGGCGACATCCGCTTTATGCTGGAGTCCAAAGATCTAGGCGGCAGGTGCGCCGATCTCAACGCGCTCTACGTCGGCCTCGCGCGCGCCGCGGGCGTCCCCTCGCGCGATGTCTATGGGATCCGCGTCGGAAAATCGGAGCTCGGATACAAAAGCCTCGGCACGACGTCGGAAAACATCACGAAAGCCCAACACTGCCGTGCGGAAGTTCATCTCGCCGGCTACGGCTGGGTCCCGGTCGATCCCGCGGACGTACGAAAGGTCGCGCTCGAGGAGCCGCCCGGAAATCGTGCGCTGGCTGACGACATCGTGAAGAAGGCGCGCGCGCGGCTCTTCGGCTCGTGGGAGATGAACTGGATCGCCTACAACTTCGCGCACGATGTCACGCTGCCGGGCTCGAGTGGCGCACCCGTTGGCTTTCTAATGTATCCCCAGGCGGAAACAGCTGATGGCCGGCTGGACTGTCTCGATCCCGACAATTTCAAATACGAGATCACCTCGAAGGAAATCACGACTTAATAATGTGAGTGGTCCGCCCGAGAGGCGTGGCCACCCCTGCCCCCTCATATCGTCTCGCGTGACATTTGTGGCCCCCCCGAGTTGCGGTGAAAAAGTATTTTCCCTTTAAAGTGTTGAATCTCGGAAGCGCACTTCTGACCGAAAACCACTCCTAAGGCTCGCATCACTGAGGAAGATTTGGATCGCCAAGCCTACACTTGCGCAGCACCTAAAGTGTGAATATTATCTTTGCTCAAAAAGGGCGCTAACCATGACGCTTGATAGAGGCCGACAATGATGGACGACATCTACCAGATCAACGTCGCAAAGACCGAATTCCGAGAGGCATATAACCGCGGAGATGTGGACCAACTGCTCTCGGTGTTCGAGGAGCAAGGTTTTACCGATCTATCGGAGGGCGGCCCAAGCCTATTCGAAAAGGCAGCAAGGAACAAGCTTCACGAACATTCGGCTGAGTTGTTCGCAGAGTTTACGGTCAGACTGGCGGTTATCATCATCGAGATTACTGTTCTTGGCGATACCGCGTACGACTATGGCTGGCACGAGTTCACACTAAGTCCCAAGAACGGGGGAGAGACGATCCGCAAGAGGCATCGGTATTTTGAATTGTGGAAGAAAAACTCATCGGGGAATTGGAAGATCTCTTTGTTCATCAACAATGCCGATATTCGTGAGGAGCTGGGAGGCCAAGCCAGTCACTGGTTCCTCAGCCAGGAAGGATATGAGAATGCTAGGAGTTCCAAAGGCTCATAGAAGACGGAGAGTCATGCAGCCGACCAAGCCTGAAGTTTGCTATTTGTCTTTAATCTTATTGTACAGGCGCTGACTGAAGCCGTCAGGCATTGGATATTCAACGCCATCCGTCACCAGCTTTACGACATTCCTTGTTCCATCCAGAATGGCCGTGCAGTGGGCGCACACTTTGAAGTGGGCCTCCATCCTTGCGCGCAATTCGGCATCGACTCCGTCCTCAATATAATTGGAGATCTCTCGCCAGACCTCTAAGCAGCTTATTTCGATCACTTTCATACGATGCACCCGTTACCACTTTGTTTCAAACTTTCAGTTCGCCGATTCCTACCAAGGCCGCACCTTTTGATATTCCGGCTTGCCCATACTCCAGCTACCGTCGATACCAGGCGCTAGCGCGTCCCGCAGCCGCAGGCGAGCCCGCAACAACCTGGTTTTCACACTCCCCTCGGTAATCCCAAGAATCTGGGCTGCTTCTTCGATTCTCAGTTGTTGGACGTCCCGGAGTACGAATACTTCCCTGTACTTAAGAGGCAGAGTAGCAATAGCGCGTTTCAGCGCTTCTCGCACCTCCTTCCGTTGAAGCGCTTCGGAAGGAATCTCGCGCCAATCGGCAAAATCCTTCGGAAAATACTCGCCGTCCTCACTCGTACGTTGCTCGTCGACGGATTCATATAGATGACGGCGATCTTTTCTTAACTTGAGCCGGGCTTCGTTAATTGTTATCTGAATCAGCCATGTGCTGAACTTGGCTTCGCCCCGGAAGCCAGCCAGGTGCGCAAGCGCCTTTAACACAGCTTCCTGTGCGACCTCCTCAGCATCCTCAGGATTGTTCAGGATCGATACTGCAGTAGTATAGACCGCCCTCTCGCATGGGCGGACCAAGCTGTAGAACGCCTCTTTGTCGCCTTGGCAAGCCCGCTGAATGAGCTCGGCTTCCGTGGGTTCCAAATGCAGCTTAGACGCGCCCATGGATTCTCGTCCATGAATCGAAATTGCTCCCGCCGGAATCGCAGAGCCTCCGCCGTGCGGTTCAATGCTCCAGCTCTTAGCCATGCGGTTGCCACCCGCCGTCAGGCAAAAAAAAGCCGCCAGCTCGATAATTTCCGCGTTGCTGTAGTACTCCTTCAGCTCTTCGTATACTGCCGTGTCTCGACCATCGTCGAGTGTGAGAGTCCTCGCGTAGTGAAGAGCAGCGCGCGTTTTGGCATCCGCGTGCTCCCAATTCGGTAGCGCGCAGCATGCCTTCTCTTCCTCAGTAATTGTTGCAGCGAGTGGAGAGGTTTGCCGCGCGCAGAAGTCGCAGCCGATCATCTGGGCGATCTGGATACGCGCGAGCTCCTTGATCTGATGCGGTACTGCGCCGCCACGGTGGAGTAAGTCCCAGTAGTTTGCGAAAGCCTTCGCAACTTCGGGATTGTGACCCATGGTTCGGTACCAGGCCTGCGGGGGACTCTTCGTTATAGCTGCCCCGTCAATGACCTGCCGCAATTTGGGATCGTTGACGTCCGTGTCAGCAACTTGTGGAACATTCGGCGCGTGCGTCAATGCGGTCATGTTAGACCTCTTCTTAGTCACCATAGATTCTCCGGTTTTGATTCCCCGCAGATTTAAGGCACGAGGCGGGCCAAAGCATCGGTTGCTTGGGAGAATGCCATTCTATTGACTGTATGATGTTTAGATGAAGCGAATCGAAAGCAGGTTAGGAAGCCGGTCACGACATTTCGGGGATGGACACGAACTTTCGCGGGGCCTTGCTGCGTCACGACATGTCGTGGCGTCTCCGGTCAATGCCCAGTTTTGTCATTTTACTGCGCAGCGTATTCGCATGGAGATTCAGAATTTTTGCTGCGCCCTTTGGTCCGTCAATCACTCCTGCAGTTCGATCCAGCGCAGCGAGGATGTGATTGCGTTCCATCTGCTCAAGGCTCGGGAATGATGTTTCCGCCGACCGTGCACGGTTCTCCATGACGTGGGAATCAGCCCCTGGGCGAACGATGGAGGGTGTGCGGCGAAGATCGTCCGAGGCGGAGGTTTTTGGGAGAAAAGCGGGGTCAACAGACAGAGCAGGCCCTGTTGAAAGTACGACCGCTCGCTCGATAATATTCTGAAGCTCTCGAATATTCCCCGGCCAGGGATAAGCCATCAATACATCCATTGTTTCCTTCTCTGCGGCGTCGATTTTCCGGCCAAATTTATTCGCGAATCGGTGTAGAAAAAAACTGACAAGCTGTGGAATGTCGGAACGGCGATCACGAAGCGGTGGAAGCTCGAGCGGAAAAACGTTCAGCCTGTAAAAGAGATCGGATCGAAAACGGCCTGCCGCCACGCATTCCTCAAGCTTACGGTTTGTGGCCGCAATGATTCGAACGTTTACCTGAATTGTCTTGTTGCTTCCTACCGGCTCAAACTCCCCTTCTTGCAGCACGCGCAGCAGCTTAACCTGCGTTTCGAGAGACAACTCGCTGACCTCATCGAGGAAAAGGGTTCCGCCGTCAGCCAGTTCGAATCGTCCGATGTGCCTTTCCAGGGCGCCCGTGAAAGCGCCTTTCATATGTCCGAACAGTTCACTTTCGACAAGACCGGCCGAGATGGCACTGCAGTTCAATTTCACGAGAGCCCGATTCTTGCGGTTGCTGCAATCATGGATGGCGCGGGCAATGAGCTCCTTGCCAGTTCCGGTTTCTCCGTAGATCAGAACCGTCGAGTCGAGGGGGGCGACTCGCTCTGCTTTTTCGATCACTTCACGCAATGGGGCACTACTGCCAACCATCTCTCGGAAATTGTGCTCCGAGCGGATTTCTTCGCGCAGGTAGACGTTTTCTTTCTCCAGCCTAGCGTGTAGCGCGCGAATTTCCTCATACGCCTTCATGTTCTCGACAGCGAGCGCAACCTGATTGGCTACTTCCTGCAACAGCTCTCCATCCGCATCCGAGTACTCGTCGGCACCGTTGCTGGCGAGGTTCAGAGTTCCAATACTCTTGCCTGCGACGATCAGCGGAGCGACGCAAATCGAACGCACTCCCTGCTCCGCGAGCAGGCGTTCGGTAAACGATTCGCTCTCCTTGTCCAAGTTTCGACGGATTAGCGGTCGTTGATGATCAAACGCCCATCCGGCATGGCTATCGCTTCGGTCAAGCTCTCTCCCAACCGAAAAGAACTCCGAAACATACTCATCATTCTGGGCGAAGATGCGGAGGGTATCTCGTTCTGGGACGTAGAGCGTGATCGCGGAACGATTGAACGGAAGGACACCCTGCAAGGCCGCGCAGATAGCACGCAACAGCTCATCCTGACTCAATTTCGTAATGATCGAGTTGTTTACTTCAAGAAGAATGCGGAGGCGCTCCTCCGCCGACCCTGCAGAACTCGCATCGCGAGAAACGGCGGGCGCTTGCCGGGACTTCTTCTCTTTTCCGTTTCTCGGTCTCATCACATAAAAGCCTATTGCCGGGATAGAGGGATTCTACATGTCCATGTCAGCGTGAATCCAGAGGTTCGGGCTAATTCGAGGCTCTCCTCGAAATCGTGGATGCCCCAGTTGTTCCCATGTCCGTTGCCGGGCTGCGGCGGCAGTCCAGATTCCCAGTTTTCGGGGGTCCTGGGCGATTATCTCGCCGCTTTGTAACTTTCATCAGCATTGCGTATCAGACGGGATACCGGGAGTGAATAGGCCGGTCTGAGAAAAATTTTATTTGAGAAGGAGAGGACATGAAGAAGCTACTCATCACAGGGTTCGTGCTATGTTTCATGGGATTGGCAGTACCCAGCTTTGCGGCTCCGCGGCAAGATCAGGCGCAGCAAGATCAGATGAAAAAAGACGATGCCATGAAGAAAGACGATGGCATGAAGCACGAGGATGCCATGAAGCACGACGACATGGCGAAAGACAGCAAGTCGAAGAAAAAGATGAAGAAAGACAACATGAAGCACGACGACAATATGAAGCACGACGAGACGCCCAAAAGCTAGATCCGCCCGCAATCCTCACATGCCCGGGCGGCTCACATCGTTTTAGCTGCTCGGGCCTCCATCATTTCTCAGCCACCGGACCGATTGCAACTTCCTCTCCTTCAAATTCAGGCTCAATATTTCCGGCGCTTCGAAGCGCTTCGTACACGCAACGGTTGCAAGGGGCGTAACCCTCGTGAACTGCCTCTTCCGGCGTCACCATGTGATACTTCCCGTGCATGAAGGGGCAGCCCGGCACATGAAAAGTTTTTCCTCCGTCAACGATTGCCACGAGCCGTTGCGGCAACCGCCGGGCGGGCTGACTCATTTGTTGGCGGGGCTGCGGCACGAAGCGATCGAGTACCGCCGCGAAGAGGGCTGAGGCAGCAAGTGCGCCGGTAACCCCGACACTCACTAGCCACGCCCTGCGCGATACTCTTTTCCCTTCGACATGATCGGCGAGCCGACCGTGCAGCCGTGGGTAGAAGCCCGCAGGCACGGTGAACATTGTCTTGTCACCGTAAAGGTCAATGACATTGCGCATGCCTTCCCGCACGGACTCACAATGGCGACACTGTGCGAAATGCTCCTCCATCGCACGCTTCAAGGCGGGATCAAGATCTCCCTCGATGTAATTGGAAATCTCACGCCAAACATCTTCGCACTTTACGACCATGGTTTTGTCCCCTTCGGAATCTGCGAATGGCCCGCCCAGATTCCCGCCAATCCCGCTGAGAGAAGATCGCGCAGCATCAGACGCGCGCGCAACAGCCGCGTCTTGACCGCGCCTGCCGATATACCCAGCGCCTGCGCCGTCTCCTCAATGCTCATGTGCTCAACGTCCCGCAGGACAAACACCTCGCGATATTTCTGCGCGAGCGAGCCGAGCGCCGCGATAAGCTTCTCGCGGATTTCCTTGCGCTCCAGCGCTTCCGACGGAATCTCGCGCCAGTCAGTGAAGTCGCGCGGAGTGTAACTGCCGTCTTCGTTCATCTGATCCTCAATGGGTCGCATAATTTCGAGATGACTCTTCCGCTGCCGCAGACGCGCTTCATTGATAGCCACCTGAATGAGCCAGGTGCTGAACCGCGATTCGAACCGGAATTGCGCAAGATACTTGAACGCTTTCAGGAACGCGTCCTGTACCGCGTCTTCCGCGTCCGCTTCATTCCGGAGAATCGTGAATGCGATGACGAAGACGCGCCTCTCGTACGGCCGAATCAGTTCGTAAAACAATTCCCTTTCGCCACTCTGGATGCGCCCAATTAGCGCGGCTTCCTCTTCCCGGCCGGGGTCAGATCGAGACACTCCGTCTGCTTCAGCTTCGGACCAGTCCCGATTTCGCATCGCTTCTGGCAAGAGTGAACGATCGTCAGGGCAAGTATTCCGGGTTGCGTTTCCAACCCGTCAGCATGGATGTGAAATTGTTCCATCCATGTAGGACCACCATGACGAGGTGCCCCAAGACGAACAGCAGCAATGCGCAGAGAACGCAAAAATGCCACAACCGGGCCCAATGAAAGCCTCCCAGCAAGCTAGCCAGGAGGGAAAATTGCACGGGATTGTAGAGCACGATTCCCGTCAGGACAGAGAGCAGGCCGAGCAAAATCGCCGACGAGTAAGCCATCTTCTGGAGCGGGTTGTATACCTCGGTTTGCGCAGGCTTGCGTCCAAAGAAGAAATAATGGCGGATCATAGGCCACACGCCGACCAGATCCTTTCGCACGAACAGGGGCTGACGGTAATTACGGGAGAAGATCTGGTAGGCAAGGTAGAAAACGCCTGTGGCCACGTAGATCCATGCGAACGTCATGTGCCATTGCAATGCGCCGCCGAGCCAGCCGCCCAGAGCCAGGGACTTCGGAACGTGCAGTAAGTCGCGCTGCGGGATCTTTGGGCCAAAGCTCGGGAAGGCCCGGAAGATTTGCAGGCCGCTTGCCGCCATCACAAAAAGCGAAACGGTATTCAGCCAGTGGCAGAACCTCACGGCCCAGGGATGCTCGTAGGCAGTTCGCACTTGGTTTTCCCCGGCTCTTACAGTAGCTGACGCTGTCATCGAAATGTGCCTAGCCTACAGCCCGTAGTAAGCAGGGTAGCCTTGGTCCTGCCAATAGCCCGCTTTTGGAACAACATCCGTCACGCGCAGGCTCGTCAAGTATTTGGCCTGTTTGTAGCCTATTTTTGTGGGGACGCGCAGCCGCAGAGGCGCACCGTGCTCCCGTGTAAGCGGCTGGTCGTACATCTCGTAGCACAGCAGTGATTGCGGATGGAAAGCCGAAGCCATGTCGAGGGATTCGTAGTAATCGTCGGCACACTCGACGTAGACGAATTTCGCGTCTGGCTTCGCGCCGACGTACTGGAGAAAGTCAGAAATACGCGCTCCGCCAAATCTTCCGATTACGTCCCAACCCTCCACGCAAATGTGCCGCGTGTTCTGAGTCAGTTTTGGCAGGGACTGGATTTGCGCCAGGGTGTATTCGCCGGGCCGTTTGATGTCTCCGCTTACGGTCAGCGTCCACTTTTCCAGGTCCACTTCAGGGTCATCCACGTCATACGTGTTGACATAGAACTTTTCGAGAGGCGTGACCTCGTTATCGGCGAATGTGGGCGCCAGATGATTGCGGCGAAACCATTTTGCGGACGCCCAGTCGGTGAAGCCGACGCCCTCTCTCAGCAGGGGGTCACGAACCTTCGGAATCGCGAATGCACCAACGACTAGCAAAGGGGAAAGCTTCAGCAGTTCGCGGCGATTCAATGATCTGGAATTTGCCGGTTTCGGGCTTTCAGGCATCTTCAACCCCAAGTTATCCACCCCGTACTCGCCATTTCGCTAGTGGTGCGATAGCAGGTCTGAATCAGAGGTCCGGTAATGGACGTCCACCCTCTGATTCCCGAAATGCGAGAAAGTTTCAATCAAAATGTAGTCCGAACAGGGCATTTGAAGACCTTTCTCATGGCCGTTCATAAAGCAGCCCAGATCGCGCCTAAAAAGTACCGGGTGTGAAAACCAGACTGGCTGCGTTTTGGGCACGGACCCGCCACGTCTCAAAGTGACATTTCGCCACGCAATCTCAGGTATCATTGAGTAATGAACAAGCGACGGTTCCTCCAGATCACGAAAGCGCTCGTCGACTCGAGGAGATTTGAAATTCTTGAACGGATCGCGGCCGTCAAAGACGAGGTTTCGTGCATTGATTTGAGGGCAGAAATCCCTATCTCCAGGGCAACACTGTCCCACCATATCAAGGAACTGGCTACTGCCGGGCTCATCGACATACGACGCAAATCCAAGTACATGTTCTTGCGGATGCAACGCAAGACCTGGAGGGAGTATGTGAAGCGCCTCAGCAGAATCTCTCCTTGAAGCCTTCATTGACTCTTGATGTTTTCTGAATCCTCCGCTGGTGCAGCAAGCCTACTTCATGCTAGTTTGTTCGACAGTTGTTGTTATGTCGAACAGGCGCAATTTAGAAAATTGAGGGACGACTTCGAGTATCTGCCGGATTCTGATCCCGTTTCTTGTCAACTCACACTCATGGCCCAGGATCGAACTCGTCCACCCGAGGAAACTAAGCGCGAGTAAGGAATCCGTCCGGGGAAATTTGGACAAAGGAGAATCCGATTGCCATTTGATCCCGAACGATTCAACAATCTGGCTCGATACAACGCCTTGATGGACGTCATTCGTGGTCGGATGACCAACCGCGCCTTCGCGCAGAATTATGAGGTGCCTCGTGAGCACTTCGAGTTGATTCTCGAAGCTGCCCGCCACGCGCCGTCTGGAGCCAACGCCCAGCCCTGGCACTACATCATCGTAAATGACCCAAGCGTCAGAGAGGCGCTGACGAAGTGCTTTCTCGACGAGCAGCAGCACCGCGCAAAGCTCCACATGGGATTTCCGACGCCGAATTACAGTGGAGTCAAGAGGGCACCGGGCCTGGTCGTGGTTTGTTGCGACTACCGGTTCGTGCGGGCCTTTCCCGTTCTTTTGGATGGGTCTGCTGAGGATAAGGTCTATCAACAAAACGCCGAGCGAATCCTGCTTCAATCGGTAGCAGCCTCGACAATGTCCGCGCACCTGGCCGCAGCCGCGCTCGGCTACGCAGTGTGGTGGATTACAGCGGTCGGGCAAGAGGCTATACAGGCTAAGATCAAACCGCTCCTCGGTGTACCACAAGACCTTTCTATCATCGACATCATGTGTTTCGGGCCGCCGCTCAAACCTTCCTACAAACGGTGGAAGAAGACCCTCGATCAGATCGTCAATTGGGAACGATTCAACCCGACGAATTACATGACTACCGAACAAATCGACGAATGGATCGAGAACACGCGTCACAAAGTGATGTTTCGAGACGAAACGCAGATCGACTGAAGCAGGTGCCTACTGGTTGGGGGCGTAGTATCCGGTCTTGGCATAAATGTTGAGAGGCGGCAAACCCTTGGGAGGGGCCAGCTTAACCTTGATTTTTCGCCAAGCGCCATTGTGCCGGACGTTACCCGGTTTATATCCCAGGACATACTGATTGCGCAGCTCCAATCCAATCTTGGCGGCGATATCAGGCAGTTCATTCAGACTCGTCACCGGGAAGACGCGTCCGCCGGTAAGCTGAGTGATTTCAGAGAGAAGCGTGGGACCGTAAAGCTCCTCCAAGGTTCGCGCGCGATCACTGGCATCGAACAAGCCGATGGAGTACAACTGGCAATCGGCCTCCTTCACAAAGTTCCGAATGTCTGACTCGGTAAACCGGCTGTGATTGTCGCCGCCATCCGATATGATGAGCAGGGCGCGCTTGCTGTTTCGTGCGCCCCTCATTTGGCTCAGACCGAGGTAAATCGCGTCGAAAAGCGCCGTGCGACCACGAGCAGTTGTGAATAACATCCCGTTCTGCAGCTCTTCGATATTGGAAGTGAAGGTGCGGGCCAGCTCCGCTCGATCGCGAAAACTCACCAGAAAGAATTCATCCCGCGGGTTAGCGGTTTGCAGGAATTGCACCGCCGCTTGCCGCGCCTTCGCTAGTTTATCCGACATGCTGCCGCTCATGTCGAAGATGAGGCCGATAGAAACCGGCACATCCTCGCTCGAAAACGAGACGATCTCCTGTTCGATCCCGTCCTCAAAGATGTGGAAGTTTTCCTTCTCGAGGCCAGTTACGAGCCGGCCATAAGGATCTGTCGCCGTGACGTTGACCAGCGCCAGCGTCACCTCCGCTCGGATGGCTGTGCCGGAGGGCGTTGCTTCCTCGCGAGATCCGCCGTGCGTCATAGGGCCAGTGACCTGTGCTAAGGCGGGAAACCCGATCAGAGCGCAGACGGCCAAAACAAAAGATCGCAGGCTTAACAAAAGGCGTTTCGTCTTCATGTAAGATTGCTTCAATCGAGTGCCTCGCTTGCTGCATGGAACAAATGGGAATACGTCTCTGCTTCGTCGAACGTGTAGGAGAATTTCTCATCCGTCAGAAATCTTGGACTTTCTTAGGCTCTCTCCCTTTTTGCATTTCTATTGTCATGAAAGCTCGCGACGAGTTGCGCCCTTCTCGCACAGATCATCGAGATTTGCTTCCTCGCGTCAGATACGTGGCAACCGAAAACGTTACATCGTCCCGAATGGTTTTGGTGGCAGCGGCTTGTTTCTGAATTGCGATGTGAGAAGTAGTTCGAACGGTAAGGGCCTGTTGTAACTTTCTATTCGTCACTGTATCAGATCAAGGTCATACCATTCGGCAGCGTTTGTCGAAAGTAGAATTCATGGGCAGGAAGCGGACAATAGTGTGTACAAACTTATCCAAGCCGATATGTTGCCAGACCTGGGGCGATCTGAAACCAGCGATTTGCCCGAGGCAGAGGCCATTCGATTAGCTCAACAGGGAAACGCCGCAGCGTTTGAATGTATATATCGGTTGCATAGCAGACGCGCTTATAACTTGTGTTTGAGAATGGTTGGAAACTCAACCGAAGCCGAAGACCTGACCCAGGATATCTTCTTGCAGGTCTTTCGCAAAATCCACACGTTCCGCTGGGAAGCGGCCTTCTCGACATGGTTGCACCGGCTGGCTATCAACATCGTCTTGATGCGTATGCGCAAAAAGACACATACGCAGGCCTCGCTAGAGGAGGCTACCGAGCCGAATGAAGAAATTGGCATGCCACCCAAAGGTGTCGGAGGACACGACCCGCGGCTCACTGGGCTCGTGGATCGGGTAAATATAGACCGTGCCGTTGGACAGTTACGGCCGTATTACAGGTTGATATTCGTCCTCCACGACATCCAGGGCTATGAGCACAATGAGATTGCTGAGATCTTGGGCTGCTCAGTCAGCAATTCGAAGTCGCGGTTGCATAGGGCACGCATCCGGCTGCGCCAATGGGTACAGGGAGACGGGCCCGATCAGTCTGCTCACCTCTCTACGCCAATCGTTAGTTCCATAACCTGCAAGAAACAAGTACCCGCACTAGCAAATTGTCGTGCGAACTGATAAGTCTTGGGACTGAGTACAGTTCGTCCATCGAACTCGCTGTCGCTATGGCGAATCACAAAGTGGAGGTCACAATGTTTACAGCTAGCGCGGCAAATGCTGGTCTCATTGTGAAGCAGTCTGAGTCCCGCACATATCATTGCGGATGCGGCCGAATACTTGGAGCGAGTATTTGCAGCGCTTGCGGGAGATCGCTCCTCGAACCCTTTACCGACTCGCGATATTTTCAGTATCTTCTCCTGGCGCAGCACATTTAGTTCGTGGTACTGTGTTCGACAGTTGTCGATCTATCGAACAGAGTTGATGTGGACCATCTGGGGGTGACGTGATGCGAACGAGTTTCGCCGTAATTTGCATGATGACATTGTTTTTTGTTTACAGGCTCTCCGTGACTGGCCAAACCGATAATCCAAATTCCAGGTCGTGGTCCGGCGTCATCATAAACAATAATTGCAGCGCGGACGAAGCCTTCGCCGAGGCTGCGAAGTGCACGGAGAAGGATGTGCCCGGCGCTAAATTTGTGTTGTATGACGATACTACCAGGCAGATGTTCAACCTCGATCCTCAAGATGACGCAATTGGTCACCTGGGTGACAGTATGACTGCCACTGGGACACTCGATGGCGACATAATCCATGTGACATCCTTGAAGTTACACACCTCGATTGGACTGGCCATCGGTCAAAAGGCTCCTGCTTTCTCGGCCCGCGACCAGTTTGGCCGGCAGCAAACTCTGGAGACGTTGAAAGGACCAAAGGGAACTGTTCTGCTCTTTTTCCGTTCGGCGGATTGGTGACCGTACTGCAAAGCGCAGCTGGTCGAGCTGCAAAACGCAAAAACGCGATTTGAAAAACAGGGGATCACCGTGGCGGCCATCAGCTATGACACCGAGGAGATACTGAAATCCTTCGCGGACCGGCGCAAAATCGAATTTCCCTTGCTCGCCGACCCTGATTCGAAAACCCTTCGCGCCTATGACGTCCTGAACGTCGAGGCGACCGGGCAATACAAGGGCATGGCGCGGCCCGGATATTTTTTCATCGATACCAACGGCACAATTCGGGAAAAGTTCTTCGAATCGAAGTACCGGCAACGATTTTCCGGGAACAATGTTGTAGGCAAGCTTTTTCCGGAGTTGGGCGATGAAGTAACAGACAATGTTCAGGCGCCGCATTTAAGCCTCGCCGTCGAACAATCCGACCGGACAGGCTTTCCAGGGGGTCGCATCACTTTGACTGCCGAAGTGCAGCTCCCGCCCGACGTGCATGTGTACTCCCCAGGGGTTCAGGGATATAAGTCAATCGCCCTCGTAATGGACCCTACGCCGGGGATGGAATTCACCCCGGTGAATTATCCACGCTCAAAAGTTCTCTTTCTGCCCGCGATAAAGGAGCGCGTGCCTGTATTCGAAGGTAAGTTCCGCATTGCCGAGGATCTAAAGATAAGTTCCGCTGCGGAGTTCAGCAATTCGCTGGGGACGGACGGAAAGACCTTTACGCTTGCGGGGAAGCTCGATTATCAGGCTTGCGATTCGAAGATTTGCTATCTACCAACGTCCGTTCCAATCCATTGGCAGGTGCAAGTGCTGCCTCTCGATCGGCAGAGAGCTCCAGAGGCTATTCGGCACAAGTAGAACGCCCACTTTTGTCTTGACCTGAACGTCACAGGAGGCAGATGTGTCCGAAGTTGCGTACGTTTCCAAGGTTCGAATTGAGCGAAAGGTTGGTCCACTTCGGATCGCCTACTTGCCCGGTGAAACCCAGCCGGTGGTCTTTAGTGTCCACGGGGCCATAGCCGAGCACTACAAGGTCGATCCCGCCAAACTCAAGGAGTCTCATGCCTCTACGATCGACTACGTGATCGCTGCGACTGCCGGTTGAATGCTCGGCACCTTCGGAGGCGCGCTGGAGGCGCGTCACATCGATGCGAGCAACGGGAAGCTCGTGGGGGAAGTAACCGGTGAGGTGGAAACAGATGAAGGCGTGCTCGTAATACGGCGCATCCACGTGGCCATGCGGCTGGTTGCGTCAGAACAAGTCCGCGAAACCGTGGAGCGAGTGCACGGCTTGTATGCCATGCGCTGCCCCCTGTATCGCACATTGCACAAGGCGATCCAGCTCACGTCGTCATTCACGTTGGAAAAACAAGGGGCGTGACTTCGGAACTGTGATCGCGGGATTTATCTGGCCAGGGGACTTTCGAATAGGGTGGCTCGAACCTGCCAAAGATGAAGTTCTGCCGCTCGGAGGGTTAGCCTCGGCGAAGTTGCCCTCGGGAGAGCAGAACTGGAACCTTCCGATAACAGATTAGGAGTTATTCATGCAAGTCTCGATTCTTGCGGCGTTTGTGGCTGGCCTGATTTCGTTTCTCTCGCCGTGCGTGCTGCCACTGGTGCCCGGATACATTTCGATGCTCTCGGGAATCGGGGTCGAGCAGCTACGACGCGGGGAAAAGCCCCGAGGCAGCCTGCTCGCGTCCTCGTTCGCATTTGTCATGGGTTTCTCGGCAGTGTTCGTGGCCTTCGGCGCATCGGCCAGCGCCGTCGGCCAATTTCTCCTACAAAACAAAAATCTTCTAGCTCCTTTCGCGGGGGCCATTATCGTTTTGTTCGGCCTCCATTTGATCGGCCTGCTCGGACGGATTCCGGTGCGCGCGGGCCTGATCGTGGGCGCGGTGCTCGCCTTCGCCGGCCTGGCGATCTGGATGCGCTTGGGTGAAGGCTCCCCGCGATCGTTCGGACCGGCGCAGCTGATTTCCGTGTCGTTAATTTTTCTAACTGGGCCGATGCTGACTCGTTGGCTCAACCGCGACGTGCATTTCCGCAACCTTGGGAGCAGAACCGACCAGGACTCCAGCGCTGGTCCATTCGCAGGCGTTCTCAGCGGCTTCCTGCTCGGCTTCGCTTTTGCGTTTGGGTGGACACCGTGCATCGGCCCAATCCTGGCGGGGGTGCTAGCCATGGCCGCGACAAGCGAGACCATTTCGCGCGGCGTCTTCATGCTGGCCGTATACTCGGCCGGATTAGCTATCCCATTTCTGCTAACGGCCCTGGGCATCAATCAGTTCCTCGGCTTCTACCAGCGATTCCGCCGCCACTTGCACGCGGTCGAGGTCGGCAGCGGTATATTGCTGCTCGCCGTGGGCTCACTGATTTTCGTCAACCGGCTGACTTTGCTTTCAGGCAAACTGAGTTTTCTGAACGGCTTCGTCAAGTGAGGGGGTCGGGCAATGAAGGGCAGGTTCTCAAAACTAGCATCGATAACCAGTATTGGCATACTCCTCTGCCTGTTTGGTTGCGGGCCGGGAATCCAGCGGCCGTCCACGAAGGAATCCGGTGGGGCGGCACCCGAGGTTAGCCTTCAAATCCCTACCCTCGAAGGCTCGACCACGTCAATTGATCAGTACAAAGGGAAAGTGGTGCTTGTAAACTTCTGGGCCACCTGGTGCGCGCCGTGCCGTATCGAAATACCATGGCTCATTGAGTTCAACCAGAGGTGCGGCCCCAAGGGCCTGGTGATCCTCGGTGTTGCTATGGACGATGAGGGGAACAAAGTCGTCGAGCCTTATGTGAAGAGCCAGCGTTTCGATGTGAACGGCCAACCTGAGGCGATGAACTATCAAATCCTGCTTGGCAGCGCCAAAATTGCCGAAAAATTCGGCGGCATTCTGGGCATGCCGACGAGCATGCTCTATTCGCGCGAAGGAAAGAAGGTCAAGACCATCGTCGGCTTGATTGACCACGACGATCTTTCCAAAACCCTCGACAGTCAACTTTAACTTAACTTTGCGTGCGGCGTCTACGCGACAATAGTCTATTCTGAGCCGCAGGGGATTAGCAGTTGCTGCACTTCCCCGTTTGCGGTTCTGCTGCTTGTTGGTCTCCACTTGTTGGGAGAGTGATGCGTGCCTGGTGGTCGTCGCGGTCTTCAAAACCGTTGCCCCGACACGACGTGTCGGGGGGTAGGTTCGATTCCTACCCTCTCCGCCAATTTTTTATCAAGCGAAACCATCTTCGAAAGGAGGTAATCGCCATGTCGCGCGAGCAGATTCTCAAGCTCACCGCGTTGTCGTCCTGCGCCGGTTGAGCTTCCAAACTCAGCCAGCAGGCTCTGATGCAGGTCCTGCGTCAGCTACCGATCTTGAATAGCCGCAATCTCCTGGTTGGCGCCGCCGCCGGAGATGACGCAGGGGTGTATCGCATCGACCGAAATCGTGCACTGGTGCAAACGACAGATTTCTTCACGCCGATCGTCGATGACCCGATTGCTTACGGGCAGATCGCGGCAGCAAATGCCTTGTCCGACGTTTATGCGATGGGTGGTCGTCCGCTGACGGCACTTAACCTCATGGGAATCCCGACAAACCTGGTGCCACCTCGCACCATTAATCTGATCCTTCGCGGAGGCGCCGCGAAGATCAAAGAAGCAAAATGTACTCTCATCGGTGGCCATACCATTCGAAACCCGGAACCTATCTCCGGCCTCGCCGTCACGGGCTTGGTTTCGCCACGGCGAATGCTGACCAACGCGAAAGCTCGTGCGGGCGACATGCTGATCCTGACGAAACCGCTGGGCAC
>WNFJ01439879.1_pt5 | contig 17318 bp, 19 predicted proteins | sample 5400461 | NCBI WGS metagenome assembly WNFJ01 (sample SAMN13153349, study PRJNA577476) | soil metagenome | isolation source: 115 cm saprolite on Douglas fir-dominated hillslope | place: USA:California | collected 2013-09-17 | reverse complement strand
TGGGCCTGGCGACGCTGTGCGGCGGATGGATCGGCCTCGAGCGCGAGCTGGCCGGCAAGCCGGCCGGTCTGCGCACGAACATCCTCATCTGTGTTGGTGCCACGTTTTTCACATCGCTCTCACTCACGCTCTCGCTCGGCCGCGGCGACCCGGCGCGGATTGCGGCGCAGATCCTCCCGGGCGTCGGGTTCATCGGCGCGGGCACCATTCTCCACACCCGGGGCTCCGTGAGCGGGCTGACGAGCGCGGCGACGATCTGGGTCGTCGCAGCGATCGGCATGGCCTTGGGCGGGGGCGCTTACGTCCAAGCGCTCGGCACCACGCTGATCGTGATGATCGTCCTCTGGGGCTTGGGCCGACTCGAAGCCCTGGTCGCGCGCCGGGCGACGCGCAGCGGCCTCATTATCCACGCCCGTCCCGAGCCAACCGCGCTCGACGAACTCGAGGCGCTGCTGCGTCGCACGGGGCTTACGATCGAGCGTTTGGCCTCGCGGCGCGAAAATGTCGATCTCGTGATCGAAGCCGAGTTGCGGGGCCCCAAGCGGCTGCACGACGAGGCGGTCCTGGGTCTGCTGCACCACCCGCTCGTGCGGACGGTGTCCACCGGGGAGTGACGCGGCGCCTGGTCGTCGATCTGGCCTCGCCACGGGCTGCCTGGCGGATCCCGTCCGACAGCGTGCGCGCTATCGGGGCGGCGCTGGGTCCTGGCTGGGAGGTCGTCCAAGTCGCGGCGCCCGCCGCGTCGGACGGCGACGGTGGCGCTGACACGCCCGAGGCGGCCGCCGCGGCGCGGGGGGCGGAGATCTACCTCGGCTACGGCGTGGCTCCGGGCGTAGTCACGGCCGGGCGGAACACGCTGCGCTGGGTGCATAGCGCGACGGCCGGCGTGGGGGCGAGTCTCGCGCCCCTGGCCGGCACGGGCATCGTGCTCACCAACTCGGCGGCGGTGCACGCCGCGCCGATCGCCGACTGGACGATCGCCGCGGTGGCCTATTTCGCGCGCAGCCTAGACCGGATGCGCGAGTTCCAGGCGGCGGCGCACTGGGCGAAGGCGGAGTTCTCAGACCTTGCGGTTCCGGTGCGCGAGTTCGCGGAGCTGCGCCTCGGAGTCTTCGGCTTGGGCGGGATCGGGCGGGCGATCGCCGAACGGGGTGCGGCGCTCGGGATGCGCGTGGCTGGCGTGCGGCGGCGACCGGAACGGGGTGCGCTGCCGGGCGTGCGCTGGGTGGGGGGGCTCCGAGACTTGCCGCGGCTCGCCGCCGAGAGCGACTGTCTCGTGATCGCGGTGCCCCACACCGACGCGACGCGCGGCGCGGTGAGCCGCGCGGTGCTCGAGCGCCTGCCCTCGGATGCGATCGTCGTCAACGTCTCGCGCGGGACGGTGTTGGATGAAACCGCGGTCCTCGAGCTGCTCGACGCCGGTCGGTTGCGGGGGGCCGCGCTCGACGTGTTCGGCATCGAGCCGCTGCCGGTGAGCCATCCGTTCTGGCGTCACCCGCGTGTGCTCGTGAGCCCACACGTCGCCGCCGTGACGGCGCGCTTCTGGCAGCGGGAAACGGGGCTCATCGTGGAGAACGTGGGGCGCTATCTTGCAGGGTCCCCGCTTGCCAATACGGTCGACCCGGAGGCCGGATACTAGTGGAGGAGAAACCGAAGGGCGGTCGCGCGAGCAGTACGGTGGCCCAGCCACGCGGGATCGAGCAAATCATCAAGGCCGCGATCGATCGCGGCGCCTCCGACCTCCACATCAAGGCGGGGGACGTGTTCCGTGCCCGGATCGACGGGAAGCTCGTGCCCTTCACGAAGCAGCGTCTCACCCCGGAGCAGACGAAGGCGATCGCCCGGCATCTGATCCCAAGCGAAGAGGACCGGGCCGGGATCGAGAAGCTGCGGGACTACGACTGCTCGTGGGGCATGCCCGGTGTGGGACGCTTCCGCGTGAACCTCCTGCGGCAACGCTCGTCCTTCATGATCGTGATGCGGGTCATTCCTTTCGACGTCCCCACGTTCGACACCCTCAAGCTGCCCGCGATCCTGCCGACGATCGCCGCGGCCGAGCGGGGCCTGATACTCGTCACCGGCGCGACGGGGTCGGGGAAGAGCTCGACCATGGCGGCGATCGTGAACCACATCAATCAGACACAGCAGAAGCACGTCGTCACGCTCGAGAACCCGATCGAGTTTCTGCACCGCGACATCAACTGTTCCGTGACGCAGCGCGAGATCGGGGTGGACACGGATGACTTCCGGGTAGGCCTGCGCGCCGCCCTGCGCCAGGACCCCGACGTGGTGCTGATTGGCGAATTGCGGGACGCCGAAACGGTCGATATGGTGCTGAAGGCGGCGGAGACGGGGCGCCTGGTCATTTCCACCCTGCATACGCCCGACGCCGTCAGCACGGTGAGCCGCGTCGTGTCGATGTTCCCCGTCGAGGAGCAGGAGGTCGCGCGGCTCCGACTGGCCGACGCGCTCCAGGGTGTGCTGTCCCAGCGACTGCTGCCGCGCGCCGACGGGCACGGGCGGGTGGCGGCCGTGGAGATCCTAATTTGCACCGGGACGGCGCGTGATCTGATCCGGGATCCGAACCGGACTCCCGAGCTGCACGACTACATCCGGGACGCGCACGAACAGTACGGCATGCAGACCTTCGATCAGCACCTGATGGAGATGGTGTCGGGCGAGGTCGTGACGTACGAAACCGCGCTCGTGGCCGCCACGAACCCCAAGGACTTTGAGATCCAGATGCGGACCTTGCGGCGCCGCGCGCGCGTAGCGGCGCCCACGGACGCGGCGCGCGCCCCGGCTGCCGACCGGCCCGCCAGCTTCACGGACGGTCTATCGAGCCTGCTTCCGGGCCAGTGACGGCGCGGCAACTCGCAGGGGTGTTCGCCCCGATCCCCACGCCGTTCGACAGCGCCACCGGGGACATCGCGCCGGTTCACCTGCGCCACAACGTCGTGCGCCTGCTTGAGGCGGGACTCGACGGCATCGTGGTCGGCGGGTCCACGGGTGAAGCGGCCCTGCTCGACTCGGAGGAGCAGCGGCGCGTGGTCGCGTGGGTGCGCGATGCGCTGCCGGACCGGAGCTGGCTCCTCGCCGGGACCGGCGCAGAGTCGACGCGGCAGGCGGTGGCGCTCTCCCGGGCGGCCGCGGCGGAGGGGGCGGATGCGGTGCTCGTCCGGCCGCCGAGCTACTTCGCCGCCCTCATCTCGGCGGCGAGCCTGGCCGACCATTATCGCGCGGTCGCGGACGCGAGCGGCGTGCCTGTGCTCGTGTACAACATCCCCAAATACACGCACCTCCCTGTGGCCGCCGGACTGCTCCAGCAGCTCGCGAGCCACCCCAACATCGTCGGCGTCAAAGACTCCTCGGGCGACGCCAAGACCCTCGCCGCCTATCGCGATGCCGCCTCCGACTGGTCGGTGTTCGTCGGGTCCGGCTCGCTCCTGTACGCGGCCCTCGAGCTGGGGTGCGACGGCGGCATCCTGGGGGTGGCATGCTTCGCGGCGGCGTCCTGCGCCGACTTGTTGGCGGCGTTCCGGGCCGGCGATCGCGCGCGCGCCGGCAAGCTGCAAGAGCGGCTGGGACCGCTCGACAAGGAGGTGGTGGGGAAACTCGGCCCCGGCGGCGTGAAGGCTGCGATGGACGCGGTGGGTCTCTATGGGGGCCCCGTGCGGCCGCCGCTCGCGCCCGTCGCGCCCGGCGAGCGAGAGCGCGTGGCCAAGCTGGTCGGTCCGTGACCGACTACCAGGCGCTCCTCGCCGAGCTCGCGGTCCCGCGGCTCACGGGGAGCGCGCCGGCCGAGCGCGTGCGCGCGGTGCTGAAACGGGAGCTCGCGGCGCGCGGTTTCGTCGCGATGGAGCATCGCTTCGTGGGCCGCTCGCCCCTGTACCGGTGGGGGCGGGCGCTCCTTGCCGGCGTGAACCTGATTGCGGTGCGCCCCCACGCGCGCGTGGCGACGTGGCTGGTGGCGCATTACGACTCGAAAGGGCAGTCGCTATCGATGGCCGCGCGACTCGGCGCCGCCGCCCTGGCGGGCCTCGGTGGCGTCGAAGTGCTGGGCCTGCTGGTGCGGGGGCTCGTCGGTCCGGTTCACCTCGGCGGACCTGACGCGCTGCTCGGCGCCGCCGGCGGCCTCGGCGTGCTGCTCCTCCTCGGGAGCAGCCGCGCGACCGATCGCTCGGCGGGCGCCGTGGACAACGGAACGGGCGTGGTGGCCGTGCTCGCCACGGTGGATGCACTGCCTCCCGAGGCGGGAGTGGGGGTCATCTTCCCCGACGCCGAGGAGTACGGCCTCGTCGGTAGCCGGGCGCTGGTGCGGGAGCGGGCCCACCTGCTCGCCGATACGAGCGTCGTCAACTTCGACGGGATCGACGACCGCGGCCCGACGATCGCCCTGGTCCACCGCCGCGGACCCGCAACCGAGCGCCTGGTGGCTGGGTTGGGCGCGCGGCGGGCGCGCTGGTTGCCGGTGCTGGTGGACGGCAGCGTGCTCGGGCGTGCAGCCCGGGAAAGCGTCACCGTTATGCGCGGCGATTGGCGGACCGCGTGCACCGTGCACAGCCGGCGCGACACGGCCGCGCGGCTAACGCTCGCGGGGGTAAGCGGGGTGGCGCGCGCCGTGGCGGCGGAGCTGGATCGCAGCTGAGCGCCGCCGGCATCCGGTGCGTTGACTGCCTCCCCCCGCCGATCTAGCTTTCGCCAGAGGATACTCCAACGCCCCGCCGCGCGGGGCGTTTTTTTCTGGGGAGCCATGTTCGGACCGAAGACACACTGCGTCGTCGTCGTCGGCGCCCAGTGGGGCGACGAGGGCAAGGGCAAGATCGTCGACGTGCTCGCCGAGCGCGCCGATTTGGTGGTGCGCTACCAGGGCGGGGCCAACGCCGGCCATACCGTCCACACGGGCGCCGGGGAGTTCGTGTTGCACCAGATCCCCTCAGGGATCATCCAGGGCGCGGTCTGCGTCGTCGGCAACGGCGTCGTGCTCGATCCGGAGACCCTGTTCACGGAACTCGACGCGTTGAGCGAGCGGGGCGTGCGCACCGAACACAAGCTCTACGTGTCGGATCGCGCGCACCTGACGCTCCCGTTCCACAAGTTGCTCGACCGCGCCCGGGAGGCGAAGGAGCAGATCGGGACGACGGGACGGGGGATCGGGCCTACCTACGAGGACAAGTACGGCCGGCGGGGGATTCGCGTGGGCGACCTGCGCAACCTGGTGCGGGCGCGGGAGCTCGTGTGCACGCGCGTCGCAGCGGCGAACCAGTTCCTCGAGCTGCTCGGCTCGACGGAGCGCGCCGACCCGGCAGCGCACGTGCAGCTGCTCGAGCGCCTGGCGCCACGGCTCTTGCCGCTCGCCGTGGACGCCGGGCGCGTGGTGTGGGAGGCTTTGGAACGTGGCGAATCGGTGCTGCTCGAAGGGGCTCAGGGCGCCCTGCTCGACGTGGATCACGGCACCTATCCCTATGTGACGTCCTCCAATACCACGGCGGGCGGGGCCGCGGGGGGCGCCGGGATCGGACCCACGGCCATCGACGCCGTGCTGGGCGTCGTCAAGGCGTACACGACGCGCGTGGGGAACGGACCCCTGCCCACCGAGGCCGCCCCGCCCGTGGGGACGCGGATCCGGGAACTGGGCGACGAGTTTGGGGCCACGACGGGGCGGCCGCGCCGTTGCGGCTGGTTCGACGCCGTCGTGGTGCGCTATGCCGTGCGGGTGAACGGGCTGACGGGGCTCGCGGTCACGAAACTGGACGTGCTCGACTCCTTCTCCGAAATCCCGGTCTGCGTTGGGTACCGGCTCGACGGGGAAGCGCTCGATGCCATGCCCGCTGAGGTCGAGCGGCTCGGACGGGTGGAGCCCGTGTACGAAGCGTTACCGGGCTGGCAACGTTCCTTGAGCCAGGTGCGGCGCCTCGCGGATCTACCGCCCCCGGCCCGCGCCTACCTCGATCGGCTGCAGGACTTGGCGCACGCCCCGATCCAGTACGTGAGCGTGGGCACGCACCGCGACCAGATCATCGAAGTGGCGTGACACTGTCCTCTTGATGCTCGATCTCGCGGTGGTGGGCGCTGGGCCTTGCGGACTCGCGGTAGGTGTCGCTGCGAAGCGGGCGCACCTCGGCTGCTCGCTGTTCGACCGAGGCCCGGTTGTGGCGAGCCTGATGCGCTATCCCCTGTACATGACGTTCTTCTCCTCGCCCGAGAAGCTCGAGATCGGCGTGCCGTTCGTCACCGCTGGGGACAAGCCGACGCGGCGCGAGGCCCTCGCCTATTACCGACGCGTCGCCGAGCATTTCGAGCTGGACGTGCGGCAGTATCACGAGGTCATCCGCGTGCAACGGGCCGCGGCCGGCGCGGCCGGCGCGGGGTTCGAGCTCGTCGCCCGGCACCCCGGGATGCCGGAACCCGAAACGGTCCGGTGTGGTCACGTGGTGTATGCCACGGGCTACTTTGAATCGGCCAACCTGCTGGGTGTCCCGGGCGAGGGGCTGCCTCACGTCTCGCACTCCTTCGTCGAGCCGCATCCCTTTTGGCAACAGCGCGTCGTGGTGGTGGGCGGGGGGAACAGCGCCGTCGAAGCCGCCCTCGAGCTCACGCGGGTGGGTGCGCAGGTCACGATCGTGCATTTCCTTGGGGAGTTCGACCGCGGCGTGAAGCCGTGGGTCCTGCCGGACATCGTCAACCGAGTAAAGGAAGGCCGGGTCGCGGCCCGCTGGTGCAGCCGGGTGGTGGAGATCACGCGCTCGCACGTGGCCGTGCGCCGCGAGCCGGACGGGGATATCGAGCTCATCCCGGCGGATTTCGTGCTAGCGCTGACCGGCTACCGTGCGGACCTAACCCTGTTGCGCTCGATTGGCGTCGCGGTCGACGAGACGAGCGGCATTCCGCGCCACGATCCCGCGACGATGGAGACCAATGTGCCGGGCGTCTACATCGCTGGTGTCTTGGCCTCGGGGTTCGACGCCAACAAGATCTTCATCGAGAACGGGCGCGAGCACGGCGGTCGGATCTGCGACCACATCAAAAGCAAACCCCCCAGAGTTGCCCCTGGGGGGTGATCGCCTGCTCGACATCGTGCGCCCTAGAACCCGATGCGAGCGAGACGAAGCATTCGTCCTTCGTTGCCCTGCTCCCCCGCCGTCGCTAGCGTGTGCCCTGGAAGCAGCGATTCACTGCGCTATTGGGAAGCAAGAAGGATGCCCTCACACCAACGACAATGCAGGCGTCACATACCGGAAAGCGTGCTTGCGGCAGTGTGCCGCATAATGCGTGATTAGTTGCATAACGCAATGTGTCAACAGTAATCCTTATTGCTCCAGCAGCCTTTAAGGGTACCCTGGGTCCGCGCCAAGTGGCGGACGCCATGGCCATGGGCGCGCGCCGCGCGCTGCCCGACGCCACGCTCCTGCAGTGCCCGATCTCGGATGGCGGGGACGGATTGCTGGATGCCGTGCTGCCACCGGGCTCCTTGCGCGAGCGCGTCGCCGTCACGGGCCCGCTCGGAGCACCCGTGTCTGGGGAGCTCGGCTGGATCGATGCCGAAACCGCGATCTTCGAAAGCGCCACGGCCTCCGGTATCGCGCTCCTCTCACCCGACCAGCTCGACCCGCTGCGCGCTACGACGCGCGGCGTGGGGGAGCTGATCTGGGAGGCGGCGGAGCGGGGCGCCACGACCGTGGTCGTGGGCCTCGGCGGGTCGGCCACCGTGGACGGCGGTACCGGCGCCGCGCGCGGGCTCGGTTGGTCATTGCTAGACGGGTCCGGGCGCGCGCTCGCGGAGGGCGGCGGGTCGCTCACCCAGTTGGCGCAGCTCGACGGCGGCTGGGCCCTCGCCGCGCGGGTGATCGCGCTGGCCGACGTCCGGACGCCGCTGCTGGGGGCTGACGGCGCGGCACCCCTCTTCGGGCCGCAGAAGGGGGCCGGGCCCGAGGGCGTCAAGCTCCTGTCCCGCGGGCTGGAGCGGCTGGCCGAGCTGATGGCCCGCCACGCCCATCCCGAGCTCGCCACGCTGCCGGGCGGCGGGGCGGCAGGCGGGCTGGGCGCCGGGCTCGCCTTCTTCGCCAAAGCCCAGCTCGTGCCCGGCGCCGAGTGGGTCCTGTCCCGGGTCGGGTTCGACGCCGCGCTCGCCAAGGCGCAACTCGTCATCACCGGTGAGGGGTCGTTCGATCGCACCTCGCTCGTCGGCAAGGCGGCGGGAGTAGTCGTGCAGCGGGCGCAGGCCGCCCAGAAGCGGGTCGCGGTCGTCGCGGGGCGCGTCACGGGGTTCGTGGGGCTGCACGCGCTCGACGGGGACGGCACGGTGCTCGACGCCCCGGGCATTGCGGCGCTCGCCGAGCGGGCCGTGCGTGAAGCGTTCGGGTTGCCTGCCGCCTAGCGGCGCGTCTATCTTCCCGCCCTCTATGCCCCCGACCGACCGCGTGACCGACAGCGCGATGGACAAGCTCGTGTCGCTCGCCAAGCGCCGTGGCTTCGTCTTTCAGTCCTCGGAGATTTACGGCGGCTTGGGCTCGATCTGGGACTACGGGCCGCTCGGGGTCGAGCTCAAGAAGAACATCAAGGAGCGCTGGTGGCGCTCGATGGTTCACGAGCGCGACGAGATCGAAGGCCTCGATGCGGCGATCTTGATGCACCCGAAGGTGTGGGAAGCGTCGGGGCATGTCGCCGGGTTCACCGATCCCCTGGTGGACTGCAAGCACTGCAAGAACCGCTTCCGCGCCGACGACCCGCGGATCAAGGGCACACCCGGAGAGCCAACGGCACAATGTCCCGTGTGCGGGAGCAAAGGGACGCTCACCGCGCCGCGCCTGTTCAACCTGATGTTCAAGACGTTCATCGGCCCAGTGGAGGACCAGGCGGCGGTGGTGTACCTGCGGCCGGAGACAGCCCAGGGGATCTACGTCAACTATCTCAATGTGCTGCAGTCCTCTCGGCAGAAGGTGCCCTTCGGCATCGCGCAAATCGGCAAGGCGTTCCGGAACGAGATCACGCCGGGCAACTTCATTTTTCGCACGCGCGAGTTCGAGCAGATGGAGATGCAGTACTTCGTGAAGCCCGGGACCGATCTCGAGTGGTTCGAGTTCTGGCGCCACGAGCGGATGCAGTGGCTCACACAACTGGGCGTGCGGAGCGCGAAGCTGCGCTTTCATCAACATACCAAGGACGAGCTCGCGCACTACGCGAAAGACGCCTACGACATCCAGTACGAGTTCCCCTTCGGCTGGCAAGAGTTCGAAGGGATCCACAACCGGACGAACTTCGACCTGTCTCGCCACCAGGAATTCTCGGGCAAGAAGCTCGAGTATCTGGACCCGGCGACCAACGAGCGGTTCATCCCCTACGTCGTCGAGACGTCGGCCGGCGCGGATCGCCTCGCGCTCGTCGTGATGCTCGACGCCTACAGCGAGGAAGAGGTGGGGGGTGAAAAGCGCGTGGTGATGCGCTTCCACCCCGCCCTGGCCCCGCTCAAGGCGGCGGTGTTTCCGCTCGTGAACAAGGACGGCATGCCCGAGCTGGCCCGCCGCATTTTCGACGACGTACGCAAGCACGTCAACACGTTCTACGACGACGGGGGCTCGATCGGGCGGCGCTATCGCCGCCAGGACGAAGCCGGGACGCCCTTCGGGATCACGATCGACGGACAGTCGGTGGCGGACGGGACGGTCACCGTGCGCGATCGCGACTCGCTCCAGCAGGAGCGCGTGGCCGCGGATCGGCTGGTGGACTACCTCGCGGGCAAGCTCCGCGGATGAGCGGGCCCGGCGCTGCGCCGAAGCGGATTTGTCTCCTTACCGCCGACCTGCTGTTCCGCTCGAAGTTGGGCGCGGTCGTCGCCGCGGCGGGTGGGGAGGTGACGCGGGACGACGCCGGGTGTGACCTCGCCGTCATCGACCTCGCCGACGGCGCTCGTGCCGGGCGGGTCGGCGAATTCGTGGGGCGGGGCATTCCCGTGCTCGCCTACGGGTCGCACGTGCGACCCGAGGTGCTGCGCGCGGCGCGCGACGCGGGAGCGAGGGCCGTACCGAATTCCGAGGTCGCAGCGGCGCTCGGGGACCTGCTGCGCTGAGCCCCCGGGAAACGACATCGGCCCCAGCGTGCGCGGGGGCCGGCTGCACCACACCACACACTCCCTACTTCGCGGCCACTTGCACCGCGATCTCCCGCGGCTTCGTCTTCTCCACCTTGGGCAGCGTCACGGTCAAGACGCCGTGCTCGTAGGTGGCCTTGATGGTGCTTGCGTCCACCGTGGTCGGCAGCGTGAAGGTGCGCTCGTAGCGATGCACGCGCTCGGTACGCTCCGCCGCGGCCGTGCCGATCTCTAACGGCGCCGGCTTGCCACCCTGACACGCGACCGCGTGCAAAAGCGGCACCGTCATGTCAGGTTTGCGGAGTCGCGCAACTCAGGGGTTCTGGCCTGCCTGCGAACGGTCTATCTTTCCCGCTCGCTCGCGATGCTTGCCCGGAGATGACTCGGTGAAGCCGCTCGTCCCGCTGATCATAGCCCTCGGGTTGGGGTTCGCCCCCGACTCGGGGTATCGCATCTACGTGTCGAGCGAGTCCGGGGACATCGTGTCGCAGCTCGCCTGGGACGGGGCCGCGCTGCGAACCATCAAGGTCGTGCCCGTCGGCATCATGCCCTCGGACATCGACGGCCCGCACAACGTCACGGTCTCACCCGACGGGCGGTACTGGTACGTGACGATCGCGCATGGCACGCCGTTCGGATCACTCTGGAAGATGGCCGTGGACGGGGACACGCTCGTGGGGCGGGCGCCCGTCGAGATGTTCCCGACGACGATCTCGGTCACGCCGGACGGCGAGCTCGCCTTCGTGGCCAATTCTGACTTCTACGGTGACCACCCCCGCACGAACGTCGTGTCGGTCATCTACACGCCGCAGATGGTGCCGCTCGCGACGCTCCCCGCCTGCGACATGCCACACGGCGTTAGGGTGAACCACGCGGGCACCCGGGTCTACGTCTCCTGCATGAACTCGGATGAGATCCTGGAAATCGACCGGGCCAGGTTGGCGATCGCGCGCCGGCACCGCACGGGGGCGGGCATGCTGCCCGCGATGCCGATGCCCGCCGGTCACGGCGGCGCGCAGGGGATGGCCCTGCACGAGGCTTGCAGTCCCACGTTCGTCTCGGTGTCACCCGACGACCAGCGGCTGTACGTCGCCTGCAACCACAGCGACGAGCTCATGGTGCTCGACGCGGCCACGCTCGACCTGATCAAGAGCGTCCCGACCGGCCATGGCGCCTACAACGTGGAGCCCTCCCCCGACGGGCGCTGGGTGATCGTGACGAACAAGAAGGATCAGAGTGTGTCCCTGATCGATGCCGCGACGCTCGTGGAGCTGGCGCGCATCCCGACGGCGAAGCCGTTCCCGCACGGCGTCGCGTACGCCCCCGACGGCCACTACGCCTTCGTGTCGCAGGAGAGCAAGGGGGTGAATCCTGGGGCGGTGGACGTGATCGATTTGGCGGGTAAGACGAACGTCGCCACCATCGCCGTTCCCCTCCAGCCGACGGGCATTACCATCCTGAACCGGCGATGACGCACACGACGAATGTGGGTCTGCGGCCGACGGAGGTGCTCGAGCGCGCCAAGCGCTTCTTCGCCGAGCGGGTCCCCAACGCCGCGGCGTTCATCGAGCAGGAAGGGCCCGAGTTCGTGGTGCTGCGCGGCCAAGGCGGCGAGGAAGTAGTGGTCCGGGCATGGGTCGATGCCGCAGGGAAGACCCGGGTTCGGGCATCCACGCTGTTCTTCGATCAGGCCCTCGACCGCTTCTTCTCTACGCTCCCGCTCGAGGGCGGCATCGAGGTCGCATGAGTGTCGTGGCCGAGCGCTTCGCCGTCCGCGTGATGGTCACCGACGTGTGGGACCAGGTGTTCCTGGCGGCCGAGCCTACCACGACCGTGGCGGCGCTCAAGCGCCAGGCGCTGGTCCAAGCGCTCAAGCGAGCTAACGTGGCGGTCGATGGGTACGTGGTGAAGTTCCACGGCGCGCAGGTCCTTGATGAGGCGACGACGCTGGCGGCGCTCGGCGCCGGGCCCAATGCGCCATTCATCGTGCTGCCCGCCCGGCGCCAACCGGTGCGCTGATCCCATGCCGCGCGCCGCCCACACGCCGAGCCGCACACTCACCACGTTTACGGTCGGGTTCCTGCTGCTGGACGCGCTGCTGCTCGGCTACAGCGGGATCGCGCTCCACCGAGTGATGCTCGTCGTGTGGGCCGGCGTCTTCCTCGTGGCGGCGGTGCTGGTGGTGCTGGGGTGGCGGCGCTATCGCCGCGTCATGTCCGAGCTGGAGCGGGCCCGGCGCGAGATGCGGACCGAGGCGGAGTCGATTCGCCAGCTGCTGCATCGCAAACACCTGCAGAACTGAGGCAACCGCCCCGCGCCCGGCCCGAACCGTCCGGCGCGGCTCGACTTGGAACCGTCCTCGCCACGGAAGTGCCGTCCTGCGCCCAATGGCCGTCCCGATCGTCCACCACCCCGCCTGCAGCCTGCACAACCCGGGTCCCGGGCACCCCGAGCGCCCGGCGCGGATCGAAGCGGTGCTCGCCGCGCTGCGCGCGCCTGAGCTGGGCGTCAAGCTGACGTGGCACGAGGCGCGGAGCGCGAGTCGTCGCGAGCTCGAGCGGGTGCATCCCGCGCCGTACCTCGACGTCTTGGAGCGACTCGCCCGGTCGGGCGGGGGCGCGCTCGATCCTGATACCATCCTGAGCGCAGCGAGCTGGGAAGCGGTGCGCGCCGCCGCGGGCGTTGCGCTCGCGGCCGTCGAGCTGGGGCGGCGCCGCCCGCCCGCCCGGTCACCACGCCCTCGCCGCCCACGCGATGGGCTTTTGCCTCGTGAACAACGTCGTGGTCGCGGCCCGGCATGCCCAGCACCTCGGTGCGTCGCGCGTGCTGATCGTCGATTGGGACGTGCACCACGGCAACGGCACCCAGGCGCTCGTCGAGCACGACGCCACCATCCGTTACGTGTCCCTACACCAGCATCCCTGGTATCCGGGCACGGGCGCCGAGGACGAGCGGGGCGTGGGCAACGTGTTCAACGTGCCGCGGCCGCCGGGACTGCCGCGCGCCCAGTACGTGCGCGACCTCCTCGCCGCCGTGGATGCGGCGCTCACCGGTTGGCGGCCGGCGATGGTGCTCGTCTCGGCAGGGTTCGACTCGCTGGCGGGCGACCCGCTGGGCGGCTTCACACTCGAGCCCGAAGACGTCACGACCTGGACCACCGCGCTCCGCGAGCGCGTCACCCCAGCCCCGGTCGTCGGCGTGCTTGAGGGCGGCTATCGGCTGGACCTGCTCGCCGGCGGCGTGCAGGCGCACGTGCGCGCGCTGGCGTGACGAATCGCCTATCTTGGCACCGACCCCCGAGGATCCCGATGCCGCTCAGGTTGGCCACCGAAGTCGTCACGCTGCGAACGAAGCATCCGTTTGTGATCGCGCGGGGCGGCGCGGACGAGAATCGCGTCGTGTGGGTGCGGCTCACGGACTCCGATGGCGTGGAGGGATGGGGCGAAGCGGCCCCGTCGCGCTACTACGGCGAGACGGCAGACACGGTGCTCAGCGTGCTCGAGCGCCTGGCGCCGGCCCTGCCTGAGGATCCCTGCGACTTGGAGGTGGCAGAGGCGCGCTTCGCCGCGCTCGTGCCGAAGAACGGGGCCGCCCGGGCGGCGCTGTCCGCCGCGCTGCACGACCTCGTGGGGAAGCGGCTCGGCCAACCGCTGTGGCGCCTGTGGGGACTCGACGCGGCCCGCGCGCCCCGCTCCTCGTTTACGATCGGGCTCGATACAGCCGAGAAGATGCGCGAGAAGGTGGCCGAGGCCGCGCCCTACCCGATCCTCAAGATCAAGCTCGGCACCGACCGCGACGAGGCGATCCTGCGCGCCATCCGGGACGCCACCGACAAGCCACTCCGCGTCGACGCGAACGCCGGCTGGACCCGAGAGCGCGCCCTCCAAATGCTGCCCGTCCTCAAGGAGTACGGCGTCGAGTTCCTCGAGCAGCCGCTGCCCCCCGACGACCTGGAAGGAATCGCCGCCGTGCGGCGCCGGGGCGTCCTCCCCGTCGTCGTGGACGAGAGCTGCATCGTGGCGACCGACATCCCCCGTCTCGCCGGCGCCGTGGACGGCATCAACATCAAGCTGGCCAAGTGCGGCTCGCTGCGCGAAGCGCTCCGTATGATCGCGACCGCGCGGGCCCACGGGATGCTGGTCATGGTGGGATGCATGATCGAGTCGTCGCTCGGGATCACCGCCGCTGCCCACCTTACGCCGCTCGTCGATGCCGCCGATCTCGACGGCGCCGCGCTCACGGCGAACGACCCGTTCGTGGGTGCCACCATTGACGGTGGGAAGATCCGACTCCCGCTCGGACCCGGGCTCGGCGTGCGACGGCGCGCGGATCGCGACGGTCGTGACCCTGGCTGACCGCGTGAGCGAACTCGCGCCGCGGCGCGCGCCGCCGGACCCGGTCCCCGCCGTCCACGCCGCGCCGCGCTACGCCGAAATCGTCCTCCCGGTGCCCGTGTCGAGCACCTACAGCTACGAGATCCCGCTGGCCCTCGCCGACCGCGTGGCACCCGGAGCGCGCGTCGTGGTGCCGGTGCAGCAGCGACGGCTGGTGGGCGTGGTAGCGGCGGTGGACGTGGCGGCTCCGGGCGTCGCGGCACGCGCCATTCTCGCCGCCCCCGACCTCGAGCCGGCGATCAGCCCGGCCTTGCTCGAGCTGGGGCGCTGGATCGGTCGGTATTACGGCACGCCACTGGGCCTCGCGCTGCGCGCGCTGCTCCCCGGTGCGTTGTGGCGCGTCGAGCGGCCCACGGGACCGGCTGAGAGCGTCGAGCAGGTGGTGACGCTCGCCGCGGCCCTGCCCTCGCTGCTCGAGCGCGAGCGGGCGTTCAAGCGGGCGCCCAAACGCCGCGCGGCCTACGAGGTGCTCGAGGCGCTCGGGGGCTCCGCGCCGCTGCGCCACCTCGTGGCGCGACTGGGACTGTCGCGCTCCGCACTGGATGGGCTCGTCGCGCAACGGCTCGCGCGCTATGCCGACGTGCCGCGCCCCCGTGATCCATTTGCCGAGCTCTCCTCCCCGCCTCCCGCCGAGCTCACGCCGGACCAGCGTCGCGTCGTGGCCGGCATCCTGGCGACGCCGCCTGAGCGGCCCGCCCTGATCCAGGGGGTTACCGCGTCGGGGAAGACGCTCGTCTACCTCGAAGTGCTGCGTCACCTGGTAGCGACGGGCGGCGGTGCCATCCTGCTCGTGCCCGAGATCGCGCTCACGCCCCAAACCGTAGCGCGCGTGCGGGGCGTGTTCGGGGACCAGGTAGCGGTGCTGCATTCGGGGCTGTCCGACGGGGAGCGGGCGGACGCATGGCGCGCCCTGCGGCGCGGGGAGCGACGCGTGGCCGTGGGTCCGCGCTCGGCGGTGTTCGCGCCGATCCCGCGGCTGGCGGCGATCGTGGTGGACGAAGAGCACGAGCCGAGCTACAAACAGGCCACCGCGCCGCGCTACCACGCGCGCGACGTGGCGCTCGTGCGCGCTCGGCTCGAGGGGGCGCGGGTGCTGCTCGGCAGCGCAACGCCGTCGCTCGAGACACTCCACCTCGCGGGTACGGGGCAGCTGGCACGCTTCGAGCTCCCCGAGCGCATCGGCGCCCGCCCGCTGCCGCCGGTGGAGGTGGTCGACCTCCGCAGCGCGGCGCGCGTGCCCGACGCGCGCGGCGTGCCGTGGACGGAGGCGCTCGACGAGGCCGTCCGCGGCGCCCTGGCGCGCGGGGAACAGGTGATCCTGCTCTTGAACCGGCGCGGCTTCGCGACCTACCTGCAGTGTCCCGCCTGCGGCGACGTGCGGACGTGCGGGCAATGCGCCATCGCCCTTACCGTGCACCGGACGCCTCCAGCGCTGCGCTGCCACTACTGCGGCCACGAGGAGCCGATCGCAACCGCCTGCCGGGTGTGTGGCGGCGAGACGCAACGCATGAAGGGCCTCGGCACCCAGCAGCTCGAGCATTTCGTGGGGCTCAGGTTTCCCGCGGCCCGGATCGCGCGCATGGACTTGGATACCACCAGCACCAAATGGGCGCACCATCGAGTGCTCGAGCGCATGGCCCAGGGCCAGGTCGACATCCTCCTCGGCACGCAGATGATCGCGAAGGGGCTCGACTTTCCGCGCGTCACCGTCGTCGGTGTGGTGGACGCCGACACGGGACTCCACCTCCCTGATTTCCGCGCTGCCGAGCGGACGTTCCAGCTCGTGGCCCAGGTCGCCGGCCGCGCGGGCCGGGGACCCGCGGGGGGGCGCGTCTACGTCCAGACGCGGGCGCCCGCGCACCACGCCATCCGTGCCGCTGCCGCGCACTCGGTGCCTCAGTTTGCCGCGGTCGAGCTTCCGTTGCGCGCGGCGCCCAATCCGGCGTATCCACCCCACGTCGGCGTGGTGCGCTTCGTGGCGTCGCACGCCGATGCGGCGCGGGCGCAACAGGCGGCGGAGCGCGTAGCGGCATGGCTGCGACGCGCGAACGCGGAGCGGCTCGCCGGCGCGCTCAGCGTGCTGGGGCCGGCGCCGTGCCCGATCGCGCGCCTCCAGGGTCGGTGGCGCTGGCACGTGCTCGCGAAGTCGGCCGAGCCGCGGGCGCTCGGTCGGGTAGTACGCGCTTGGCGTGGGCGCACGCGCGGCGTGGTGATCGTCGATCGCGATCCGGTGTCGCTGCTCTGAGCGAGCGATCGTGCGCCGCGCCCGCATTCTGCGACGCGGGCCGGTTGCGTCGGGCGATTCGGCCCGCGTATCTTCACCCTCTTGCCACCGTGGAGTCCCGCAGGGTGACGACGCGTCCCCGGTTCCAGTACCACCCGCCCAACTTCGCGGCGTCGCCGTTCGCGGAGGCGCCCGATGCACGCTTCGAGCCGGCGCCGGCGGACGGCGTCCTGCCCGATCGCTTCTTCTCGACCACCAACCTCCCGACCTACGTCCGGACCGCGGGGACCTGGCGGCGGCCACGGTTGCCGCGCATGGACTGCGCCATCGTGCTGCTGTCGAGCGGCGAGCTCGTCGTGACCGAGCCGCGCCGGGTGCGCAAAGGGCAGCTCGTCGCCGTGGGGCTCGAGGAGGACGGCCGCGAGGGCATCTTCGTGCACACCGAGGGTTTCCTCGGCGGCGCGCACAGCGCGAACGAGTTCGGGTTCATGCAGAGCGAGGTCTCGCGCGAGAAGCCCGTGGATTATGCCGTTCTGGCGCAGCTCTTGGGGGAAGAGCGGCGACGCGGCGGCAAGATCCTGTGGGTAGTCGGGCCGGCCCTGGTGCACGCGCG
>WNFJ01721504.1_pt4 | contig 17319 bp, 16 predicted proteins | sample 5400461 | NCBI WGS metagenome assembly WNFJ01 (sample SAMN13153349, study PRJNA577476) | soil metagenome | isolation source: 115 cm saprolite on Douglas fir-dominated hillslope | place: USA:California | collected 2013-09-17 | reverse complement strand
TGTAATAGCCGGCCTCCAGGACATCATCGTGCTGTTTGGGAATGGCAGCGATGAAAGTTCCGCCGTCGTAATAGGAGCGCTCGAACGTAGCCGCGTCTTCATCGCCTTTGTTGATCGGGATCGTTGCGAAGATGTTCCCGTTGTACGATTTGTATCGACTCTGCCCGTCATACCCGGCGCTGACGTTCACGATCTTCTTCTTGCCAAGGTTCGTCCCGGCGTAAACGTACCCGGTCTCCTTTTCGAAAAAGTTGTACTGCCCGTACGCGGAACGGCGGAACGCATTTCGGCCGGCGGGCGTTCCGGCACGGATGCCCTGGAAGATGGCAGCGCGGTACTCGAACCGCCCGTCCGCGAGATATCCCTTCGCCTGCAAGCCGGTGTCGCGCGTGGCGTTTGTCTGTGTTGGGCCGGCGAACACAGTCGTCGTTGGGCTGATGTCGAGCGTCAGGAAGGAGCTCGTCGAAGTCAGTTCCAAACGACTGAGCGGCACCAGGAACTCACCGCCGCTGAGCATGAAAGCATCGTTGAGTCTCCATTGCGCCCAGAAGTCCTGAAGCAGGAAGCCCGACCCCAGAGCCTTGGGGACCTTCCCGACGTTCGGGTTATCGGTCTGGAAGAAGAACGTCACATTTGGCGCCACCTGGCCGGTGACGAGGAACCGGCCCCTCCGGATGTACAGGTTCTGCACGTACCCCTTGGTGGCGGGATCCTGTGCTTCATCAGCCCAGGCCTGCAACTGAATGCCAACCCTGAAGAAGACATTGTCGTTGACCTTGATGATCACCTGAGCGGTTGCGAGGCTGGCCTGGAAGAGAAGTAACAACACGAAGGTCGGAAAGAGCATTCGGCGTAGACGTGAAGTAGAACCAGTAAAGCCATTTCCCAGCATTAACGTCTCCTTTAATTACACGAACCTTCGGATGCGATCGGGCTCCGCGGTTGCGACCAGGAGTATTGGATACTATTGCGGGACAACAGTAGTTGAAGAATCCGTCAAAATCCATAGGAAAAATGGGATTCGCGGCTACATTCCGAGAAATGCCTTCTTCACATGGTCGTCATTCAGTAGTTGATCGCCGGTGCCGGACATGACGACATGACCGGTCTCGAGCACATACGCTCGATGCGCGATGTGCAGCGACTGATAGACGTTCTGTTCGACGAGCAGGATCGTCATGCCCTGCCTGTTGATCTCGCTGATGATCTCGAAGATGTTCTTCACGAGCAAAGGCGACAGGCCGAGTGAGGGCTCATCGAGCAAAAGCAGACGCGGATTGGCCATCAGTCCGCGCGCGATCGCGAGCATCTGCTGCTCACCGCCCGAAAGCGTTCCCCCGAGTTGCTTCTGCCGTTCCTCGAGCCGTGGGAAGAGGGAGAAGGCGCGCGCGATGTTCGTTTGGCGGTCCTTCCGACTGTTCTTGGGAAACGATCCCAGCCGCAGGTTCTCCATGACGGTCATCTCGGGAAAAATCCTGCGTCCTTCCGGTACCTGGATGACTCCCCGATCCACCACCTCATGGGACTCGAGGCCGGAAAGATCTTCTCCTTCGAAGGTGATTGTTCCGGAAGTCCACCTCACTAGCCGGGAGATGTTCTTCAGCGTCGTCGATTTGCCTGCGCCATTGGCGCCGATGAGCGTGACGATCTCACCTTGGCGGACCGACAAATCGATCCCCCACAACACCTTGAGGTCGCCATAGGCGAACTCAATCTTTTCGAGCACGAGCATTACCGCTCCGGTCCCAGATAGGCCTCGACGACCTTCGGATTTGCAACGATTTCTTTCGGATTTCCCTCGGCCAGTTTTTCGCCGGAGTTGAGCACGACGATTCGGTCAGAGAGACGCATGATCGCTTTCATGTCGTGCTCGATGACCATCTGCGTGATGCCCCCACTTCTGATTTCGAGGATCAATTCGATGATCTCTTCACTCTCCGCCGGGTTGAGACCGCCCATGACCTCGTCGAGCAGCAGCAGCTTTGGCCGGGTCGCCAACGCCCGCGCCACTTCGAGCTTCTTTCGCTCGCCGATTGGCAGCGCGCCCGCGAGGGCGGTCGCCCTCTCCTCGAGTCGCACCACGCGCAATTGGTGGAAAGCGATCTCGCGCGCCTCTTTCACTGAATTCGTGCGACACAGCGCGCCGACTACGACGTTATCGAGCACGGAAAGATTCGTCAGAGGGCGGACCTTCTGCCACGTGCGCACCATGCCGAGCTTGCAGACTTTGTCCGGCAGTAATCCGTTCATGCGCCGCCCATCGAAAACAATCTCGCCTCTCGATGGCGGGTAGTAGCCTGTGATGCAGCTGAAGAGAGTGGTCTTGCCGGCGCCGTTCGGGCCAATCAATCCGACAATCGTCCGTTCCTCGACATCAAACGAAACGTCGGAGTTGGCGGCGAGCCCGCCGAAGAACTTGCTGACGTGTTTGATCTCCAGGATCGCCATCGCCGTTAGGCCTTGCTTCTCCGGGCGGCGCGACCGCGGAAGAATCCGAGAACGCCTTCGGGCATGAAGAGGATGACGATGACCACCAAAATGCCGTAGATGAGAACGTGCGCGTGGGCGAGGTTCTCTTTCAGAAACGCACCGACCCGCGAATCCTGGTTCACGACTCCCGCCTTGATCAGCGCGTCCGTGATGGCATTGCTGCGAAGTGCTTCGGACAACGGTATGAGGAGCGCGGCTCCGAGGGCTGGCCCGAAGATCGTGCCGATCCCGCCGATGATGCCAATCATCACGATCTGAACCGACAGATCCAGCGCCAGCACAGTGCTCGGATCGATGAAGCCGACGTAGACCGCGTAAAGACTGCCTGCCAGCGATGTGAAAATCGCGGAGATCGACAGGGCCGTATTCTTATAGATGGTGGGGTTGATTCCGAGTGAGTGCGCGGCATCCTGATCTTCACGGATGGCCTGGAAGTAGTAGCCGAGCTTCGACCTCTGCACCAGCCAGCTCACGAGAATGGTGATCAAAGCGAAAGAGAGACCGGTGTAATAGAACGGAACCTTCGAGACCCAGTCGGTGATGAGCATTTCGCCGATACGCAGCGGCGGAATCTCGGTCACCAGGATTCCCTCCGCGCCATTAGTGATGTTTTTCAGGTTCAACGCCGAGACGCGGAAAATCTCCGCAACGGCAATCGACGCCAGCACAAAGTAAGGTCCGCGCAGTCGAAAACAAATGGAGCCGATGATCAGCGCGGTCACCACCGCGGCCGCCGTGCCGGCCCAGACGCCGTACCACGGAGCGACCTGTTTGAACTGCAGCAACATCATCGTCGTGTAAGCGCCGACGCCGAAATAAGCGGCGTGGCCTACCGAATACTGGCCTGTGTAACCGGCAAGAATGTTCCAACTCGATCCGAGGATCACGTTGATGAAAATTAGAATCAGGATGTGGAGCAGGTAGGTGCTTTCCACGAACAGGGGCAGGATGAACAGTGCGCCGATCGAAAACGTGATCAGCGCGAGCGCGGTCTGCCGCTTCCTGATCGCTGCCATTACGTGCGGGACTTGCCCAACAAACCGGCCGGCTTGAACAGAAGAACGAGAAGGAACAGAACGAAGACGACCACATCTTTCCAGCCTGACCCGAAGTAGACGCCGCCGATCGACTCAGCCATGCCGATCAGCACTCCGCCCAATGTCGCGCCAATGACGCTGCCCATCCCGCCGAGCACTGTGATCACGAAAGCCTTCAGCGTGAACACGCTCCCCACCTGGGGAAAGATGTAATAGGTCGGAGAGATCAGAGCGCCTGCCGTTCCGGCCAGAGCCGAGCCGAGGCCGAAAGCGATGAGCGACATCCGCCCGACGTTGATGCCCATCAACCTGGCCGCCTCGCGATCCTGCGCCGTGGCGCGAATGGCCTGGCCGGTATCGGTTTTCAGGAGAAACCAGTAGAGACCCGCGGTGATGGCGGCAGTGATCGCGAAAGAGATGAGCAGCGGAGTGGAGATCGAGATGCCCGCAACTTTCATGCTGCTCGACGAATATCTCGTAGTCAGGATCTTGTAGTCCGACGTGAAGGCCAGCATCACGGAGTTGCTCATGATCAGACCCAGACCGATCGTCAACAGGATCTGGTTCTGGGGCAGCGCGCCAAGCACGCGATTGATGAACACCTTCTGCAGAAAGGCGCCGAACAGGAACATCAGCGGGATGGTGATGACGATCGACAGAAATGGATCGATGTGCAGCAGCGTGAACAGGAAATACGTCGCGTACATCCCGACCATCAGCAGCTCGCCGTGCGCGAAGTTGATCACGCGCATGACGCCGAAGATGATCGTCAGGCCGATGCCGATGAGCGCGTAAACACCGCCGATGAGAATTCCGCTGATCAGCGCCTGTACGAAGATGGACATCGAGACAATTTATTTGCCCCAGCCGGGGAACGGATACACCGGTTTCTTCGGAGCGAACTGCGGCGGATAAACAGTCTCGTGAACGCCGTTCTGAATCTGCTGGACGAGCATCTGGTGCTTGTTCTGGTTCGTGTAGCCCTCATAGTCGGCGAACCTGACTTCGCCCATGATGCCGTTCCACTTGCCGCGCTTCAGAAGATCGCGGGTCTTCGTGGGATTTCCATTCGCTTTCGCCGCCGTCTCGGCCATGATCTTCATCGACTCGTAAGCTGTCGTCGCGTGGTAGGTCGGCTCCTTGCCAAACCGTGCTTTGTAGCGTTCGTTGAACTCCTTCGATCCCGGCCAGCTCACGTCGGGTGTCCACTGTGCGCTGGAGAACACGTTGTTTGAGATGTCTTTCTCGTTTGCAAACTGGACGGTAGCGAAGCCGGCGCCCGCGCCGAGGAATGCCTGCGGCGCGAGACCGATCTCGCGCGACTGGCGCATCAGCAGGATGGCGTCCGCGACGTAGGAAACCATGAACACGAGATCGGGATTCTTCGCCTTGATGCTGGCCAGAGTCGATCGATAATCCGGCGAGCCGGGGGAGTAGGCCTCCTCGGCGACGACCGTGATGTGCTTCTTGGCGGCGTAATCTTTCGCCGACTTCGCGCCCGACGTCCCGAAGTCGGTGTTCTCATTGATGATGGCCATCGTCTTCGGCTTGCCGAGTTTCGTGACCATGTCCAGAAGAATGGTCGCGTAGTCGTTCGTCGTGGCGCTCAGCCGGAAGGTCCACTTCAGATTCTGTCGGGTGATGTCGTCCTTCGAGGCCACCGGAATCAGCAGGGGAACTTTGTACTTTTCGGCGAGCTTTGCCAGCGCGGCCGCGCATTTCGAGCTGTACGGCCCGACGATGCCAACGACGTTGTCGCGCGTGCCTAGTTTCTCGAACGCCGCCATCGACTTCTCGGGCTTACCGGTATCGTCCTCTTTGACCAGGTCCACTTCGATGCCTTGCTTCTTCAGATCCTCAACCGCAAGCGTGACGCCGTTGCTCAGGTTCTCGCCGATCGGCGCCTCGGGACCGGTGATCGAGTTGATGAACCCGATCTTGACCTTCGTGGCCGCCTGCGCGAACGACGCAAAAAACAGTGAAGTTGCCGTCAGAAAAAGGACATAACGCTTCATCGTGTAGCTCCTTTGTCGTCGATACCAGTGGGAGTGGTGAAGACTATCACCATCCTTTCCGCTGGCTTTTGTGGAAAGCCTCAACTAATCTACCCGCCGACAATCGCATTCTTGGTCCCAGGCGTTCGAGTGGTCGGCCCGTTATCCATTGGCATCGGCGCGTGAAAAGGAGAATGAGCGATGACTGACGTAACCGCTGGAGGCATTCCTCGAACGGCAACCACAGGAAAAGTGGAATACCCGATCAAGCGAATCATCTTCGCTTCGGGTCTCGGCACGATGATCGAGTGGTACGACTTCTACATTTTCGGAAGTCTGGCCGCCGTCATGTCAGCGCTTCTGTTTCCCGGAAAAGATCCGACGTGGGATCTGATCAAGACCTGGGCGCTCTTCGCCACCGGCTTCCTCGTTCGCCCGTTCGGCGCGCTGGTCTTCGGTCGGATCGGAGATCTCATCGGCCGCAAGTACGCGTTCCTGGTGACGCTGGCCGTCATGGGTCTCTCGACATTCCTGATCGGTTTGTTGCCGACCTACGCGCAAATCGGCGTTCTCGCGCCGATCATCCTGCTGGTCCTGCGCCTGTTGCAGGGTCTCGCGTTAGGCGGAGAGTACGGCGGTGCGGCGGTGTATGTCGGCGAGCACGTACCTGACAACAAGCGCGGCTTCTACACCAGCTTCATTCAAATCACGGCCACCCTCGGCCTCTTCGTTTCCCTGGCCGTTGTTCTCGGCACCAAATCAATGATGACTGACGCGCACTGGAAGACCTGGGGCTGGCGCATTCCGTTCCTGCTCTCGATCATCCTCGTGGGGATGTCGCTCTACATCCGGTTGAAGCTCAAAGAATCGCCGCTTTACGCGTCCCTCAAGAGTCAGGGGAAGACATCGCTCGCGCCGCTCAAGGACAGCTTCGGCAACTGGGCCAACTTCAAGATCGTACTGCTCGTTCTCCTCGGCGCAACCGCGGGTCAGGGGATCGTGTGGTACACCGGCCAGTTCTACGCGCTGTCGTTCCTGCAGAGCGTCATGAAGGTCGATATCGTGAAGGCGAGCACGATCTGTTGGGCATGCCGTTCTTCACGGTTTTCGGCGCGCTCTCCGACAAAATCGGCCGGCTGAAGATCATGATGGCCGGCAACCTGTTGGCAGCAGGGACGTACTGGTGGATTTATCCGACGATGGTGCGGCTCACGCCCGATCCGAAGCATCCGCCAATGGTCCTTCTCACTGTGCTCGTCTTCATTCAGGTTATTTACGTGACGATGGTCTATGGGCCGATCGCCGCGTTCCTGATCGAGGCGTTCCCGGCGCGAATCCGCTATACGTCGTTCTCATTGCCATACCACATCGGCAACGGATGGTTCGGCGGCACGCTGCCGCTGATCGCTTCGTTCCTGGCCGCCGAGACCGGAAACAAATATGCGGGTCTCTATTGGGTCACCGCCGTCGCGCTGATGACCTTCTTCGTCGGCACGTTCTTCTTGAGCGAGAGCCATCGCACCGAGATCTGGAAAGAGGCCGAGGAAGCTCGTCCGGCCCCGGCGTAAGGGTTCGAACATTTTCCTGGAGCGTGCGCGGCGCATCACTCACTGTGACGCCGCGCGCGCTGTCTGGAGGCGCGATGCCAAACCGTTACGACGAGGTCTACGCTCGTTCGATTCGTCAACCCGAAGAGTTCTGGGCGGAGGCGGCCGAGGATGTGCGGTGGTTCAAGCGGTGGGAGAGGGTGCTCGATCGAACTCGCGCGCCTTTCTATCAATGGTTCGTCGGTGGCGTCACCAACACCTGTTACAACGCGCTCGATATCCACATCGAGCGCGGCCGCGGCGATCAGACGGCGCTGATCTATGACAGCCCGCTGACGAATTCGATCAAGACTTTTACATATCGCGAGCTTCGCGATCTCGTGGCGCGATTCGCGGGCGGCTTGAAGTCGTTAGGCGTGACGAAGGGTGATCGCGTCATCATCTACATGCCGATGGTGCCGGAAGCGGTCATCGCCATGCTGGCGTGCGCCCGGATCGGCGCGATCCATTCAGTCGTCTTTGGCGGCTTCGCGGCCAACGAGCTTGCGAAGCGCATTGCCGACGCGGAGCCGAAGGTCATCGTCTCGGCGTCGTGCGGGCTCGAGCCGGGAAAAATCATTTCGTACAAACCGATGCTCGACGAGGCCATCGAGCTGTCTCCATCGAAACCAGAAAGCTGCGTGATCCTGCAGCGACCGCAGGTGGCCGCGGCGCTGAAGCCCGGACGCGATCGCGAGTGGAACGATGTGATGCGCGACGCTGTCCCGGCGGCTTGCATTCCGGTCGAAGCTACCGATCCGCTCTACATTCTCTATACGTCCGGAACGACGGGACATCCGAAAGGCGTCATGCGTGACAATGGCGGCCACCTCGTCGCGCTCAAGTGGAGCATGAAATACATCTACGGTCTCGAGCCGGGCGAAGTGTTCTGGACGGCCTCGGACATCGGGTGGGTGGTCGGGCATTCTTACATCGTCTATGCGCCGCTCTTTCACGGCTGCACTACCATTCTCTATGAAGGCAAGCCGGTCGGCACGCCGAATCCGGGCGCATTCTGGCGCGTGATCGAGCAGCATGGCGTATCCGTTCTCTTCACGGCGCCGACAGCGTTCCGCGCCATCAGGCGCGACGATCCAAACGGCGACTACATCCGCAAATACGATCGCAGGAAATTCCGCAACCTGTTTCTCGCCGGCGAGCGTTGCGATCCCGACACGCTGTTGTGGGCGCAATCGCAGCTCAAAGTTCCGGTTGTCGATCACTGGTGGCAGACCGAGACCGGATGGCCGATCGGCGCGAACTGCGCGGGACTCGGGCTGCTCCCGATCAAACCGGGATCGTGCACCAAACCCGTTCCGGGATACGAAGTGCACGTTCTCGACGAGCGGGGAGAGCAGGTCGCGCCAGGGACGATCGGCAATGTCGTCCTCAAACTTCCGCTGCCACCAGGATGTCTGCCTACGATGTGGAACGCCGACGAGGAATATAGCAAGTGGTATCTCAGCGCGTTTCCGGGCTACTACAAAACCTCCGATGCCGGATATATCGATGCCGATGGATATCTTTGGATCATGAGCCGAACGGACGACATCATCAACGTCGCCGGTCACCGGCTGTCGACGGGCGCGCTAGAGGAAGTGCTCGCGTCGCATCCCGCGATCGCCGAGTGCGCGGTCGTCGGCGTCGCGGACGAGATCAAGGGCGAAGTGCCAGTCGGTCTGGTCGTTCTCAAATCGGGCGTGAAGACCGAACACAAGATCGTGATCGATGAGCTCATTCGTCTCATTCGCGACAAAGTCGGTCCGGTCGCTTCGTTCAAGAGCAGCGTGATCGTGAAACGCCTGCCGAAAACACGCTCGGGAAAGATCGTTCGGGGCACGATCAAGAGGATTGCCGAGGGGACGGCGTACACCGTGCCGGCAACGATTGATGATCCGGCGACGCTGGACGAAATCGCTGCCGATCTCGCCACGCTGGGATATCCTCACACGCCGGCCACTGCCAAAGCCTGAAAGGAGCCTTTCATGAGCAGCCTCGATCTCACCGAAGCCCAGATTGCGGTGCACTGGAAGGAAGAGGAGTACTTTTATCCGCCGAAATCGTTCGTCGAACAGGCGAATCTCAAAGACCCGAACGTCACCAAGCGGTTCGCGCTCGAGAATTTCCCGCAATGCTTTAATGAGTACGGCGAGCTGCTGACCTGGTACAAGAAGTGGGATCAGACGCTCGACTCGAGCAACCCGCCGTTTTGGAAGTGGTTCGTCGGCGGAAAGATCAACGCCAGCTTCAATTGCCTCGACCGGCATCTCGCAACGCACAAGGGCAAAGCGGCCTACATCTTCGTTCCCGAAATGGAAAACGAGCCGCTGCAGATCATCACCTACTACGAGCTGTACAACCGCGTAAACGAATTCGCGGCGCTGCTGCGCGATTTCTGCGGACTCAAAACCGGCGACCGCGTGACGATTCACATGCCGCTGGTTCCCGAGCTTCCCATCACCATGCTCGCTTGCGCGCGCCTCGGCGTCGTCCACTCCGTCGTCTTCGGCGGATTCAGCGGAGCGGCCTGCGGCCAGCGCATCGCCGACTCCGGCAGCCGAGTGCTCATCTCGATGGACAGCTATTACCGAAGTGGTCAACTCATTGACCACAAGGAGAAAGTCGATCTGGCCGTCGCGACCGCCAAGCAGGAAGGTCAGGCGGTTGACAAAGTGCTCGTCTGGCGCCGTCATGCAGGGCAGTACCACTCGCAGACGCCGATGGTGTCGAACCGCGATTTCTACGTCGACGAGATTCTCAAGAACTACACCGATCAGAAAGTCGAGCCGGTGCAGATGGACGCCACCGCGCCGCTCTTCATCATGTACACGAGCGGAACGACCGCCAAACCGAAAGGGATCCAGCACGGCACCGGTGGATATCTGTCGTACGTCACCGCCACCTCGAAATACATTCTCGACATTCATCAGGAAGACATCTATTGGTGCATGGCCGATATCGGATGGATCACCGGCCACAGCTACATCGTCTACGGTCCGCTTTCGTTAGGCACCAGCAGCGTCTTGTACGAAGGCGTTCCGACGTATCCCGATGCCGGCCGTCCGTGGCGCATCGCACAGCGCCTCGGCGTGAACATTTTCCATACCGCGCCGACCGCGATCCGGATGCTGCGAAAAGTTGGGCCGAACGAACCTGCGAGGTACAACTATCACTTCAAGCTGATGGTCACGGTCGGCGAGCCGATTGAGCCGGAAGTCTGGCGCTGGTACTACAACGCCGTCGGCAAAAAGGAAGCCGTCATCGTCGACACGTGGTGGCAGACCGAGAACGGCGGATTTCTCTGCAGCACCAAACCCGCGCTCGATCCGATGAAACCCGGCAGCGCGGGTCCCGGCGTTCCCGGAATTCATCCGGTGATTTATGACGAAGAAGGAAAAGAGGTTCCGCCTGGCGGACAGGCGGGCAACATCTGCATTCGCAATCCTTGGCCAGGAATCATGCAGACGATCTGGAAGGATCCCGATCGCTTCGTGCAGACGTACTACGCGAAGTACAACAAAGATCCGAAGAGCAAGAACTGGCGCGACTGGCCTTATTTCGCAGGCGACGGCGCTCTGCAGGCAACCGACGGCTACTTCCGGATCCTCGGCCGCGTCGACGATGTCATCAACGTCGCCGGCCATCGCCTCGGCACCAAGGAGCTCGAATCCGCATGCCTCATGTGTCCGGAGGTTGCGGAGGCCGCCGTCGTGCCGGTCATCGACGAGGCCCGCGGCCGCATGCCCGAGGTCTACATCGCGCTCAAACCCGGAATACAGCCGAGCGAGCGGATCGAGAAGGATGTCGTGAAACAGATCGAGACGCTGATTGGAAAAATCGCGAGGCCGAAAAGCGTGCGCATTGTTCCCGACATGCCGAAGACGCGGGCCATCTCGAACAGGATGCCGGTCGGCGACGTCACCACGCTCGCGAATCCGGAAGTCGTTGAACAGATCCGCGTGATGGTGCAGGGAGCGGGACCGGTCGAGACGACGACCAACGTCGCGGAAGACATCAAGAACTTCGGCAGAGAGTAATGAAAAATGCGCGGGCTCTTCGCCCGCGCATCGGATGGATTCCGCAGTGGTTCGGCGTCAACCGAGCTGCAGCAACTCCAATCGGGAGTTCTCAGTCGGGAGCAGCGACTGATACGTGGCGCTCATTTGCTTTTGTGACCACTCAGCGAATATCCCGTCACCGCGGTATTTGCCGGCGTCGAGCAAAATAATCGCCCCTTTTCCCTGATCGCAGCTGATGACCATCTGCCATCCCCCGGCGATGCGCTCGAGCGATGCACATCGCGCGGTGGTCATTTTCTGACTGTCCGCTCCGAACATTGGGAGCGCAACAACTGAGAGAATGAGGACAACGAGGAAGGCGCGTTTCATGATGTTTCTCCTTATGCTTGAAGTACAACGGAGCAGTGGAGAAAGTTGGAAGTGCGCGCTATCTCGTTGACTGTATTGGATGATCGACGTCCATCATCATCGCCGCACTCTGGACCGCCTCGGCCAGCGTCGGGTGGATGTAGATGGCATCGCGGATCTTTGACAACGGCGCGTGGTCGTTCATCAACTCGATATAGATGTGAACGAGCTCGGCGGCGTCACACGACAGAACCGCTGCCCCGAGGAGCTCGTCGGTGTCCGCGTCGGCGACGAGTTTGATGAATCCGTCGGATTCCCCGATCTCCACCGATTTCGAATTGTTGCGCATTTCGTAACGCGCAACTTTGATCTTCTTTCCGCTCTGACGCGCCTGCGCCTCGGTCATCCCCACGCGTCCAACCTCGGGGTCGGTGAAGATCGCGTAGGGGACGACGCGCTTCGTCGTTCGTGAACCGTCGCCGGCGAGTTGTGAATGGATAACTCGATGATCGTCCCAGGCGGTGTGTGTGAACATCGGCCCGCCGCGAATGTCGCCCGCCGCCCAGATCCCGCGCACGTTCGTCGCGAGACGCTCATTCACCTCTGGGAAGCCGCGGTTCAACTTCACTCCGACTGTCTCGAGTCCGAGGTCGTCGGTATTCGGCTTCCGACCGGCGGCCACGAAGATATCCGTGCCGGCAATTTCGCCACGGTTCGTTCGCACGACGATTCCATCGCCAATCTTCACGATGCGCTCGATCTTCGATTCGAGATGAAAATCGATTCCCTCGCGCTCGAGAAGTGTCTTCAGCGCCTCGGCAACATCGTGATCTTCGCTGCCGGCAATCTGTTTCTGCATTTCGACGACGGCGACAACGCTGCCGAGCCGTCGATAGAACTGGGCCATTTCGAGGGCGATGACGCCGCCGCCGATGACGACGAGCCGCTCGGGCAGCCGGTCGTGATCGAGCCAGTTCCCGGCGTGCATGACATCGACCTCGCCAATTCCTTCGATTGGCGGGATCAGCGAGCGTGTGCCTGTGTCGAGAACGACGTGATCGGCAACCGCGACTTCGTCACCGATCCGGACGCGGAATCGTTCACCGTCGCGGCCATCGAGCCTGGCATGACCAGAAATCAATTTGGGATTTTCTATGCCCACGTAGCCGCGTTCGATTTCCGTGCGATATTTCTCAACGATGCCGCGCGCGCGTTTGATGACCGCGGCAAAGTCGGCCTCGACTGCCGGGATGCGGATGCCAAACTCGGCGCCGCGGCGTGCGAGATGGGCCAGGCGCGCCGACGCGATTGCCGCTTTGGTCGGCGTGCAGCCAAAGTTGATGCACGAACCGCCGACGTGTTTGCGCTCGACGAGCGCAGTCCTCTTACCGGTTTTCGCAAGCGCCCGCGCCAGCGGCAATCCCGCCTGACCGGCCCCGATGATGACGACATCATAGTGATTCATGACCGACCTCTTTCCGTACGATATATGGAATAGGATGGCGCGAGTTTGAAGCGATCGCTTTTCTGGGCGCTGTTCGTCATCGCCGCTCCAGCCGCGGCTCAGACCGCTCTCACCGGAAACTGGAGCGGCACGTACACCTACAGCATTCAACTGAGTGCGTGCCAGAACAAGACTGTCAGTTCGAGCGGCAACATCACGCTCAACTTTCTGCAGACCGGCACCGCATTGCAAGGCCGGGCGGATTTCACCGACGCGCTCATTTTCAGCGGCAACTGCAATCCGACGAAGGGTGAGCTTACGAACGTCGTCTTCGGAACCCTAGACGGCTCCAACGTCGCGTGGGCTTTTCCGAATGACTCGACCGCCACGCGATTTACCGGCTCCGTCGCCGGCGACACGATCACAGCGCAGTTCGCCGATTCCGGCGGCGGAACCGGAAGTCTGACCATGCGCCGGACATCTGCGGATCCAATGGCCGTCGATGTCACCGGCACGTGGTCGGGCAACTACAGCTTCGTCGACCGCTGCTCGAACGGCACGACGCAAAGTTACACCGGCGCGCTCACCCTCGGCCTAACACAGACGGGCGGGCGGGCGGGTGGGGTGGCGACGATCCAGAATGTGCCGCTTTACGATTCGCAGTGCCGCAAGATCACCGCATTGAATATGGTGATGTCGTTCTCAGGCGCCGTCTCCTCTTCCACTCTCACCGGTGCGGTCTTCGATCCCTCGGGATCGTTCGAGTTTCCGATCAGTGCGACGATCAACGGCGCGTCGATGAGTGGAATGGTCTCCGGCGCGAATCAGACTTCCACAACCGGCTCGTTCGCACTCAGTCGCGGCAGCGCGCAGCTTCCGACTGCTGATTTCGCGGGCAGCTACACCGGGACCTACAGCGAATCCGATAACGAGAGTCTGTTCTGTATCAATATCGGCATCCTCAGATTCAGCGGGCCCGCTTCCGTCTCAATCGTTCAAGCAGGCAATGCCGTGTCGGGTGCGCTGGTCTTCAAGCAGGCGCTCGACGTCCAGTCCGACGGCTTCGGCGGCTGCGTGCCTGTCAATATCGGAGATGAGGTTCTTCCGCTGAACGGTCAGCTTTCGAACAACGTCCTGAACGTCGTTTTGCCGATCGGCGGCCGTTCCGCTCTCTTCAACGTTACGTTTGCGGGCAATACGATTCAGGGATCGATCGCGGATTCGTTCGGCTCCGCTGCCGTATTCAACGTCACGAAGGCGGCCTTCTCTGCGCCGCCCGGTCCGAGACGCCGGGTCGTGCGACCTTTGTCGCAAAGCGGCGGATGAGGGGCGGACCGCGTCTCGCGGTAAAGTAGCGGCATGACGACGACTGAAATCGGCGCTGCGATGACGGCGGAAGAGATCGTCTCTCTCACCAGGCGCCATTCGATTTTCTCCTGGTCGGCGCAGGCCGGTCTCAATCCCATTCCGATAGTCCGCGGCGAAGGCATCTACTTCTGGGACGCCGCCGGCAAGCGCTACATCGACATGAACTCGCAGCTCATGTGCGTAAACATTGGACACGGCAACAAACGCGTCATCGAAGCGATCAAGCGACAGGCCGATGAGCTGGTGTACGCCGGTCCCGGAATGGCGACTCCCGTGCGCGCGCGCCTCGGCAAGTTGCTCGCCGATCTGACGCCCGGCGATCTCAATCACTTTTTCTTCACGTTAGGCGGAGCGGAGGCCAACGAGAATGCGATTCGAATCGCGCGGATGGTCACCGGACGGCAGAAGATCATGGCCCGCTACCGTTCGTATCATGGCGCGACAGCCGGCGCGATCACCCTCACCGGCGATCCGCGCCGCTGGGCGAACGAGCCGGGCATTCCGGGCGTCGTCCGCTTCTTCGATCCATACAAATACCGCAGCCATCTCTATCGGGAGGGCGACAGCGACGCGACTTTCACCGGCCGTTGTCTCGCGGAGATCGAAGAAATCCTGGCGTACGAAGGGCCGCACACAGTCGCCGCGATTTTCATCGAGACCGTGACCGGCACCAACGGCTTGATCGTTCCGCCTGACGGATATCTTCAGGGGCTGCGCGAGATCTGCAACCGGTACGGAATCCTCCTTGTCTGCGACGAAATCATGTGCGGCCTCGGTAGAACCGGCCGCTGGTTCGCGGTCGATCACTGGAACGTCGTGCCCGACATGATCACGATGGCGAAGGGACTGACCTCCGCTTACCTGCCGCTTGGAGCCGTCGCGATGAGCGACCGCATCGCAGCCTATTTCGACAAGAACGTCTTCTACGGCGGCCTGACTTACAGCGCACATCCGATGAGCCTTGCGGCCGCCGAAGCCTGCATTCAAGTGATGCAGGATGACGACACGATGGAGCACACGCGGCGCATGGGTCGCGTCCTCGCCGAGTTGCACACTGCGATGCGAGCGAAGCACCGATCAGTCGGCGATGTGCGCTCGATCGGACTCTTCGGCGTCCTCGAGCTCGTGCGCAATCGCGAAACCAAGGAGCCGATGGCGCCGTTCAACGGCACCAGCGCCGAGATGCAAAAGCTCGGCGCTTATCTGCGCGAGCAGGGGATGTACGTCTTCATCAATTGGAACAATCTCTTCACCAATCCGCCGCTCTGCATCACCGAGGAGCAACTTCGGCAGTCGTTCACGATCATCGATAACGCCCTCGAGATCACGGATGCCGCGGTAGCGTGATGCCGTAGAATGGTGTAGAGGAAGACAAAACTTGGCAAAACCACAGATATCTGTCGTGAAGCGGCAGCGAGAACAGGCGAAACGGGAGCGGCAGCAGATCAAGGCTGCCAAGCGCGCGCAGCGGAAGATCGACAAGGCCGCGCGCACTCCCACTCAGGAGTAGTTAGCGGCTCGCAACGTATGCGGCCGGTGTCAATACTGTGAGGATGTGAAGAATCTGTTTCGTGTAGGTCGCTCTCGCGAAATCAGAATTCGTCCTACGGCACGATAGGACTTCCTCCGTTTACTTGCCTAAATCCGACCTCTACCCTCGGAGTTGCCCGTGTCAGCCCTCCCGGCAGCTCCTAGTCTTCAGTCGAAGCGAGAAGGGGACGTTCTTCGACAATCGATTGTCGAATTGCTACATCTCGCCGTCTTCTCGTGTCACGCACGATTCGCTGTTGCGCGAATTCTCGCCGAACCACCAATCGCTACCCATCCTACCGTTCCACTGGATCAAGAAGCTGTGGTGGCTGAGCGGGCACTCCATTCTGATGAACCTTTCGTCGCGATGAATGCCTTTGCGGCGATGCGCTTAGAAAGCCCCGACGGAAAGGTTTGGGGAACCGTCAGCTTCTGGGGCAGCCGGGTCGAAGATCACCGGGCGCAACTGTTCGCGATCGGATCGCAATTGACGCGCTGGCTGGAGTTGACGGAGGCCGCGCGTCTGGCGAAAGAGCAAGCGGATCTATACGGCCCGCTGATCGAGGAAGCGGTCGTCGCTGTTTACAGCATCCGCAACGGGCGATTCTCTTTCGTTAATCAGAAATTCGCCCAAATTCTCGGATACACGAAAGAGGAACTCCTCGCTCTGGAGTCGTTTGCCGACATCATCCCTGAAGAAGAGCGCGAACGTGTCAGTGAGATCGTCAGAAGTCGTGAAGCGGGGGAGCATCGCGCGCTGCGCTATGTGACCAAGGTCCGCACTCGCGACGGGCGTTTGATCGATGCCGAGATTCATGGATCGAGCGCCGATACAGCGGACGGCCGGCTGGTCATCGGCGCGGCCGTGGATGTGACGGACAGAGAATCTGCTGACAAACAGATTCGCGACCGCGAAGAGTTCCTGCGCGTCATCGCGCAGAACATCGCTGACATCGTTCTGATCGTCGACCGGAACGGAACGATCACGTACATCAGCGGTTCAGTCGAGAGCGTTCTCGGTTATGCGATCGATGACCGCCAGGGCCGGCAGGCATTCGAGACTGTCCATCCTGACGATCGCGCCAAGCTCATGGCGCACCTGGCAGCTTTCAAGGAGAGCGAACGTTTCAACGGCGTGGCATTCCGTTTTCGACATAAGAATGGATCGTGGCGCGTCCTCGAGCTTCGCGGAGCGAATTTCCTCGAGCATCCGCAAATTCGGGGGTGGTTGATCACAGCTTCCGACATCACCGATCGCAAACGCCTCGAGCAGGAGCTCGAGCAACTCAATCGACTCACGAGCCTCGGCCGCCTTGCGGCGCAGGTCGCCCACGAGTTCAACAACGTGATGATGGGCATTCAGACTCCGGTCGATCTCATCCGACGACGCACGTCGGCCGATCCGCAACTGACGCGATTCACCGACATGATTGGCGCGTCGATCGGCCGCGGCAAACGGATCACCGCTGACATTCTCCGGTTCGGACGGCCAGCGCAGCTCGC
>WNFJ01238799.1_pt3 | contig 17319 bp, 15 predicted proteins | sample 5400461 | NCBI WGS metagenome assembly WNFJ01 (sample SAMN13153349, study PRJNA577476) | soil metagenome | isolation source: 115 cm saprolite on Douglas fir-dominated hillslope | place: USA:California | collected 2013-09-17 | reverse complement strand
CTTCGTGAACCGACAGGTTTGCTCACGAGACCACCGAGAATGCAAAAATCCCGATTATGGTCGGGAAACTGAGCGGGTCGTGCGTAAATCCCAGCATTTCCGCTATTTCTTGCAACCTGAGTCAGCCTGCTAGTGCCCGCGAGTGGTCGGTAAGGCGACCACAACGCTCTGTTAGAAGCGGCGATGGCCGTTGAGATCGAGGAAGCGGACCATCGGCGTTTCGTCCAGCGTAATTCCCTGCTCAGCGGCGATCTTTTGCAGCGCGTTGTAGATGTGCGGCAAATGATTCGTGGCGATGTCGTGCACGAAGGCGCGCGTGATTTCGTCGTTACGCATGCGGCGATGCAGCCAACGCAAGAACAGAACAAACTGCACGCCGGCGGAAATGACGGCGGTCAACACGGCGTACCAGTGGACGGGCATGAGGAGTCCTCAAGAGTCACGGCCTTGCCTGTAGGGGCGCAGCATGCTGCGCCCCTACAAGGCGACCGATCAGAAAAATGCGCCGGGGAGAGCGCCCAGCGTGGAGCCGAGGCCGGAGCCAAGCGCGGAGAAGAATCCGCCGCCATTGCTGCGCGAAGCGTTGGCGCGAACGTTCAGGAGTTCCGCGGGAATGCCCAGCGTGCGGCCGAGGAGATTGGGCCGAAGAGGCCGGAGAGCCCTTGGAGCGCGGCCATCCGGCGCTGAAAAGCGGTGTTGGTGAAGGCCAGCTGGTTCTGCTGGGCCTGGCCAGCTTCCGCAATTCCCTTCTGGCGGGCCAGTTCGTCGGTGAGTTCGCCGAAGCCGGCGGAATTGCGCGTGCGCGCGAGGCGGTTCTGCGCGGATTGCTGGAGCGAATCGAAGGCGCTGGCCAGCGAGCCTTGCGATTGCCCGGTCACTGCGGCTTTGTCCGCCGGGCTGAGGCCGGGATTGTTCAGGATGCTCTGATACTGAGGCAGGAGCATGTTGCCGACTTGCTGCTGCTGGCCGAGGAACTGCTGGTTCAGCGAGTTCAGGCTGGCGAGCTGCTCGTCAGTAAGTTGGCGTGTTTGCGATTGTGCACCGCGTCCCATGGAGGCACCCCGGAATCAGAAATTGGAAAATAGAAATTTGAAAATCGAAAATAGCGTCGGCTATAAAGCAAATTCAGTTCGCAATCCTCTACTTCCTTTACCTCATTTATTTCCTTTACTTCCCTGCTTCTAATCTTTTGCAGTAGGGGGCCCAGGCGTCGTCGCGGAGCCAGCCGAGGCGCGCGATGCGCTTGCCGAATTTTTTGGCGATGGGCGGCGGAAGCCAGGCGTGGACGTCTTCGAGGCCGCGGTGCCAGGCGTCACGTTCCGCGGCGGCGTGGAGCGCGAGAAGCCATTGCCAGCGTTCGGGCGGCGTGCCGGCGCGCGGGTCGAGCAACAGATATGCTTCGGCGGTTAGGCGCAAGAAAGCGGCGCCGAGGACGCGTTCTTCCGTAGCGCCGGGCTCTAGCCCGGCATCTCGCGATGCAGCTTCGGCGTTCAACGGAACGGATGCCGCCCTAAAGGGCGGCGCTACGTTTTCGTCGAGCAGCACCAGCTTGGTGACGAAGAGCGGGTTGCGCAAATCCGGTAGCGCGTAGTCAAAGCCTTGCGCGGCGTGGATGGCGCGTAGCGCGGCCAAGTCGCTCTCCTGATACTCGCGGATTTGCATCGGAATTTCGGAGCGCTTCACGCAGCGAAGAGATTGTGTAGAGGCCGCCCTTCAGGATGGCGTGCCGGGCTAAAGTCCGGCACCTACAAAACCGTTTGGCGCGTTATGCGCGAGCCGGGGTGGATGCCAAAACCGTTTCCGCCGCGCGGGACACCGTTGGGAAAGACGCCGCTTCCGCTGGAAGGCAGAGGAGCGGGGCCGCTTGCGCCCCCGCCGGGGACAGCAATCGGCGGCGTGCCGAAGGAAACCGGCGTGGACGGCAGCGACCCAATGTACTGGGAATAGGCGCGCCAATAGAGCGTTTGATTGCCAAGCTGGACGTACATGTTCCGCGATGCGCCCATGAAATAGACACGCGGCGCGCCGAACGCCGGAGTGGTGTCCGACTCCGCAAAATAAAAGAGCCCAGGCCGCGCGGCGGACGGATCAGTAATGGAAATATCAAACCAGCCGCCCGAGGCCTGCACTGAAACCGAAGCAATCGGTGAAGGAGCCGGCGCAGGCGTGCTGGGGTCCACGCCCGCGCGCTGGCTGGTGGCGTTCACGGAGGAGACAATCTTCACCAGCGTCTCGTAGAGGTACGGGTCGCGATCTTTCAGCGGCGCGAGTTGAGCGACGGTCAGCATGACGATCGGTTTTCTTTTTAGGGGCGCAGTCCGCCGTAGCGGACGCCCCTACTAGCACACTTTGCTAATTCAGGCCGCGGACGGGGGCCCAGGGGTCGGTGCGGACCAGGGGCGTGAATTTTTGCAGCTTGAACCACGCGCCGGACTGATTAGTGCTGACTTGAAACGCCACGCGCTCGCCATGCACATTGATGGGCAGCTCGAGATCCTTGAGAGCCGGCGAGCTGAGCGGAAGCGGCTGCTGGGTTTGCGGTGCGCTTACGGAATCGGTGAAGCTGGTCAGCGACAAGTTCCCTGCCCCTTCGACGAACATGGTGAGATAGCTGAATAACTTTCGATGCGCGCCGAGGTTGAGCGACTGCTCGACGGCGCGTTCCGGAAAATAGTGCGTGGTGTAGTAACTGGGAATCGCGCTGCCATCGTCGGAGAATTGCGTGTCGCTGAGTTGATAGACCTTGCCGGTCGCTGCGCCTCCGCCGACGCCCGGCAATCCTCCACCAACCACGACAATCGCGGTGCCGTTGGTGCGCTCGATGAGCGCGCAGGCGTTTGCAGCGATGGTCCATGGGGCCCACTTGCGCGTTTTGTCCGTGGCGGTTTTCCGGCCAGTGTAAGTGATGTTGATCGGCGGACGGCCGGCGATGTCCTCCGCGGTGTCCAGGTCGCGATAGTCGAGCATCAGAATTTTGTTCGGCGAGGTCACGGTACCGAGCGGCGCGCCGACAAAAATGCGCCGTTCCTTGGTGTCCACGGTGACCCACAGGGTGTGGCCGTACTGCCAATTGATTTGGTTCCAGGTCGGCTGGATTTCCTGGGAAATCTTGATGGGCTCGCCGCCGCTGAAAATGTAGAGGCCGGTGCGGTGCGCAATGACCACCCAGTCTTCGCCGATGCCGACGCCGCGAACGGAGGGTGTGCCGACTTTGCGCGAAACTTCGGCGATGGACCATAACGAAGGCTCGTTGGTGCCGTCGTCCTGCATGGCGTAAAGAGAGTGTTCCTTCACAAAATAAAGACGCTCGCGGAGCTTGAAGGCCGCGCGGATCGCCTGGCCGTTGTTTTCGGCGATGCTCATCAGGCCATTGATGCCGTCATAGCTTTCCGGATCCTCGACGCGGCTGGCGCGCACCAGCGAGGCGTTCACCGGCTGCGTGGTGGGAAAAATCTCAATGCAATCGATGTAGAACTGGCCGTTCTGGTTCGGCGTGCCGTCGGCGTAAATGCGCAGGAGCAGATCGTTCGGAATCGTGGGGAGCGGCGCGGTCAATTGAGCGGTGTATTCGACGTAGCTCGCGGTGAGTTGCGCAGCGGTGAGCTGCAGCCCGACGGTATTGATTCCGCCGCTGGCGCTGAAAAGCTGGATGTGCAATGTGCCTTGCGAAAGCGTGGCGTTTCGCGCGCACCGTGCGCGCACGGTGTAGTCCGTGTTTGCCTGGATGAGCGGCGCGCCGAGCGAATCGTTTACCGCGCCCTGAGTCATCAGGCCGCGCGTCGACGTGGTCCCGTTGCCAACAATGGAATATGCCGCGCCCCAAACGACGAAGTTTTCCTCATCGGTGCCGCCTGCGGCGAACACCGAGTCCGGCGTCCAACCCAAAGGATAGTGCGGAAAGGAAGGGCCGGTGAAGCCGCCGTCGAAGCCGAGGTTCACGAAGTTGTTTAACTTGTTGCGCTCGCCCCACCAGAAGAGGCGCTGCGCATAGTCGAGCACGCCGGCGCAATCGCCAAGCTCGATCAGCTTGAAGAGACTGTCGACGTTGGTGCCAGCGAGCAGGATGGCGTCTGAAAAATCCACGACGAGGGACGTGGTCGTGTTGTCGCCGATGACCATGTTTCCGCTGAAGAGGGTTCCGCCACTGCCGGTGTAGAAGAAACTCGCCCCTGCGGCGCCGGTGAAGCACAGAATTCTCGCGACCACGCTTGATGGGCCCGTAGGAATGTTGGTGACCACGGCGCGCTTGCCGCCGCTGGCAGTCCAGGTTGTAGCTGGGCTGGGTTTCGTCAAGTAGCCTTGGCGCGTTTTGAAAATCACGCAGACCTGGTGCACGCCGGGCGAAACGCTGCCGGCCGCCGCCGCAGTCCCTCCGCCGGAAGCAGCGAGGCCTCCGGTTGTTGCCGTAAAAGTGAAATGAGTGGAATCGGGCACCGTGGTGATTGGGAATGTGCCGTTGTACCCGGCCACGCCGATGCCGGTCGTGGTTACGAGCTGCCCGGCGACAAATCCGTGCGCGGCGGTGGTCTGGATTGTCGCGGTTGCGGAGGCAGCCGTGCCTCCGCCCGAAGCGGCGAGTCCTGAAGCACCGGCGATATAGGTAAATTGCGTGGTCGTTGGCACCGCGACGACGGGAAACGTGCCGTTGTAGGCGGAGACGCCGACTCCGGCGATGGTCACCGATTGCCCGGCGGAGAGGCCGTGTGCGGCAGCAGTGTTGATGGTTACGAGAAAACCATTTTCGGTTGCGCCGGTGGGGCTGGCGGCGATCGCAACGGCAGCTGGCTGCGTGGCGCCGCTCGGACTTGTGGAAATGGCGACGATCACATTTTCATCGACAACGGTGGGACCGGCACCTGGGCCGCCCTGACTGACGCGATCGAAATTCGTGTCGTCGTACTGACGCGGCAGGTCGTTGCCGGTTTTGCCGTCGCTGATGGCGAGATATTCCCTGCCAAAGAGGGTGGTGGAGTTCGCAAAGGCATTGGCCGCGAGACTGGTGACGATGCTGGAGAGCGTGCCGGGCGTCGTTTCCTTGTAAAGGGCGCCATTGGAGTCGAGAACCATCGTGCGCAACGTGGCGTTCAGCGTTTCGTAAGTCTTGACGTAGTTGACGGTCGGATTGCTGGCCAGCGGCCCAAAGAGCGCTTGCAAGCCCGGCCGCGTCGCGACGTTGCCGTTGCTGAAGATGACGTCCTGGCAATCGGGCGAAACGCCGTGCGGCAAATCCGCGGGAGACATATCTGTCACCAGGCCACCGAAGATTTCGATGGGCGCGTCGAATGAACCGGCTGTTGTCATTTGTGGTTGTGTAATTTCCGTTGGTTGCCCGTAGGGGCGCCCCCTACAAGGAGGGCTTAAGCTTGTTGCGATTGGTGCTAAACTTAAATTGCTTCTCAGGCGTGTCCAGTGCACGTTTTTGGGCGATGAGGAATCATCGCCCTTTTTGTTTGCAAGAGCTGTCCGGCGCAGGCCGGCCTGCGCCGGACACGCAGCAGGAAATAGCAGCGGCGTAAAGCCGCGGCTGTAAAGTTTGGGCGGCCTTGCGCGGCTTGCGAGCAAAAGCGCACAGGCAAGAGTGCCTGTGCTACTGAGACGGCTTCGTCGCTTCGTCCGCCTGCTTCCCTGCCCCATCTGGTTCCGTGGGTGCGTCAGATCTGTCTCGTCGCACCCTTCTGGGCGTGACGAGTCCGTACTGGGCGGCTTTTTCGCGGTCGAGGATGGCCCCGCAGGAGCGGCACACCGCTACTCCGTGCTTGATCTTTTCCGCGCAGACAGGACATTCCGCCATCGGCTTCGGATCATAGAGCCAGGGCTTTTCCAGACCAAGCTGGCGCGCGGCGCGGCGCTCCAGGTCCGTGATGAACATGGGATTCTTGGTGCGTTCCCATTCGAGATCGGCCGCGTTGACGAGGCGGCGTTGAAATTCCTCGAGGCGGCGACGCGCGTCGGCGAGCTCGGCCTCCGTTGGCTCCGGACCGGCAGCGACGAAGACTCCGTGAAAACTTCCCTCCCCCGAATCGCCGTTGATCTCGCGGGCGATGTCTTCGGCGATTTCACGCGCAGTGATACGGATGTCCATGTTGCGCTTGTCGCCCATGTCGATCAGTGATGGCGTACGATTGGCCGGGTTCCGGCGAGCGCACCTCCAGCGAACCGAAGTACGTGCGGTGGCGCGGCGGCCACTTCTCGGCGGAGATATTCACGAGCAATGCTACTTCTGACTGCGTTTCCACAGCGCACCTCACTCTCGAATTTATCGGAATGGCAGGCAGACCTGCGCCCTGCCCTGAAACTGTTAATCACTCACTCGAAGAACAACCGCGGTCACCGTCTTGCGGATCCCCAGGATGCGCATGCCATCAAATGTGGATACATCCTGGTGGGCGATGGGCGTAAGCGCGCCGCTTTGTTCGAGTTCCGCCAGCGGTAGGCTGATTTCTTTCGGATACTCTGGGGAGCGCACCACCCAGCGGATACGGTTCTGCCGGAAAAACTCACGCCAGGCTCCCGGTGTCGAGAGCCGGGCTGGATCAACAGCCCAGCTCGCCTTGGGATCGCCGTAGAGAAAAGGAATCCGCAAATAATAGACATGTCGAAAAAAAACAAGAGCGTTTCCCTCGCTGTCCCTTCCCGCGAGCGTTTGGTTGACAAATTCACTGACTTCGTAGTCCGGTGAGCGCTGGCGAAGATAATCTTCGCGGCTGGTAAGGCCCACAGCGGCAGCCACAGCGGGCCGCGCGTAAATCGCAAAGCCGCCGGCGCCCAGCGGCAAGAAAACGGCGATGCTAGCGGCCGAGATTCTTCTCGCGAGGCGCCATTCCATTTTGGACAAAGAAGATACGCTTGTTATCGCGGCAGCAAGAGCCAACGGCAGAACGGGCAAAAGGAATCGCGTCATTCCTGAGCTTGCGCCGATGACGATGCTGCTTGCCAGCCAGACAATCATTGCGGTGCGCCACAAGGGCGTATTTCGCACCGCCAGAACGATCAACGGCGCGAAGATCAAGCACAATGGACCGAAGAATTGCCAGAAACCCAAGTGCTCAGGTTCAATGGAGGAAAGGAGAGGAAACTTGGCAAGCTGCCAGATGCTTGTGTGCCCGCTCGTTCCCGTGTCCCCGAGTAATGACGCAAGGGCATAACTGTTCATCCGCTCAGGTGAAAACCAGTGCAAAGCAAATGGAAAGAAAGGGTCGCCCGTCCACACGAAATTCCGAAGATACGGCCAGATGCCCGCTGCAAGCGCGCCAGCGGAAAAAATGGCTACTCGGCGCAAGGAGCGCGTCTCCCAAAAAAACGCAGCCAACAAGCTTGCCGCGACGATGCAACCTGTATACTTCGTTCCTGCAACTGCCCCCGCCAGCAAACCAGCAATCACGGCGATGGCAGCTTGTGGATTGCTCTGCGCGCGAGCAATCACCAGGACCGCCACCGCGGTGAAAAATGCCATCCAGAGATCCGGCGCCCCGGCCGCGGTGATCTGCCAGAAAACGACTGGCGATAGAAGAAACGCCAGGGCGGCCAGCCAAGCCCACGGCGGCGACGCCCATTTTCGCGCGATGCACGCTGTGGCGGCAGCTGCGAGCGCGCCGCCAAGGTAAAGCAGGGCCAAAGCGAGCTTGTCCGTGCCTGCTGCCAACCCGGTGAGAATTAACAGGTGTCCCTGCCCGGTCAGGAAGCTGTGAGAAAGAAAAAACTCCGGATAAAACCCATTGCGCAGAACGAGCAGCGGCGAAGCAAAGTGATAGTGCAAGGCGTCCGATCCGGTGAGAGGCGCCACGGCTGCGAGGCCCTCGAAGAGCAGCACGAGAACGAGGATCGCCAGCAGAAACCATTCGCCGCGTGATCCCGTCATGATGGACGAGCGCAGCAGGGCTGCAGTGCTCCGCAGAAGAGGGCGATATTCCCGTATTCCCGCAACGGCAATCGTGAGGAGTACAACCGCTAAGCTCAGTTTCAAATGACCCAGCGGCGAAACGATCGCAAGTGAAATGATCGCCAACGCGGCCTCGAAAGCGATTACGCCGACCGCAACGCTAACCAGAATTCGCTCGCCGTCATTCGCGAGATCGATTCGTGCCCAGCGCAGCACACGAAGCCCAAACGCTGCCATGAGAAAGCAGAAAACGCCGGAGCAAAACAGGGCGGCGAGAGAGGCAATCAGCGCCATACGCTTCGCAAGAGCGCTTTCACGGATGGCGCGAGCAACGTTTTAAATTGCAGGTAGTACCAGATCTGCGCGGTGACAAGCCACACACAGAAGACAATCTGCGCAAGATTGTCCGGCCAGTTCCATTTTTGCCGCATCGGCCAGGAGTATAGCAGAGCCGCCTTTGGCGGCATCAACCGGGGGAACCATCCAGTGAGTGGTGGTAGTATTCAGATGTCTAGCCCTCCAACGAAGGTAGCTATGGGTCCGTTTTTCGCAAAGAGGCTTCATGAATGTCCTACCTGTGAAGCCATTCTGTTTTGCGTTCCCCTGTGAGAGGCATTAGAGAAAACTTTTTGTACCGGTTGCTTCTGATCCGGCCGTACCGGTGCCAGGAATGCGACAGAAGATTTCTCGACTACGGGTCAAGGCCCCAGGTTTCGCGTAATTCCCAGCCGTGAGTTCCGTAGAGGTGCTGAATTCTGCGGCCTGGTAGCATGTTTTTCCGGGGAACTCTTCTGCTGCTTTGCGCTGTCATCACCGCGTAGGTAGAATTGACGCGCAAATGCTGCACACCTCCACTGTGCTTGTGCGCGTCGTGTCCGTCACGATATTGCTTTTTGCTTTTGGCCTGTCAGTCTACCGAGCCAAAACGCAAACGATCGCCCACGATGAGGCGCTAACCTACGAGTGGTTCCTCGATCAGGGCGTCGAGCACGTGCTGCATTACAATCCCGCGAATCATGTGCTGCAAACGTTGCTCGCAAAGCCAATCGTGAAAGTACTGGGTGTTTCTGAGTTCACACTCCGTTTGGCAACACTGTTCGGCACGGTCGTTTATCTAGCGTCCGTTTACTTGCTCTGTCGCCAGCTCTTTGGCGAGGGCTTGGTATTCGTTCTCACTGTCGCAATGCTTGCCCTGAACCCGCTGGCGATAGATTTCATGGCCGCCGCCCGCGGCTACAGCTTAAGTCTCGCTGGCCTGACGGTGGCGATGTACCTGTTTGCCAGGTTGACGGCTCGAGGCGAGTTAGATGTGCGCGACAAGGAGTGGCGCTGGGGATGTAGCATTGCTTCCGCCTCCTTAGCCCTTTCCATAACGGCAAATTTCACGAACATCGTTCCGGCAGCCTGCTTGGCGGTTCTATTTGGCGTCGAAGCGCTGGGCGGCCCCACCGCACTTCGTAGGTTCCGGGATCGCCGCCTTATGGATTTCGCGAAGTATTTTCTATTCCCCGGGGCAGCCACTGGATTTTGCATTCTCTGGCCTTATTTAATTCAAGCGCGTTTAGTGCAAAGCACGATTCATTTGCAGAGCGCCTCCGCAGCCCTGCGCGACATATTCACCGCTTCCTTTCTTTACCGTTGGAGCGACGATCTTCTCAACGACCTCGGCGCGGTAACCCCGGCTCCGGGAAGCTGGCAAGCGCGGGTAACGGATCTAGGAATATACCTATTGCTCCCTTTGCTCTTCGGTCTCGCACTGTTGGGAGTAGCTCTCGCACTGCGATCCAAGGGCGCGGAGAGGTCGGCGCAGATAATATCATGCCGAGTTTTCGCGGGAGCGGCAGCGGGCAGCGTTGTAATGACGCAGGTCCTTCACCTGGTAACCAAGATTGATTACCCCAACAGCCGCTACTGCATGTTTCTGATTCCCCTGTTCACCATAGGTGGCACGCTGGCGGCCCGTGAAGTCTCATTGCGATGGCCTTGGTCTCTGCTGAAGGGCTTTGGGTTGCTCGTTGCCGCTCTCATTGTCTTTGATTACGCGCTATCCCTCAACACCAAGTATTTTCGGTACAACGCATACGACGTCATTTCGCTGGATCTTTTCCGCACCCTCGAGAAGGATGCCCGTTGGCGCGGTCTAACCATCGCACGGGTAGGTGGCACCTGGTGGTACGAGCCGGAGGTGAACTTCTACCGCCTCCGATATCGGGCGGACTGGCTGCTGCCCTATGACATTAAAGACCGATCGTACTTTTGGGAAACCCCAAACTCATTGGTCCCTAATGACTACGACTACTTTGTTTTTATTCCCGCGAGCGATCCGGGACTGAATGGCCCGCGGGTAAGGGTCATCTTCCACGATGATAGGACGCAGGTCACCGTTGTCGCCATCGCCAGACGATGAAAAGCGTTGCGTAAGCAGTAGTGCCATTAGAGCAAGTGCGACTACTGCACGACGACGAAATTGTAAGTCTCGCTTGCGGTTGGCGTGATCGATGCGCCGTTATTGTTGCAAAAATTGATGGTTGCGGTGTTTGCGCCCGTCACGTGGCCCGGTGTGACACTTAAGCCTGCTTGTTCCGTGGGTTTGTTCACGCCGATCAAAATATCGGAGGCAAGCACACCTGTAACCGTGAAGCTCTGCGCCGCGCAGGTATTCGCAGCGACGGAAGCGGGAGAAAGCGTTGCGCTGTAGCGGCCGTACCGCGCGAGACTGGGATTGTTCGTCGCGCCGAATGTCACGCCCTGCGTGAAATGCTGCGCCTTCGTCCAATCCTGCTCGGTGTCGAGCTGTGCGAGCGGATGCAGATTTCCGCCGCTCCAGTTTTTCTCCGTGGCAACGTTGCCGGAAATGAGCAACCCCGGTGAGCCGGACGTGATCTGCGTATCGGTGGCAGTCAGAGTGGAGACGCCATTCTTGAAACAGGTCAGTGCGCCGCCAGGGCCCACCTCCAGGCGCAAAATATCCCCAACAGCGCCGGTGGAAGCAGTGCTCGTCAAGTTGGTTGTTGCCACGTTGACGACGCGCTGCAGGAAAATCGTAGTGCTGTTTTCCACGCAGTCGTAATAGGTCGAGGTCGATCCCGTTCCAGAAGCGAGGGCCGTTATACCCGGAAAATCGGTGGCGCCATTGAGCGCAGTGACAGTGGCCTGTGCGAATTGAACCGGAGAGAAGGCATTAGCGTTCCAAAAGGCCGTGTTGGAACTGCCGCCGGTTGTTCCTTGAATCTGGTTGGAAGCAATGTTCAGGCCATTTTGCTGAATGGTCCAGTTTGGGCCAATGGCGCCGTTCGCGCGGGTGACATTGTCGTAGGCGCTGTTTATGTAGCTGGTCACGGGCACAATGCCGGTCACGTCAGGCAATGTTTGCGCACGGTTGGCTGTGAACGTGCCGCTCAGAGTGTCTTTGAAAGTTCCCGTCAGGACAAGCTGCTGCGCCTGCAATCCATTGGAGCCCAAGGAAGCGCCTGCCGCACCGTTGCCGAATGGATTGCTATTTGAGGGGCCTCCACAGTTGCCATTTACCCAGGCTGTTGAGACCGCCGTCGCTGGTGTGACGGCAATAAAGTTACAGGTCGGCCCGTTCGCAATTTGCAGCCCATCGACAATTCCGTAGTAGCCGACCGCTCCAGGAGGAACGCTGTTTGGCGTGACGGAGATATTCTGATTGCCGCTTGAAAGAGTGATGGATGCCGACGCACCCTGTGCCGAGACGTTCCCGAAAGCATCAAACCATGCGAGTCTGAATGTATGCGTGCCGATGGAGAAATTAGTTCCGGCGAGAGGGGCTAGAGTGGGGGCAGCGGGCGCTCCTAGCAGATAGCCGATGCTCCCAATGCCAGATACGCCGACTGTGTTGTTGGAGAAGTAGTTTGCGTTTACGTAATTTGAGTTCTGGCCGAATCCGCATACATCATAAACCTGCGCGCCCATAAACTGCGCACCGGTGGTAGAGAGATTGCTGCCCTGCAAGCAACTCACTTGCTTCATCCACAGGCCGCCAGCGCCAGCGCTCCCCGTGAGATTTGCCAAAACGGGGGTCGGGAAATCCGCAGGGCTAACATCTTCCACATCCCAACCGGAGGCGAAACTCGGGGAAACGGGACCCGTCACCATGAATGGCGGAAGAAAAGAGTTCTGCGTCTGAACATCCTTAACGATCTGCCAGGGGATCCCAGTAGAACCGCTTATCCAATCTTGGTCGAATGATGCCCGCGCCACCAACCAAGAGCGCGTGATGGCCCAATTCCCTGTTGCCACATTGCCGTTCTTGTCATTTTTGAACACCACCGTGGGCATAGGAGAGAAACCAATGCTTGCTTGCGTGTTAGCTCCTGGCGAGCCGGTGCTAAATGTCGTTTTGTCAAAGCGGAAGCTGAAGCCATGCCCTTGAAAAATCGCGTGCATGCCGAGATAGTCCACGGAGCTGCCGTTCCCCGTAGACAACACACAGTTATCCATCGTCAGATTGGTGACGCCGGTGTCGTAAAAGTCCAAGCATCCATTCGAGGCTTGGCAATTAATGTCTATGTGGCTGAAAATGGGCTGAACCACAGCCAGGACGAAAAATGGGTAGGCTTTAGTTCCGCCGAAGTTCGTACCATTCCCTTCCCACGCAAATGAGGCTTGGGAGGGACCGGTCCAGCCTTCGACCTTTACACTCGCTCCAAGTTCGATCGTGTCATCCAAAGTGACGCCACCAGCCACAATCATGCGGGCGTTGTGTGGGATTTGCGTGTAGGAACTGACGCGGGTTGCCACACTGTTAGGGATGTAGCAGGGATTGCCGAAGGAAGCGCACGCCGCGGCCAGCACCGGGCCATCGTCGCTTACGACCGTCGCACCTGTTAATGTGGCTCCGGCGTTTGATGCCAACGTAAGCGTCGTTGTTCCGCCACCGGAATTGATTTTTGCCGTCAGATGGTCGTTGGCTCCCACGGATGGCGCGGTCGTGGGATAGAATGGCGGGAACGTCTTGTTGTCGTTCATGGGCGACCCGAAATCGTCCCAGAAGTTGTCCAGCGTCTGCCCGATGAGGGTATAGGTGCCGCCCGTGCGGCCGTAAATCAGGTGCTTATAGGCAGTCGAAAGCCCTGTGATTCGGTTGACGTTGAATCCGATGACGGTGCCGCCGGTGTCCGAAGTGCTGGCACCCAGCGCAGTGTCGAACCCGCCCAAGTAAGTAAAATGGGTGCTGTCCGCAACGGACGCCACTTTGAAGAAGCCGTTGAAGGTCAAATCCGCGTTCCCGCCGAAGTATTGGATAAAAACCATCGACCCAGTGACAAAAGGATGTGCCGCGCTGGTCGTGACAGTAACGGTCGTCCCTGAGCGGCTCATCGAGGTAATCACGACAGTTTGCATACCTAGGGTATTACCATTGGAGATGGTCGTTGCGGCCGATGCGGGCGTATAGCAGCCGAACTTGTCCGCATCCACAACTTTGTAATTGAAACTCGTGGCACCAGCATTTGCGGCAACGGCGTTCACGTACCCGCCTGCGTTTGACGATGGAGTTACTGTTGGGGCCGAGGGTGTCGCCAAGCCGCAGGAAGCACCCCCGTTGTAGACGGTTGCGTATTCCCCGTTCTGGAAGCTCTGCGCGCTCGCTACCGTAACGGTTGGCTGGCCGGAAGTGGTGTTCGCGGTCGTACTCGAATACGTTCCGAACTTCCCAAACCGCGTGATGTCCGAGTAGGGATCGGGGCCCTTGATGTGCATGCCGTTGTCGAAATTCTGGTTGGCTGTAAAAGTGTTAACGGCGTTGGTCTGCGCGCCATTGCCCGGGCCGAGCGGGCCGACTTCCGTTCCAGTTTCGTCTTTGTAGTAGAGGCGCTTGTCCGTAGTCTTTGTGTAAACGTTGACTGTGCCTGTTCCAGCTGTGCCCGGCGGGGTGGATTGGTTGGAAAGATTCAGAGTGCCGCTGGCAAGATTTCCAATGACGGTGGTGTTGCCATTCACGGTGAGGTTGCCGCTGAGATTGAGCGAGAACGCGCTGACGGCGCCGGAAAATGACGGCGCGGACGGATCGTTGGGCAGAATCACATTGGGAATTTGTTTGGTGGTGATCGAGGGGCCGGAGACTTCGATCTCATATTTTCCGGGCGCGGCGTAGAAAAAATAGTTGCCCAGGCCGTCCGTAGTGGTGGGATTGGCGAGCGCTTGCGCTAGGGCCGCGTCTGAGTAAATCAGCGCCAGCGGCGTGCAGGGCTGGCTGGTCGCGGGCATCGCGCAGACGCGCACGGTGGCTCCCGCGAGCGGAATCCCGCGCGAGTTGAAGACGATGTCGTCCTTGCGGGAGCCTTGCGCGTGTGCTGGCCTAACTGCGCCTGGCACGATGTGCAAAACAAGCGCCAGCAATGCCCAGAGAAACCCCATCGTTTTGGCGCCCGCCAAGGCGGGCGGCGCGATTTTTGATCGTATCATTTTCATGGCTGTTTGAAAGAGTGACGTACGCCTGGCAGCCGGCTTGTCGAGCCGACGCAAGGGCTTTAGTTTTTGTATTGGGTTGAACCCTAAGCCCGGTGTATCTTCTCGATTTCGCAGTATGGCGGTGAGCTGGAAGCGTCGATATTCACGATGAAATTCTCAAAGAAGCCCCGGCGCCCCAGAAGACCGGTCACGGAAAGATCGCGGGAAAATCCTGCCATGGTCTCGAAGAAATCTCCGAATACAATGATCTTGACCTTGTGGAAATACATGGGGGCCTTCGGGCCGCCGATAACTCCACGAAGGTCGTCCCTAACGCCATCCTCCAACCGGCGGATTCCCAATGAGTGACACAATCCCGCATGAAAAATGCAAACATCGGCACCAGAGTCAATCCAACACTCAATGGATTTCGTTGGAGGCGAATGGCGATGGCTGAGCCGCACATTTAGGATCGGTGCCCACGAGGACGACTCACTCGGGAAGGCCGGATGAGGTTCTTTGATTGGAAAGACCTTACAAGGAAACTTCAAATTGACAGCACCTGCATTGACCAGTCTTTGGGGACTTTGGTAAGAACTGGATCGGGTTCGCCGTTTTTCTCCGCTTTCGTCACCGCCTCTTCATATGTCTTTCCGTAGGCAACCAGGCGTTCTTCGTCGGAGGAGAATGCGACCCATCCATCAGGCGGTGCAGCGCGAAGTGCTTTGATGCGAGCTTCAGGGCTCATACCTTTTACCTGTGTATAGTATGCGCGCCAAACTGGCCACGTAGCAATCGTGCGCAACCTAACGTCCAACAAGAGCACGGTCAAGTCCTTTCTTTTCAATTGATGGAGCATTCTGGCTAGATTGGATCAAAAGCCAGTTACAGCAGCTTGCGGGCGGTGATGGCGAGCTGCACGACGTCGGTAGTCACACTGGCGGGATAGGCGCCCGCGGAGATCTCAGTGCCGCCGCCGTTGAAGGCTTTCAGCTTCCAGTTATTGAGGGCGCCCCCCGCAATGGCCACGTAGTAGCCGCTATTGCCGTTTTGCGATTCGGCGAACAACTGGACGATTTGCGTCGAGGGCAGCTTGTCCGCGATCTGTGTGAAGTCGAGGGTGTCGCCGCCGGTCGGGTAGTTCCCCGAGAACGTCAACGTTCCGATGGCGTAGACAAAATTGCTGGCCGAAGAATCGACATTCAACGGTGAAAGCGAAATGGTGATTGGCATGATGAGCTCCTAAGAAATGAGGTAAAGGAGGTTCAGGAGGTAAATGAAGTAAAGGTTGCGATTGGAGAAATCGCGCCACTGCGCGGCGGTCTAATCCCTTACCTCCTTTATTTCATTAACCTCATTTACATCCTCAGAATGGTGTGTAGCCGCTGCGTGCGGAAAACGGACGACGGCGGCGAGCGGACTGCTGCTCGCGGCGCACTGCCGCGGCGACTAGGTCCTCGATGGCATCGGCGGCGGCCTCGTCCCACTTTTCCGCGAGCGGGCTGCCACGCGCCCAACCAGCCATTGCCGCAGTGGCGTAAGCAATGGCTTCCTGCGAATTGCGCACCAGCACGGGCGACGTCGCGTCGGTAAAATCCGGATACGCTTTGAGATAGCGGACACGGATTTGCATGTTCTGCGTGGCCCCGAGAAAATAAAGCCCATCGGCGCGCCATTCCCAGACGCTCAGCGTCACGTCCTGTACGCGTGATGGCAGGCCACCGTGTTGCGAGAGGTCCACCATCTCCAGAAAATCGTCCGTCGAGCCATTGGGGCGCTCCCAGATCTTCAGCGGCACGAGCAAGTCAGTGGGGAGTTGGTTCGGCGGCGCGGTGGCATCGGTGATAGACACTTGCAGCGACGTATCAGGCTGCGTCACCGCGGTCACGACCAGCAGCACATCATCCTGGATAAATCCGCCGCCACCGGCGTTGCCGAGCGCGCGCTGCAGTTTGCGGTAGGCGGAATTGGCGTAAGGCAGGAGCACCGTGTCTGTGAACAGGTTGCCTTGCGAATCATTCAAGAGCGAGCGCACCAGCGAGGTGATCTGTCCCGCTGTGTTGTACGCGGATGAGCCGACTACTGGCATGTGGCTAACTCCCGATGGGATGTATACTTGAATTGCTTGAGAGGCGTGTCTGGTACACGCGTAGCATTTGAGGGCGGCCGTTCTGGCTGCCTTTTTGTTTGCTGTGCTCCCGCGAAATCTAGGCGCTGCCTAGTCGTTCGGCAGCGGCGACTTTTGCAAGTAAGCCGCGACACCGATTACGGCGTTGATCAGCGCTGCCGCGGCGCCGATGCGCATCGTCGCGCCGATGCCCGACTGCAAGTTGAAATGCTGGGGGTCGATGCCGACGGCTGCAAACCCCGTGAGCACGCCACCGGCCGCTCCGCTTATCGCCGCGGCTAGTATTCCCTTTAGCCAGATGCGCAAGCGATTCATCTCTGTCCACATTGTGTTAGATTCCCTTGAGCAGCTTCGCCGACTGATTCCAGGTGAGGACCCGTCGATGAAATTCTCCATCGAATGGACGCCGAGAATGTTTTTCTTAAAGGGCGTCTTCTTTTTCCTGCTCTTCTCACTGATTGCCTCCGGGTATTCCGTCACCCATAGCTGGACGACCGGCAGGATCGCCTTTGTTGTGCTGGGGTTCGGATTCGTCTGCCTGGAATTTCGCTGGGGCTATCGCCGGCGCAACGAGGTTAAGCCACCGTGACAAACGGCTGTTTGTGGAACGCGGGGACGGAGTCGTCCAGTACGTCAAACCCCCAGCTTTCGTAGTTGCGCTCTTCCCTGCTCGCGCGGTCGTACAATTCGCCACGACGTTTCGCGCGCGGGAATTTGCGCGACCACTCAACCGCGCGGGCAATGTGCTCCGCGATCGTCGGCGTAAGTTGGACGAATTCGCCGCGCGGGCCTTCGAGCGTGAAGCAATGCTCGTCTTCACCACGCGAAGGATACGGCCCAAGCGCGGGGATGCTGATGCCGTTCTCACGTTCGATGGTCTGCGCGTACCAAGCGCGAG
>WNFJ01581634.1_pt12 | contig 17326 bp, 19 predicted proteins | sample 5400461 | NCBI WGS metagenome assembly WNFJ01 (sample SAMN13153349, study PRJNA577476) | soil metagenome | isolation source: 115 cm saprolite on Douglas fir-dominated hillslope | place: USA:California | collected 2013-09-17 | reverse complement strand
CCGCCATGATCGCGATCGGCGCCCGGACGTTCCAACCGTGCCGTCGGGGAACGAGGGCGGCGATGACGGTGGCCAGAGCGACGGGAAGCGCCGCGCCCAGGAATTTGGCCGCGATGCCCGCGGCGAACGCGCCGATCAAGATGGCGACGAGCAGCCCTGCGGTCACGGGCGCCCGTTCGTCCTTCTTGATCGATGTGGAATTTGCGCTGGACATGGCCGTTTACCTAGAGCGAGGAGATGGGCGCCTGGGGACGCTCGACCTTGATCGTCTTGCTCTTCACGAGGCCGAACGCGTTCTTCACTTCGAGGCCGATGGTCGTGCTCTTTCCGGGCTCAAGGTGCACCTTGAGCGTGGTGTCGGGCCCGAAGTCCGCCTTGTCGGGTTTGCCGTCTCCGTCGGCGTCCCAGCGATACGCGTAGCCCACGCCCGGAGCGGCGGTGACCAGGTAGTCGTCACTGCCGGCATCGACGACGGTCGCGTTGGGGTGCGGCACCGTGAAGAACCAGCCTACGGCCGCGAAGCCCACGCCCATCAGCGCCGCGTACACGTGCACGACGCCAGTCTGCAGCGCCCGCAAAATCGTCCCCGCCGCCGCAACGAGTAGGGCCGTGGCGCGCGCCAGGATCCCGTCGACAATCGTCTTGTCGACCGCCGCGCTCGTCTCCGCAAGCGAGTCGACCCCGGCGAGGACTGTGGCTTCGTAGAACTCGTCGACGTGCCACTTGTTGAGCACAAACTGGTAGAGCGCCGGCAGAGCCTTTGCGAGCCGCTTGGCGGGCTCGCCTCGCTTCGCGATGTACATCCACCACGCGAGCGCAGTGCCGAATGCGAACGCCGTGATGCCACCGAACGCGAGCGGCAATTCCAGCTTCTCCGCCCACTCCTTGTCGTTGCCGTGCCCGAAGAGGACGGCTCCGTCGGTTGCCGCTTTGAAGACAGGGTCCAGCCAATGATCGAGCGGCTTATTGTGCGGGATGAGACTCTCGAATCCAGGATTCAAGAACCCCGCGCAGACGGACAACGTCGCCAAAAAGATGAGCGGTACCGTCATCTGCCACGGGGATTCGTGCGGTGGATAGCCCGGTTGCGCCAGGTCTTCCGCGGGATGGGCGTGCTCGGCTTCTGAGTCGTGATGTTCGTCGCGATCGGGGGTGTGCGCGCTCTGGCGTGAGGACAAGACCTCCTGTTGGGCCAAGAGCGATGGGCGGCCGACGGTCCAGCCTTTGAAGTCGCCCCAGAACGTCATGAAATACAGACGACACATGTAAAACGCAGTGAGCGTGGCGGCTGCGACGCCGACCGCGTAGAGGGCGGGCCCGATCCACTGCGGCGGCTCGAAGGGGTGCGTCGAGCTCTTGACGAGCGGATTGACCGTGTGGTCCACGAACGCGCGGTAGAGAATCTCGTCCTTCGAGAAAAAGCCGCTGGTCAGCGGCACTCCGATGATGGCCGCCGTCGCGGCGGCGAACGTCCAATGCGTGAGCGGGAGCCACTTGCGCAGCCCTCCCATATTGCGAATGTCCTGCGCTTTGTCGTCGTCGTGAATGCGCGCATGCATCGCATGGATGACCGATCCGGCGCACAAGAAGAGGCAAGCCTTGAAGAAGGCGTGCGTGAACACGTGGAAAAAGCCTGCGGCGAAAGCGCCTACGCCGACGCCGAGGAACATGAACCCGAGCTGGCTGATGGTCGAATAGGCGAGCACCTTTTTGATGTCGTTCTGGACCAGCGCGATGGTTGCCGCCAAGAGCGCTGTCGCCGCTCCCACTACGGCGATCACGGTCATCGTCAGGGGTGACAGCACGAAGACGAACGACATGCGGCAGATGAGATAGATGCCGGCGGTGACCATGGTGGCGGCGTGGATCAGCGCAGAAACCGGTGTGGGGCCGGCCATGGCGTCCGGAAGCCAGACGTAGAGGGGGATCTGCGCGCTCTTGCCCGTGCAGCCGAGAAGCAGAGCAAGGCCGACCGCGGTCGCTGCACTGAGAGTCAGCGGGGCGGCGGGCATGATTGACTGCAGGATCGGCGTGTGATGGGTCTGGAAGTAACCCGGCTGCAGGAACGACAGCACCCCTGTGTACTGCCCGCCGCCCAACGGCCACACATGCACGCGCCAGGCGTCGCCCGGGCGTACCAGGTTCGAAGCGCCGTTGGCGATCCCATTCCAGTCGAGGGCCCCCGTCGCCTGCACGAGAAGGAACATTGCGACGAGCAGGCCAAAGTCTCCGATGCGGTTTGCGATAAATGCCTTCTTGCCGGCAGCGGCGTTCGGAGCCTTTTCGTACCAGAAACCAATGAGAAGGTACGAGCAGAGGCCGACCCCTTCCCAGCCCACGAAAAGAAGTGGCAAATTGTCCCCGAGGATGAGGACGAGCATCGAAAAGATAAAAAGATTGAGGTATGCGAAGAAACGCGCGTAGCCCTTGTCGTGGGCCATGTACGACGTGGCGTAGAGGTGAATGAGAAAGCCGACGCCGGTGACGATGAGCATCATCAGGCCGCTCAACTGATCGATGCTGAATCGAACGGCGATGGGCACGTTCGCGCCCTCGCGGCCGCCCGTCGTGTGCATCCATTCCCAAACGTTCCACGTCAGTTTTACTTGCGCTTCTTTGTCTTGGCTGACCGCTTGGTGAAGGGCAACGAACGCGGCGACGGAGGCAGCGAAGCTGACGCCGATGGCCGAGAGCGCCATCAGCTTCACCGCCTGATCACCCAAACGTTTGCCCCAGATGCCGTTCACGAACGCCCCGAGCAGCGGCAAACCCAGGATGACGCCGATCAGCGCGTAGTTGTTGCTGGGCAAGAGGGGGGTCATGGCGGCCATCGACTCCGTGTCAGTTCTTCAAGAGGTCGGCCTCGTCGGACCGGACGGTGTGACGCAGACGATAGAACGCCAGGACGATCGCCAGACCCACGGCCACTTCGGCCGCCTCGGCCGCGATGACGAAGAAGGCAAACACTTGGCCGGTGTGGCTCTGGCCGGAATACGCTTGGAGCGCTCCGCGCGCGGGCCGGGAGCGATTGAACGCGACAAGGGCAAGGTTGGCGGCATTGAGCATGACCTCGATGCTCATGAGCGTCACTAGGACGTTGCGCCGCACGAGGAAGCCGATGCCGCCGAGGACGAAGAGAACCGCACTCAGGACCACGTAATGCTCGATCGAAATCATGCCGTGTGTCCTTTTGTCTCAGGGGAGCTGGGCCGCAGCGATGCCGCACCGGAACTCTCGTGGCTGAAGACTCCGGAACTCTCTCGCTCCGGTTCGTCGGACGCGGCGCTGATTTTGGCGGCCTCCCGCTGATTCTTGGAGAGCTCCGCCGTGCCTTGCCGCCCTCGCGCGACGGCGATCGCCCCGATGACAGCCACCATGAGCAGGGCGCTCGAGAGCTCGAAGGGTATCAGCGCATCCGAGAAAAGGACGCTGCCGATGGCCTCGATCCCTCCGAACGAGTTGTCGACGGGCGGCGCGGGCATCCGGCCATGTGCGCTGGCCATCGCGCGTGCCGATACGACGATGGATGCGATTCCGGCGGCCGCGAACAGGCCTCCCCCGAACGTGCGCCAGATGACGCCGCGCCGATCGTTTGGGGTCGACGCGTTGGGTCCAAGGAGCATGATGACGAAGAGAAACAGGACGACGATGGCGCCGGCGTAGACGATGAGCTGAATGGCGGCGAGAAACTGCGCTTGCAGCGGCAGAAACAAGCCCGCCACGCTCAAGATGAGAAGCAAGAGCCCCATGGCCCCGCGAATCGGGTTTTTCGCTATGACGACGCCAAGCGCTCCGACGACGGCAAGGAGCGCACACGCGTAGAAATAGATCGCGGAGAGGGCCGCCATCTCAGCTCCACGGCTCGACGGTCAGCGTGGCATCGGCGCGTGATCGCTCGCCTCGCACGAGGGCTTCGAACTCCTTGCGGAATTTCTGGACGAAAGCCAGGGCGGGCATCGCCGTTCCCTCTCCGAACGCGCAGATCGTGTTGCCCATGATGCCGTTGGCGATGTCGTGGACGCTGTCGAGCTCCGCCATATTGGCTTTGCCGTCGAGGATCTTGCCGCAAAGCTGCTCGAGCCAGGCGGACCCTTCCCGGCATGGCGTGCACTGTCCGCACGACTCGTGCCGATAGAACTGCATCAAGTTCTCCATGCATGCGACCGGGTCGGTGCCTTCGGCGATTATGGTGACGCAGCAAGTACCCAACATCGTTCCGGCGGCGCGCATCGTGTCGACGCCGAGCGGAACGTCGAACACGCTCTTGCCGTGCCACGCGTAGAGGGGAGACTTCGGGTCGGGAGCACTCACGATCTCGCTGGGCCGCAGGAGTGGCGTGGAGGACCCGCCGGGGATGGCACATAGCACGGAGCGACCGCCCAGAACGCCGCCCCCCACTTCGAAAATGAGCTCGTTGAGCGTAACGCCCACGGCAAGCTCGAAGGTTCCGGGCTTGTTGACGTGACCGTTGATTCCGTAGAGCCGCACTCCGCCGTCGCCGATGGCATGCAGCGACGAGAGCTTGCTGAACTCTTCGCAACCCATCCCGAACGCGGTCGGCACGGCGGCGATGGTTTCAAGGTTGTTCACAGTCGTCGGGCAACCGAAGGCACCCGCGTTGGCAGGGAAGGGCGGCTTCATGCGCGGTTCGCCGCGGCGCCCCTCAAGCGAGTTGAGCATCGAAGTCTCCTCGCCGCAGATGTACGCGCCTGCGCCGGAGTGAACATAGACTTCAACGCGAAAGTCTTTTCCGAAAGGCGTTCGTCCCAGATACCCCTTGGCGTGGGCTTCTTCGATGGCCTGCTCGAGCCGCGCTTTGGAGAGGTGCAGCTCGTCTCTGACGTAGATGTAGGCCACGTGGGCACCGATGCCGTAGCAAGCGATGATGCACCCTTCGACGCACGCGTGCGGATTGAGTTCCATCAGCGTGCGGTCTTTGTGTGTACCCGGTTCGCCTTCGTCGGCGTTGACGACCAGGTAATGAGGCTTCGTGCCAACGATCTTTGGCATGAAGCTCCACTTAATGCCCATGGGGAAGCCGGCGCCCCCGCGTCCACGAATGTTGGCCTTCTTTGCTTCGTCGACCACCTGTTCGCGGGTCATCGTGGTCAGCACGCGGCGCGCCACCTGATAGCCTGCGCGCTCGCGCTCGTAGACGCCCATCGTGTGGCCTTCGGGTAGCCCGTACGTCCGCGTCAAGTAGTCGCTGCGCGTCAGCATTCTCAGCTTTCCACGAGCTTCGACAGGATTTGGTCCAGGCGCTCGCGTGTCAGATTCTCGTGATAGTCGTGGTCGACCTGGATCATCGGTGCCGTGGCGCAGCTGGCCAGGCACTCGGCGGTGCGCAACGTCACCTTTCTGTCGGGCGTGGTCTCGCCGCACTTGATGCCCAGGCGCTTTTCGCAGTGCTCGATGACTGCTTGGGCGCCGCGCAAGGCGCACGGAAGCGTGCGGCACACCCAAACCTGGTGCTTGCCGACCGGGTGCTGGTTGTAAAGCGTGTAGAATGTCACGACGCCTTTGACGTGGGCTGTCGATAGGTCGAGGCGTGTCGCGACGAAATCGATGACCCTCTCGCTCACGTAGCCTTCCTGCTCCTGGCAGAGATGCAGAAGGGGCAGTGTCCCTGCCATTTTCGTCGGATATCGCTCAAGGATCTGCGCGAGCTTGTGTTCGCGTTCGGGGCTCAAGGCGAAAGTCATCGCGGGACGGTCCTTAGCGAAGTCGTCGCCCGGAGTCCAGGGAGTGCGGCATGTCGACGCACGCGCGAAACCGCGCGAAAACCGTAGAAAATCGTAGAAAACCGGCCGAAAGCTAGTGGGTGCCCCGCTCGGGTGTCAAGCCGCGTCAAAGCGCTCGCTCGGAGGCGGTTGTAGTTCGCCCTTGAGCGGTCCGATCGTGAGCCGCTATGCTGCCAACGCGCGCCCGGTCTGCGCGCTGACCAGATGGGTCAGGACGGCTGAGCCCTTCGAACGCGGGGGGGGCAGCCGCTGCCCCCGCGGAGGTGCGGAGTGTTCTGTCCGAACTGTGGCACTCAGAACCCGGAAGCGGCTCTGACGTGCTCCAAGTGCAACTTTCACCTCAAAAGCGTGGCGGCGCCCAAGTTCAAGGGGACCATGCTGATGATGAATCAGCCGCAACGTGCAAGCGGAGCCCCCCCCCCCGCGGCTGCAGGGGGCGCTGCCCCGCGTCCGATTCCCGGTCCGCCGCAGGCTCCCGTTGCTCCCGCGCCTGCGATGCCAAGCAAGCTCAAGGGAACGATGGTGGGCGTCGCGCCCATGGGCGGGTTCCCGCCCGGCATGCCGGCACCTGTGGCAGCGCCGCCGGCTCCCGGAGGGCCTTCAGGGCCGGCCGTGCCTGCCGGCGGAACGGGCATGGGGGCGGGCTCCGCGTACTCGCCGCCGTTTCCGCAGCAAGGAGTCAATCCGCTGGGCGGCACCGTTGCGGCAGACGGTGGAGGGTACTCTCCCCCCTATGGGGGCGCGCAAGGTGGGGCTCAGCCCTATGGCGGCGCCCATCACGCTATGTCGGGCACCGCCGTGATGCCCGGTGTTGGGGGCAGCCCTCCGGGGCAGTTCCCACCCCACGGAGGGCAGCCGTATGCGCAACCTCCGCAGCGCCCAGGAGCGCCGCCAACACCATACGATGCCTCCGCGATGGGCGGTGCTGCGCCGTACAGCGCGCAACCGAATCCATTTGCGGGCCCGGGGGGCCAGTCGCCGTTCGGCGCGTCGCCGAATCCCGTGGGATTGGGGGCTCCCGGTGGCGGTGCCGGAATGGTGCCTTATGGACAAGCGGCTTACGGGCAAGCCCCTCTCGCAGGCCCGGCGCCTGGCGCAGCGGTGTTTTCAGGGCAGGGACCCAAACGGCGCAACGCGCTTCTGACGTGGCTATTGCCGAGTGCCGCGATGTTTGGCGGGTTTGTCATCAGCGTGGTGCTCGGCCTGGTCATAAGTCCGGCATTTTTTGGCCTCTTTGGACTGTTCGCCGTGGGCGCCATGGCTTGGTACGTCGTTCTCGCTATCCAGATGGCCAATGAGGTGAAGGCCGTGACGCGCAGCGAGGAGTTCGCGTGGTGGCCGATCTTCGTTCCGTTCTACAGCATGTACTGGATGTGGATCCTCGTTCCCCAAGAGGTTTCGAAGGCAAAGCAATTGCTTGGTATCCAGCAACCGGCGCAATCGATCGTTTTGTACATTTTCCTCTGGCACTTTGCGCTGGCGTCGGATCTAAACGACATGGTGCGGTGATTCGCCCCCGCGCGTTCGTCCGAGCCGCCTTCGTATGCTTGCTCCCATGCGGATGCGGCCGCGTTGAGACCCTGGTCGGTGCCGAACTACTGGACTCGAATCCCGTGCCGCTCGACGCGACGGGGCTCGCGCCGCCGGATGCGGGTTTGCCCGAACCGATAGACGCAAACGACGCCGGCGCCAACGAAGATGCCGGTCCCGCTGACGCCAGCGATTCGAGCCAGACAGAGGCTAGCGCATGCGCGGCGCCGAGCGACGGTTCGGCGTGCGTGGACACGCTTTCGAACATCGGAGCCGGGGATTTTCACATTCGCCTTGTGGTCACCACGACCGAGACGGGGCTCATCGCGCTCGTTGACCAACGTGCCATCTGCAGTCTCGGCATGTTCTGGGATCTGCGCGCCTATCCCGATCACCTAGTGTTCGAAACCGACGACGGCCTTCAAGTGACGGGGCACTACACGCACTTCGACGTTACGAACACCCACATCAACGACGGTCAGCCTCACTGCCTCGTCGCGCAACGCGTCGGCAGATCGGTCACGGTTTTCGTGGACGGTGTTCCTTCTGGCTCTGTGCCCTCCCTTTCGGTCTTCGGACAGCTTCCTCCGTTGATGAAAGGTCGCGACCCTTGCGAGGGCTCCCCCGATGCCGGCAAGGATGGGACGAAGCCGTTCGTGGGAGTCATGGCGAATCTGTGCATTACGAGCCCCTAGTGAGTCGTCGCTCGCTTGCGCAATCGAGTGCCCACGCGCCACCCGAGCCATGCGAGCGGGACGACAACGAAGGGAACTTCGTAGGGAACGGTGACTGTATGCCACCGGATTTGTGTGATTGGCTTTTTGTGGACTTCGACCACTGAGTCAGACGCCTGAAAGATGACGTCCGTTTCGGGGCGCTTGGTGCTTCGGTCGTCCAACTCGCTCAGCCATGGGCGTTCCGGAAGCTCCACGCCGGGAAGCGCCGCAGCCAGCTTGCGCCACGACACCGCGACCGGATCCTCTCGGCGGCTTTCTGGCCGCCACACGAGCGCAGCAAAGGTCGGACGCGCATTCCACGGGCGCAAGCCATCGTCCGAGAGAACGCCGTCGACACGCCCGCCGGCGATGACAAAAAGGTCCAAGCGGCGTCCCTGTCGGTCCTCTGCGTCGGCCGGTTCCAGATACGGGTAGACGGGCTGCTCCGTGGAAAACGTAATGCGCAGCGCTCGCGATGTGACCGTGTCGGTTAACGACGTCGATTTGTCGTACCGGAACGCGGTGATGTGCCATCCCTTCGCGACGTAGACGTCCAACCATCGCCGAAGAGCGGGGCGAACGTCGAACCCGCGTGCGGTCAGCCAATCACTGACGGCCGAAGTATCGCTGGCCGAGAGGACGGTGGCGTCCAAACCGGCCACATAGGCTTGTTCGACCACCATGACCTTCTGAGGGCGGCCGGCACCGACCGAATACGCGGGCAAAATGCCTGTCAGCCAGCGTTCGGTAAACCCCACGAAGAGCGGGTTAAAACGCCACTTCTCTTCGACGGCGGGGAGCGTGATGTCGAGCAGCGCTTGGAACGCTTGGGAGTCTGCGTCCGCCAAAGTTGGGCGAGTGGGCGTCGGGACCAAAAAGCCGAACGACTTGGCCGTCGTGTGGAATGTGGCACTTCGCACGAAGTGCTCTAAGTGACGCTTTTGGTCCCAAACGATGAGGGCGCCTTCATGATCGATCTCCACGCGGTCGCGCACACCGGCAGCTAGTCCACACGCGCGAGCACTCGTACGTCGCAGGGCAAAGCTTGCAACCACGAGGAGAGCGAATCCGATTCGAACGGGTTTCACGGATCACCTGACCGACCCAATGTCCACCGCGACGAACCAGTCCTCGAGGTCCTTGAACGGTACCCGGACATCCCCGGAGTCGTCCGGGTTGTGCAGATTTACGTAGAGCGTCCCCCGGCAATTTTCGGTGCCCGTCACGACATATGCGTGGAAGTCGATGAGCCCGTAGGGGTTGTCGCCTGCGAATTTCTCCTTGGTGTCGAGTACTACGATCTTCCCTGCGTCAACGTCGTTCTGAAGGTCTTGGGAACTGTAGTGTTTATAGCCCGCGAAGGACCATAAGCGGAACTGGTGGGCTTCGTTGCCAGTGAGAAGCTCCATCGCAATCATGGGCGGGCCGCCGCGTTTCACGTCTCCATTGCACATGCCGTAGTCGCGGTCCTTGTACTCGTGAAAGGCTCTCTCGATAACGAGCGGCCACACCTCGCTCCCGTTACCATCGGTTCGTGCTCTCGCGTGGCCGCAGACAAACTGCCCGTCCACCGTGACCGAAACGGGCGTAAACGTCTTGGCGCCCAGGCCGCCGTAGCGCTCCTGAGGCTTGTGCAGCGTAACCGTGTAGGAGACGACCTCGCCTTTCTCGTTCTTGTTCTCTTTGATCGCGTTCTCGATGACGGCGCGCCCCTCGGGCGTACGCGCAAGGCCCGCTAGAGCCGCCATCAGGGCACAATCTTCCAACTGGTTCTGCTTTACGTCGTGCTCGTCGATCTTGTCGACGTCCTGGTCCTGCTTGCGAAACAGGGCAGGGCGATCGACCCTATCCTCGGGCCGGCAGACGTAATTGCACGTGCTGCTTTCGATGAGCGCCTCGTAGCGTTCGTTCGCGGCCGCTCGGTCGGCCCGCTCATCGTTCGTTGGCGGTGCGCCAGAGACATCGCTGGCGTCGCCTTCCCGCTCGGTACGGCGACTGGCCGTGCTCGCGTCGATAGCTCCTGTCATCGGATAGGCTCCCGTAGAGAGGGCCTCGCGGCCCCAAGTTGCACACCTATCGGTCCGCCCGATTCAAGCGTTGCGTGGATTCGCAGCGCGGGCTGAAATCTCAACTAAGGGACGATGTGCTCCATTGGAGCATGTTCGAAAAAACTTGGCTGCAGTCTATCGTTCCTGCCGTGCGCATCCGTAAACCGAGGATAGCGTCGACCGATGGACCGGAGCCACCGAGCACGCTCGACGCGACATGCATGAACACCCCCCGGCCCACCGCGACCAGTCAACGCTCGCCCCCTTCCCAGCGGCAGGTCCCAGCGCGCCGCCCATCGCGCCGCCCGGCACCCGTCGCTAGCGCGGCCGCCGCGAAACAGTGTCGCATCGCGCTGTTTCAGATGAACGACGGGGATTACCAGCGGCTCCTTCGAGAGGAATGTCTGCGCGAGGCGCGCCGGTACGATTTCCCTGTTCGAACGTTCTCCGCAGACAACGACTCGGAGAGGCAGATCGAGCAGATTCACGGGTGTCTCAACGAACCCGAGGCAACGCGACCGACAGCCGTCCTCGTGTGCCCCGTGCACGATGCGGCGCTTGTCTCGACGGCGTACGCGGTGGCTCGGCTCGGGATTGGCTGGGTCTTGCTGGGCAGATGGAGTGTCTACATGGCCACTCTGCGCGAGGCGTTTCCGCGGCTACCGATCTTCTCGGTTGCGGCAGACCAAAAGGAGATCGGGCGAATCCAGGGGCGGCAGTTGCGGTCCCTGCTGCCTGATGGCGGCGATTTGTTCTACATCCGCGGACCGCTTGGCATCTCATCGGCCGCGCGGCGTTTCGAGGGAGTTCAGGAGACGTTGCACGGCTCGTCGATCAAAATCTCAGCCATCAGCAGCGACTGGACGTTCGACGGAGGGCAGCGCGCCATGAGGGAATGGCTGCACGTTCTGGGGAAAGGAGAACTCTCAAGGTTCGTCCTGGGCGCGCAGAACGACGCGATGGCGATGGGCGCTCGCACCGCTCTCATCACGCCGTCGGCCGCGCGATCGAATCCCGTGATGGGCCGAATCCCGGTCATCGGCTGCGATGGGACCCCCGACTACGGGCGGCGGCTTGTCCTTGACGGCAAACTGACTGCGACGGTCATCATGCCGCCGACGACGGGCAAGGCCGTCCACGAGATCGCCTCGATGTTTGGCGGCGGTGCGCGCCCGGACGCCGAGATCCTCCTCATCCCGTCATCCTTCCCCGAGTTGACGAGTGCCGGCCGACTCCCGAATCGTCCTCGCGCACAGGCCGAATAACCTTTCCCTACCGAAGCTGTTTTCGAACTTTCTTCATGAACGTCTGCGTGCATTGTCCGTGACTGTCTTCGTAGTCGATGATCTCGCGGATCAGCCGCTCTTTCGTGGCGCTTGAGCATTTCGCGCTGCCTTGCACCTGCGTCGCCAGCTGCCCGCCCTCGAAGGTCGCGGGCCACTGTGCTTTGACGACGACAGCCGCCTTGTTCGTCTGCCGGTGGTGCGACGCTTTTGTCTTCGTAACGTCATGGAAACCGGCGGCTTCGAGCCGTCTTCCGGTGCCATGGCAGCTGGGGCAGGTGGTCGTGAGTCCGAACGAGTTTCCGATGCGACGGTCGCCGCCACAGATGCCGCATGTCTCGTCCCCACGGTCGGAGCTTGGCCTATGCTCTCGCAGCGTCGGATCACTCATACGCAAAGTGTACGCCAATCCGTCGTCCGTGGGGCCGTTCCATTCGATACGTCGGGGAGAAACCTTACTCGACGAAGAAAATTGGTTCCCGCGTCCGCAGAAATTCGCTCAACGTGGCCTTGTCGTCATCGTCGACGTGGTCGAAACGGATGCCCATGCCGGGCCAGGCGTCGCAATTGGCTGAGTGCTCGCGGATCCAACGGACTTCGCCGCGACAGCGCACGGGCTCTTGACGGCTGGGGAATCGCACGTTGACCTCTACGCTCGAGCCGATCGGCCGCATTACGTGGGTAGCGACGAAGATCCCCGCGTTCGAAAGGTTTTCCGTGAAGCCAACGTACAGATTCGAGTCGCTGGAGATATTCACCTGAAGTTCGACGCTGAAACGTGGCTCCAACCGGTTTGGCTCCGGCCGCACCGGAGCGGGCCCAGCGAAGTCCTCTTCGACCTCCACGTAAATGTCACCCGAACCGGGTGAGGGCCTCGAGCTCTCCGCGACTCGGGTCGCCTGAAACAGGTCGGGGTCCTCGATCTTTGCGCGTGCTTCAACGATCGGCGCCGCGAATTCAGGCTGGTGGACCGGCCAGTTCGGGGGGTACTAGCAACGGCCGCTCACTACGTCGCCCCGTGCGGCTCGTTGTCTCACGCGTCTTCTGCCGCCGCTGGCTGCGCGCCAGTGCGGCGAGCGATGGGAAGCTTGTCCCGCGAACGCCGTGCAGTACGAAGCGGGCGATTCGACAGGTCTCCTCGTACGTGACGGCCAATAGGGTCCAAGCGCGCGTGAGCCAGTCGCCGTATTCGCCATCCCTCGGGCCCACCATCAGCGACGTTTCGAGCTCACGCGCCAGCTCGCGCGCCCGTGCCGCTTCCGCCGCGCAATCGCAGCCCTCGGCAAGGAGGGTCTCGTGCTCATTGAAGAGCGACGCAAGGACGCGCAGGTCAAACATCAAGTCAACATCGTCCTTGCCCAAGCGAAGCACTTCCAGCCAGAGGCGTGCTTCGTCGAAGTCGTTGAGCTTGTGTTCGACGATGTCGGCCATCTGATGGCGGTAAAACTTCGCCTCGTCACGGATCGCTTCAGGCGCCTGAGCGCTGTGTTCGACCGACGGCTGGCCGACCTTCGTGAGAACGAACAGAAGAGCTTTTGCAGCTTCCCGAAGATCCTCGATGCACCGCAGGTCGCAAACGCCCGCTTCGGCGACGAGCTGCAACTTGCGAAGCCGCTCAGGCTGGGTCAAGGAGTCAGCGACGACCAGGCCCCTGAGCGCCACCGGCTGCGGCTCGAGCAGTGGTGCAATAGGTTTTGCGATCGCCATCAGACGATCGCGCAGGCGATCGAACGATTGTGTGTCGCCTCTGGAGGAGACCGCAAGCTTGGCCAAGGTGGCTCTGAGTGTATCAGCTCCGGGGAGCGGCCCCGCTCTCGCGACTCGTCACATTTCTTGTCTGGCACCACGTCGTCAACTTGGAATCGATCGGCTCCACGGCTCAACTCAAACATTAAATCTAAAGTGCATCACGTCTCCGTCCCGAACGACGTAGTCCTTGCCCTCGATGCCCAACTTTCCCGCTTCACGAGCTCTCGCCTCGCCGCCGAGTTTGACGAAATCCTCCCACCACATGACCTCGGCCTTGATAAACCCCTTCTCGAAGTCCGTGTGGATCACTCCCGCCGCCTGCGGGGCTTTCGCTCCCTTCTTGACTGTCCAGGCCCGCACTTCCGGCTTGCCCGCAGTAAAGAACGTGATGAGGGCCAAAAGCTGGAATGCAGCGCGAACCACAGCGTGCAGCCCCGGCTCACGCAGGCCCGCGCTGGCCAGAAACTCGGGTCGATCGGCTGGTTCGAGTTCTGCGATTTGTGCTTCCAGTGCGGCGCAGATTGGCACGACTGCCGTGCCCTCCGCCTCGCCGAGTTTTCTCACCTTCTCGTAATGTGGATTCTACTCCAAACGGCCGATCGAGACTTCGTCCACGTTGGCGATGTAAAAGCAGGGCTTGGCCGTCAAGAGGTGCATTTCGCGAACGATGCCTGGCGCGTCGGCGTGATCCGGAAGGCGAAACGTGCGAGCAGGTTTTCCTTCATCCAGGTGCTTTGCGAGCGTCTCGCACACGTCGAGCGCGAGCTTCTCGAGCGCGCTGTTTGTCTTGAGCAGCTTGCGCGCCCGCTCACCGCGCTTGCCGACCGTTTCGAGATCCTTGAGACACAGCTCGGTCGTGACTGTCGCGATGTCCGCGGCAGGATCGACGCGGTTCTCGACGTGAACTACGTTAGGGTCCTGAAAGCACCGCGCAACTTGCACGATGGCGTCGACCTCGCGGATGTGCGCGAGAAACTGGTTGCCGAGCCCTTCTCCCTTGTGCGCCCCCCGCACAAGTCCCGCGATATCGACGAAATCGATCGTAGCTGGCACGATCCGCTCCGCATGGACCACAGAATCCAGCTCCTGCAAACGTGAGTCGGGTACAGCCACGACGCCCACATTCGGCTCGATCGTGCAAAATGGGTAGTTTTGCGCCTCAGCCTTTCCGGAAGAGAGTGCGTTGAAAAGCGTCGACTTTCCAACGTTCGGCAGACCAACAATCCCGACGGAGAGACCCATGAGAAAAGAGCTCGCGAGCTATCATGAGCGACTAGTCATCGCAAGCGGGGTCTCCACTCGAGGTGCGGGCACATGACGACCATAGCGCTCTGTGTGACGGGCAGCATCGCTGCGTACAAGGCAGTCGAAGTTGCGCGGCTGCTCATCAAGGCGGGCCACCGGGTGCTCCCGGTCATGACCACGTCTGCCGCGCGCTTTATTGGCCCAGTCACCCTCGCAGGTGTGTGCGGCGAGAGCGTCGCCATGGACATGTGGGACCACACCTTCGCCGGAGAAACGCACGTTCGTTTGGCGGGACAAGCCGACATCGTGGCGATCGTGCCCGCAACGGCGGACATGCTCTCGCGATTGGCGTCCGGCCGGGCCGACGATCTCGTGGCGGCCCTGGCCCTGTGCGCTCGCGGCCCGGTGATCGCGGCGCCGGCGATGCACCCCCGCATGTGGCTGCACCCGGCCACGCGGCGCAACGTGGCAGAGATTGTGGCGCAAGGCTTGGTGAAACTGGTGGGCCCGCTCAACGGCGAGGTCGCGTCGGGGGACGTGGGCGAGGGCCGCATGGCGGAACCGGAGGCAGTGGTTGCCGCGATATTGGCTCTGTTCGCGCCACACGACCTTTCGGGCCTGCGCATTGTCGTGACGGCCGGACCCACGCTTGAGGACTTCGATCCCGTTCGTTTCCTAGGCAATCGTTCCACCGGCAAAATGGGGTTTGCAGTGGCAGAGCGTGCGTCCGCACGCGGCGCGGAGGTGACCCTCGTTGCAGGCCCGACGACACTTGGGACGCCGGCGGGCGTCGTCCGGGTCGACGTACGCAGTGCCGTCGCGATGCGGACCGCCCTTTGGCAAGCGCTGGGGCGCGATCTTACCCGTGCCGATGCGCTCGTCATGGCCGCTGCCGTTGCGGACTATCGCCCGTCGGATCCGAGCCCGACGAAGATCAAGAAAGGCGGCGAGTGCATCACGGTGGGTCTCGTGAGAAATCCGGATCTTCTCGCCGAAGTAGGCGAGGTACGCACGGGCAAGCGCCCCATCCTTGCGGGTTTCGCCCTTGAAACCGAGAGCGGCGACGCGCTCGCTCAGCGCGCGCGGCAAAAGCTCTCGCAAAAACGGGTGGACATCATCATCGCCAACCAAGCCGACGGCGCGTTCGGTCACGACGACAACCAGGCCACCGTGGTGACCGCCACCGAGGCGGAACCGCACCCCAGAATGTCCAAGTTGGCGCTCGCCGATGTCGTGCTTGACCGGGTGCGGCTGCTGTTGGAGTCATCGGGTTCAATCGGGCCCTAGAGTGCCCTCGAGCGGATAACCGTGGCTCTTCGAAAGGCGTTCATCGCCTGGGGCCGCGCCACGCGAAGCGTCTGGATCCGGACGTCGAACGTGACGACCTGTCCGGGACAGTGAACAAACCACGGGGGACAGGCGCGCACAGGCTGCCTCTAAGCACGCGCGGCAACGACAGAACCCCGGCGATCGTTGTCATGCTTACAAATTCGCCGTCTTCACGGTGGTTTTCGGGTCGCGAAGGGTGGGGGACGGGCCGGGACGCTGGTGGGCACGGGGAGTGCTCTCAACACCGGGCACGATGAACGCGATCTTTTTTGCCAGCAAACGTGCCTTTCATGGCGTCTTGCGCGTAACGCGTAGGCCGCTTGCGTCGTTGGGGCTAACCGCGGCTCGATTTGACCTGATGTTCGTTCTGTGGCGCCGCGATACTGCGTGTGTCGGCGGGTCGATTCGACAGAGCGATCTGCGTCGCGCTTTGGGCGTCACCGCTTCGGTGGTCAGCCGCATGCTGCGATCGCTTGAGGCGCTCGGATGGGTTCGGCGAACCCGCCCGTACGACGACCGACGCCAGCGCGAAGTCACCCTGACCGAGCCGGGTCGAGGGCGTATTCGCATGGCGTACAGGACTCTCGCTCGCGCCGCTCAGCGCCTTGTGGATCTCGCAATCTGCTTCGGCAAGCACCGCGACCGCGACGCTCGCTTTTGGCACATGGCGACACTTGAAGAGTACCTGACGGCGATGCGCCGCCACTATGGGGACATCGCAAGCCTTTGCTACCCCTGGGGCCACCCCGACGACTAGGGCGCTCGCGCAGCCGCGCACCCGAAACACACAACCTTCGGCCTCTCGGAACGGCGCTCGTAGCGCCGCGTCTCCGCATCGATTCTCGGGAGTCGATGCACTAGGCTTGAGACCATGCAAGTCACGGTGAATGGCCAGCCTCGCGACATTCCCGATGGGCTCACCGTCTCTGCGCTCGTCGAGCATCTTGGCCTCACACAGGGCCCGGTGGCAGTCGAAATCAATCGCGCCATCATCCCCCGAGCTTTTCATTCGGAAAAGCGAGTGGAGGCAAGCGACATCATCGAGATTGTCCATTTCGTCGGCGGCGGGTAGAGGAAGACTCGAGCACCGCCCACGCCCCGCGTCGCCGTTGGTCGGCCTCCTTTCATTTTCGTGGCGTCCTTGCGGCTTATCCTTCTCTGCTAGNNNNGGTAGGAAGATGACGAACGCCCCGCCGATTTCGCATGCCATGGTCCGAGCGCTTTACGATCGTCCCCTATTTTCGCTCCTCGATGAGGCGCGGCGGGTGCATGTCTCGCAGCACGCCGAGCTGGAGGTGGAGCTCTGTACTTTGCTCAGTGTCAAAACCGGCGGCTGTCCTGAGGACTGCGCGTATTGTCCTCAGTCAAGTCACTACGAGACGGCGGTGGGCCCCGAAAGGATGCTCGATGTCGACGACGTTCTTGCCGCGGCGGCAAAAGCACGCGCACAGGGGTCCACACGGTTTTGCATGGGCGCCGCATGGCGCGAGGTCAAGGACGGCCCGGCCTTCGACCGCGTGGTCTCAATGGTTCGGGGCGTCAAGGCGCAAGGGCTCGAAGCTTGCGTAACGCTGGGCATGCTTACCGAGGCGCAGGCCAAGCGCCTGAAGGAGGCGGGGCTGGACGCCTACAATCACAATTTGGATACCAGTCGCGAACACTACCGCTCCATCATCTCGACGCGG
>WNFJ01639534.1_pt1 | contig 17331 bp, 11 predicted proteins | sample 5400461 | NCBI WGS metagenome assembly WNFJ01 (sample SAMN13153349, study PRJNA577476) | soil metagenome | isolation source: 115 cm saprolite on Douglas fir-dominated hillslope | place: USA:California | collected 2013-09-17 | reverse complement strand
CCACTCGGGCACGAGTGCGGGTTCACCCCGACCAGGTCGGCGTGAAGCTTGACTTGAGGTGTTGACCACGGCCCAGCCGGAGTCACACATTCATCGAAGCATTTTCATTCTGCCCGCCGCTGCCCTCTTTGTCAACGCGACCAGAGTGCAGGAGCTTGGGAACGCCTGCGTCACCGGAGGCGCAGCGATCCTATCTGCTATCTGTCATCACCGGTCCACTCACGCTTGACGCCGAGGGGCTGGCCGAAAAGATCTGCTTTAGTTTATTCATCTTACCGCTATATTCACGCGAATTCGGGCCCAGGCCCCTAGGCAGGCAAACTCATGTTGCAGCATCCGAATTGATAATTCTATGCACTAGAATTTTTAATCCAAAGTGCTATACTCCGCCTTATCAACCCAAATTACCCCTTGCCGGCCATGCCGGCACCGCGGATCGGTTCCAACGGGAGGTCAACCATGGATCCACAAACGCTGACGGGGCCATTACTTTACCTGCTGATAGCCTGGGGAGTCGTTACTGCCGTATTCCTAGTTCTGTTGCTGCGGCGGAGCCTCCTCGCGAGCCACGAGGACGATCAAATCTTTCTCGATGCGGCTCAAGAACATATGGCCAGGGAGCAGCGGGAGATTGTGGCCAAGATCAACGCGCTCTCGCGGCCCATCATGGGAACCGGCATCCTGGCAGGTGCATTGCTGCTGGTGATTGCCGGAATGTGGCTCAAGGAAGGGCTGAAGGGCCTCTTCTAGGTCTTCATCTCTCCACAGCTTACCGGCAAGATTCAGCGCGGTGCCGGCTTTGCAGGTTGCTGCTGCGGTGAAGGTGCGTTTGCAGGAACGGCCTGCGGAACCTTAGGAGCCAGCGAAGTGTGATTGAGCACGATGACCCAGTGATTGTTGCGTTTTTCTAAAACCAGCGTGGCCTGGCCTTGGGATTCCGTCGGCTGGCCGTCCACAACTGCCGCGAAATCCCACTGGTAGCACGCCCAACCCACCGTACCGCTCACCTTGATGTAGGTATTCGAGCGATCCATGCGCACCTGCTGCATGCGCGCGCGCTGCTGCTCATAAACGGCTAGATAATTGGTCCAGCCGAGAATCGGCGGCGCCCACGATCCGTTCACGATTGCAACATCATCGGCGTAGTCCTTGTGCAGTTTTTCGATATCCCCGAGTTGCCATGCGCCCAGCATTTCCGAAAGCGTGTAATCGATTTGCTGTTCGTCGCTCAAAGGAATCACCGTTTTGGAGCTGTCCGCGGAGGGGGGAGAGTCTGTCTTCTTTTTCTTTTCTTTCTGTGCCGCAGCGGCAGAAACGCAAGTCCAAGAGAACGCCAACACCAGCAACAAGAGAATGACCTTGTGAGCCGTTCGGCTGGCCAAGCGGTTTCCAAAATGATTTGTCATTCGCGTTTCACCCCTCGGCTGAAAAGAATACCACGCTGACTTGGGCGCGGCGGCGATTTGCCCATTTGGTTTATTTGCTCCAACTCGTTGCAGCTAAGGCTTTCGGGCCCGAGGTTTTTTCCTGGTCGGCCGGGTTCCCTGGCTCTGCGACGCGCTGAGCAAATTGACGAAAAGACGGTAAGCCCCGGGGACTCCTTCGGGCAATTGCCGGAAAAAGGCCAGGCCCGTATAAATGTACGCGCCTTTGCCATAGCGCGTGTAGACAAGGCCGCCGTTGAGGCCGGGCTCGCCGGGATCGTTCATGGCAAGGAGCGGCGTGTATTTCGAATCGAACTGCGTCCAAAAATAAAGACCGCGCTCTTGCACCCAGCCCTGGAAGTCATCCTGCGTGATTTTGTTGGGCCTGTTCAGGAGCGCATCATCCGGCTTCAGAAATTTGACCGGTGAGTTTTCGTCGGTGATGCGCGGCAAGGCCCGCGGCGTTGGAGGCGCGCCATCCTTCGCGGGTGGAATCGGCGGCGAGATCAGCGCGGGATACGGAGCGTATTGGAATTTATCCCAGGCAAATTCGCGCTGGTATTGCACGACCAGCGTCCCGCCGTTTGAAACGTAGTCCAGTAGCCGCTGATTCGCTCCAGACAATTCCGGCCGAAGTTCGTACGCGCGCACCCCGACCACGATCGCACTGAAAGGGGACAAATCCCGGAAGGCCAGCGCCACGGCGTCCAGCATCTCCACGCGAATCCCCAGGCGCTGCAGCGCTTCCGGCACAGGTTCGTTTTCCGCCGTGATGTAGCCAACGCGAAGGTTCGCCGGCACCAGCACATCAAACGCGTGCACGGCGCACTGGGCCGGCTCGCTCCAAAGCTGCGTCGGCAGCGTCGGCAAGGGCTCCAACGAAGTGGTGAACTTCTCCGCCTTGTCGCCCCGGGCGCGGTCGGCCATGCGCTCCGCGTACGCGGAAATCTTGAAGTTCCCCTTGCCGAGCTTCAGTGGCGGCGTCACCGTCAGCCGGGCATAGCGGTCGCCCGCTCCCTCGAATTTCAACTGCACGGCTGCGCCCGTTTTCCAACCCCGCGGCACCGTCAGCGCCGCCCGAACCTCACCCGCTTGAGTTGCATAAGAATGCACGCGCAGCAATACATCGAAGGGCTTATTCTGCTTGGCTGTTATCTCGATCGCTTGCTTTGGCTCGACCGCCAGCGTGTAGGCCGGAACGATTCGCAGAGGTATTCGATCCGCTCGCGTGGAAGTTGCGCGGAGTTGCATTGCCGGTGAGCGGACCGTGAACGAATAGCCATCGATCACGGCTTCCTCGCTAACCGCGACGAGTGGCGGAGGTTCCGGCAGTATCGCAGTGGCGGAGGGCGGCGTACGCTGCGAATTCTGCCCGGCAGAAACGGTAAAGCGAACGGACCCGCTGGTTTCAGCCTCTTCTTTGCTAACGGTCCAATCGGAGGGAAGCAACACTACGGGCTTCTTGAAATCTCCCGCGATCTCCCCACGGTGATGAGAATCCACACGAACCGAGAAAGACTCTCCGGAGACGATTTCGCCGCGATCGGCGAGCGCGTCCAATCGCAGCCCTGCGACGAGCGCCAGTGCCGCCTCGATTTTTTCCCGTTTTCGCTTCAGGCTTCGCGCGAGGGATATGACGGGAGCGGGAACTTGGTACGAAATCGAAGGCACGGGCACTTCATTGATTTTTCTGCCTGCAGCAACCAGGGAATCGGCGGCCGACTTCCAATCGAGCCGCAAGACCGCCTCGCGCGCCGACACCAGGGCGGCATCCACGGTTCGCATGAGCGGGTCAGCGCCCAGATTCCCGGCTTCATAATCCTCATCCAGCGGGCCAAGCGGTTGTGCGAGCAAGGCCGGATCGAGTTCCTGGCCGTCCTCGCGCTGGAGAGCGACGGCGCGCCGCAGGAACGGTGAGCTCAGAAAACCGGTGATTCCCTGAGTGCGATGATTGGCAAACGAATCGAGACCCATTTCACGCCAGGATTTTCCGTAGAGCGGCGAAATCTCATCCACCGGTACCAAGTAACCCTTGGGGGCGTCGCTTCGGTCGAGGTCCAGTAAAATCACAGGCTTTCGGTCGCCCCATGGCGTCAAGTCCTGTTCTTCCGGGGAAGAACCGTGCAGCTTGAAGGTAGAATCCGCCGCGAGTTGCACGGCCTTCGGCGTGAGTAATCCCGAGGCTTGATGATGTCCGTGGCCCCCGTGCACGCCGCCCCAGCCGTTAATCACAACGTTGGGGCGAAATCCGCGGATCACGCGGACCATGTCCTCGAGGACCTGGTCGCCCCAGATCCGTTCCGTTTCTTCCGGCGTCTTCGAATAGCCAAAATCTTTGGCTCGCGTAAAGTAGAGCCTCACGCCGTAGCCCCGAGTTGCCGCCAGCAATTCCTGCGTCCGGATCAATCCCAGTTGCGGCGCTTGTTCGGGGCCGAGGTCGTTCTGCCCGCCCTCACCGCGGGTGAGGGAGAGCAGCGCGACATCCGCATGAAGTCCGCGTGCAAGGTAAGTAAGCACTGCAGCGCTCTCATCGTCCGGGTGAGCCGTCACGTACAGGATCCGCGTGGTAATTCGAGCGCTCTCGATCGCCTCGATGGTTTCCGGCAAGCCGGGCCCCGTCCCCGGCGCGGGAGGAAATTGCCCTTTCGCTGCGGCCGCCCAAATGGACAGAAACAAAGCTAAGTGCGCTACGACAGTGAAGCGTTTCAATTCCCCTCCCAGGCTGCGTCTACTCTCCCCATCATGCATCTCAAAGCTCCAGCAGCAGTTTCATTTAGAAGCTTGGTGATCGCGATCCATTACGGAATACTGGATACTGATAACGGGTCGCTTTTCTTCTCAAACGGCCATTGTCGCATCTCTCGCGCGCGAATGAGATACGCAAGCGCTCCCAGTGCGATCTCCGCCAATCCCCATTTTCTCGTCGCCCCGGTCTGCCAGAAGAGCCACGCCCATCCGATCATCGTCAGCACCGCGGGCAACGGATACAGCCACATCTTGAACGGAAGGCCTTGCGTGCCCCGGCGCCGCCGCAGCAGCATCACTCCAACCGCCTGGCCGATGAACTGCACGATGAGCCTCATGGCGAGAATTCCTGCAATGGCTTGTTTCAGTTTCAAGGAAACGCTGAAGACAAGCGCGAGTCCGGCCAGCACTAACAACGAAACGTGCGGAAAGTGTTTCGTGGGATGAACCTTGCCGAACGCCGGAAAGAAATTCCCGTCCTGCGCCGCTGAATAGGGCACTCGCGAAGCGCCAAGCAGCACCGAGAATGCGGAAGCGACAGCGATCCACAAAATCATTCCCGTCACGAAGCGCGCGGCCGCCTGCCCATACAATCGTTCAACAAACAAGCTGGCGATGAAATCGGAATTTTGCGCTTCGCGCCACGGCACCACTCCCAGGATACTGGTCTGCATCGCCAGGTACAGGATGGCAATCCCCAGCACCGAAAGAAAAATCCCGCGCGGAATATTCTTCTCCGGATCCTTGATCTCGCTGCCCAGGTGGCAAATGTTGTAGTAGCCCCAGTAGCTGTAAACCGTACTCACCATCGCGGACCCGAGTCCCGCGAACCACACCCACGACAAATCGAAGGCTCCCGGCGGAAAATCAAACGCCATCTTGGCGTTGAAATGCGTGGCCCCTCCCCAGATCAGCCACAGCATGGTTCCCACGACGCCTATCCACAGCAAAACGGAAATTTTTCCGATCGTCGCGATCCGCCGGTATAGCAGGATAACGATCAAGATGACGAGTCCGCCGGAAATCGCTTTCGCTTGCAATGGCGTGAAGGGGTACAGGTATCCCGCATACTTTGCGAAGCCAATCGACGCCGACGCCACGGAAAGCGGCGCCTGCACCAACGTTTGCCACACGAACAAAAAGGACATCAACCGGCCCCACCGCTCCGGACCGTAGGCTTCTCGCAGAAAAACGTATGTGCCACCGGCTTTCGGCATCGCCGCGCCCAGCTCGGACCACACAAATGCATCCAGCGTCGCCAGTAGCGCACCCGCCAGCCATGCTATGAGCGCCTGCGGCCCGCCCATCGCCCGAATCACCAGCGAACTCACCACGAACGGGCCAATGCCCACGATCTCGATCATGTTCAGGGCGACGGCCTCTTTCAGGCCCAATCCGCGCTCAAGGGTGGGACTTGCAGCATTGTTGTTCGTGTTCACGGGTCCGCAGAGAATAACAAATGCCTCCCGCGCCACCTAACCCAGATTCGTTCCACAAGGACCATTTCAGTTTGCAACTCTTCTCGAACAGCTTAAACTCGTCCGGCGCAGAGCCTGATCCTGCACAATCTCTTTCTTGGACAGGGACGATGATTCCATCGCGGATAGCACGCCGAGCCGGTCTGGCTGGCCTCTTCCTCCTGGCGCCTCTGGCCTTGCCTGCCCGCGCCTCCACGATCAATTTGCCACCCGAGGCGCCCGCCATCCTCGACAAAATCTATTCCTTCGACCTCGATGGGGCCATCGAAGCTGCGAAGCGCATGGAGCAGGAACGGCCCAATCACCCGCTGGGATATCTGCTGGAAACGGAAGCCTTGTGGTGGCGCATCTGGTGTACTTCCGCCGAGTTCAAGTATGGAATGAGCGACGCCCGGCGCCGCCCCAAGCTCGAAGCGGACCGGCACTATCTTGAGCTGGCTGCCCGGGTCTTGTCGCTTGCAGAAGCGCAGATCAAACAGAACGAATCCGCGGAAATGCAGTTCTATGCCGGGATGGCGGAAGCTTCGCCGGCGCGGCTTTACGCGCTGCGCGGCGAGTATCGCAACGCGGCCCGCTCCGGAGTGCGCGGACGCGAACACCTCCTCCGCGCCAGGGCTCTGGACCCGGATCTCGCCGACGCCGACTTGGGCCTGGGTCTCTACAACTATTACGTGGACACACTCAGCGCTATTGCCAGGGTCCTGCGTTTTTTTATGGGCATCCCCGGCGGGTCAAAGCAAGAAGGAGTACGCCTGCTCGAACGAGCCATCGCGCATGGCGTGCTCACTTCAAACATTGCGCGCTTCTATCTCGTGCTGAATCTCCACCGTTACGATCAACAGTATGAAAAGGCGCTCGACGTCCTCGGCCCGCTCGTTGAAAAGTTCCCGGCCAATCCGCTATTTCAACTGGCGCGCGGCGACCTGTATGCCAAACTTGGCCGAAAGCAGCAAGCCTTGGCCTGTTACCGCGCCGCAAGCGCCTTGCCGGTCCAGGATTCGGAGTGTCAAACCCGTGTCCACGAGCTGGTGCGCGCATCGATCGCAGCGCTGGGCACGGAATAAGAGAATCGCCTACGCTGTGTTTAGTCTATGGATTGGACGATATTCAACGGCTATCCTTGCATCTTGTTTATGATCCAGCCCCGAATCCGCATTGACCTCATCCCCATCCAGATGGTAATCATGTAGGGTTGCCCGAGTCCTGAGATTCGTGACAAAGTGCGGCCTCACGCAGGGGTGGATAAAGGCTGGGCGGCATTCCCCGGATCCCGGCTTCGTCGTGGTCAACGCGCAGCACGAATTTGGCATCTCATCCCCAAAGTGGGGTGGCGCCACGGGCTCCCCCGTTCGCGCAGGCAAGTGGGCCCCGGCACGGCCGGGGTCGTCAGAAAAGATGAAGGAGTCTCAATGAAGCGGTCTTGGGCAGCGCTGGCTGTCGCTCTGGTGGCGATTTTTGCGGTAGCCGGCTGCAACGATTACGGCAACACGTTTCAGAACAATACAGGTGCCTCGTTGGCGTTTCTGTCCCCTCCGCGAATCAGCGCAGGCAACGGTGATTTTACGCTCACCATCCAAGGCGCCGGCTTCGTTCTAAAGACAGTGGTGGAGTGGAATGGTAAGCCTCTCGTCACAACGGTCCCAACCGACAGTACGGGAGCCGCTCTCGGGAACACGGTAACCGCCGTCGTCCCCGCGGCCTTGGTGGCAAAGCCGGGAGTGGCCACTATCATCACTCTCAATCCCGCCTCCGGCGCGGGGAATAACGGTCTCTCCAATCCCATCGCGTTTATCATCAATCCGCCGCCGAATCCACTGCCGAGCCTCACCAGCATGAGTCCGAACACCTCTCCCGCCAGCACTTCGCCATCGCAAACGCTCAGCATCACATTGACGGGTACGAACTTCCTCGCGAACACAGATCCGGCGCAAGCCTCCCAGGTGAATTGGAGTAGTGGTGGTACCCAAACAAAATTGGCTGTCGCGAGCGTCACTTCGACACAAATACAAGCGACTGTTATGGGAAACATGTTCGCGAACACCGGCTCAACTAGCGCGACGGCCAGCGTGACTGTCTTTAATCCGCCGTCCCCCCCGCCGGCGGGCTGCACCACATCTTGCGATGGGGGTGGTGGTGGCGGCTCGAGTGCTGCCCTGACCTTCACAATTTGTGCCGCCGGACAATCCTCTTGCGCACCGGCAGCGGCAGCAAAGGCCACCGCCATGGCAACGGAAACAGTTGCCGAAGAAACGCCGGCGCTAAGTCTCGACGGACGTTTTGTTGTTTACACCGCGGTACAGAACGATCGCGCCCAAATCTTTCTGCGGGATACCTGCGAAGGTGCCGTGGTAGGCTGCCAATCGCATACAACTCTTCTCTCGGCGGCAGCCGATGGCACTCCGGCAAATGAAGAAAGCCACACGCCTTCGATGAACTCCGATGGACGCTATGTGGCCTTTAGCTCGGCCGCGACGAATCTTGTGGAAAGTGCGCCGCCGGGGCGACAAGTCTATTTGTTCGATACTTGCGCTGGGGCCGGAGATTCCTGCAAGCCCTCGACACATTTAATCTCCACCGATGCGAACGGAGCCTTGGTCGGAACGGAAAGCATTCTGCCTTCCGTCAGCTCTTCGGGACGCTTCGTCGCATTTCTGGCCATCACGCCGAGCCATTCCTCGAATCAGGTTTCCTCTCAGTCGAAGACTTCCGCGAGCGGCGCCAATAGCGGCTACCGCCAGGTGTTCATCCGCGATACCTGTTTTGGTGCGACGAACTGCACGCCGAAGACGACCCGGATTTCGCTTCGGCCGGGTGATGGGGCAGCATCCGCCTCAAAGCCCGCCGGTCCAGCTTTGAGCAGTAATGCCGGGCACGTCGCCATCGTGGGCGGAAACGCGGCCACACTCTTCACCCGTTCGGTTCCCGTTGATGATCGCGTCTTCCTGGCCATCGCGAACCAGCAGCATTAAGCTGGTTAAACATTGAAATTCAGCTTCAGTTGAACCGCACCTTGATATCCGGCCGCTTCTCCAAGTGTACCGAATCGATGAAGCGCACTTGCCGGTCGTCCAGCGTTAGAATCATGGAACTCGTGCGCACGCCTTCCCCGAAAAACCGCACACCCTTCAGCAGATTTCCGTCCGTCACACCCGTACAAGCAAAAATCATTTTCTTGCCCGGCGCCAGATCTTCGGTGTCGTAAACGCGCTTCAAATCCTTCACGCCCATTTTTGCCAGGCGTTCTGCGTGCTCCGGCTTGCTGACCACCAGCCGCGCAAGAATCTGTCCGTTCAAGCAGCGCAGCGCCGCGGCCGTCAGCACGCCTTCCGGCGCCCCGCCCGTGCCCATCACCGCATGTACGCCCGTCCCGATCACTGCGGCGGAAATTCCGGCCGAGAGGTCGCCATCGCCAATCAGCCGGATGCGCGCACCGGCGGTGCGTATCTCTTCGATGAGCTTTTCGTGCCGTGGCCGGTCCAGTACGATCACCACCAGATCATCCACGTCCCGGTCCAGCCGCTTGGCAATGGCCTTCAGGTTGTCGGCCACCGGCGCATCCAGGTCCACCGCGCCTTTGCACGACGGCCCCACTACCAGTTTTTCCATGTACAGGTCGGGCGCGTGCAGCAATCCGCCTCGTTCGCTGGCCGCCAGCACCGCGATTGAGTTCGCCGCGCCGGTCGCGCACAGGTTCGTTCCTTCGAGCGGATCCACGGCGATGTCCACTTGCGGAAACAATGCTTTCGGAGCGTGCGTCGCCAGCCCTACTTTTTCCCCTATGTATAGCATCGGCGCCTCATCCCGCTCCCCTTCTCCAATTACGATCGTTCCGTCAATCTCCACCGAGTCCATCGTTTTGCGCATCGCTTCCACGGCCACTTCATCGGCGTGGTGCCGGTCGCCGAATCCCATGGTGCGCGCCGCGGCAATCGCCGCGTTTTCCACCACGCGCAAAAAATCCAGGCTCAGTTGTTCTTCCATCCGTCCCTCTCTCCAATTCTCTGTAGCGCCGGCATCCTTGCCGGCGATTTTTCTCTTGGCCTCGCCGTTCGAACGCGCGCGTCATCATAAGCCAAAGCGCAGTTACCCGTCGACCATTTACGATTCGCTAGCCATCCCCCTCGGCAGGATAAATACTTCATTTTTTCTGGTCGCGAGACTCGGCTACAATGCTGCGCGGAGGGCCCATGTCCAAGTCGCGCAGGGATTTCTTGACCCAGACTTCGATCGGTCTTATCGGCGCGGCCGTCGCCTCGAGCAGCAGCGCACAGGATCACGCAAATGAAATCGCGCAGGAGCCCACGCAACTCCCGCCCGGTGCGCCCCCCGCTTTCGGAACAGGCCCCGCCGTTGGCCCCCAAGTCTCGCCTGAGACTTTTGCCGAAGCAGAAAAGCTCGTCCAAGTAAATCTATCAACCACAGACCGCGCCCAAGCAGCAGAGACTTGGCGCGTGAACGTGGCCTCCCTTTACGAGCGCCGCACCGGTCCCCGCACCATCGCGCTCGAGCCTACACTTGCACCCTTCTCCCGCTATCATTCCGTTCTTCCCGGCCAGAGCGCCGGCCCCCAGCGCGATCAATTTATCCGCAGCAAAACCGACCCAGGCCCGCTCCCCTCCAACGACGCCGACATCGCCTTTGCCTCGGTCACGCAGCTCTCGCGCTGGATCGAGCAGCGCAAACTCACCTCCGAGCGCCTCACGCAAATCTACCTGCGGCGCATCGAGCAATTCGATCCCAAGCTCCGCTGCATCATCAGCCTCACGCGCGATCTCGCGCTCGCGCAAGCGAAGAAGGCCGACGAAGAAATCGCCGCCGGCAAGTATCGCGGACCGCTTCACGGTATTCCGTGGGGCGGCAAAGATCTCTTGGACACCGCCGGAATTCCGACCACCTATGGCGCCGAGCCTTTCCGCAACCGCGTTCCCAAAGACGATGCCGCAGTCGTGAAGCGCCTCCATGCGGCAGGCGCCGTGCTCCTCGCGAAACTCAGCCTCGGCGCCCTCGCGCTCAACGATATTTGGTTCGGCGGACAAACGGTGAATCCGTGGCTCCTCGAGGAAGGCGCCTCTGGTTCCAGCGCCGGCCCGGGCGCGGCCACCGCGGCGGGGTTGGTCGGCTTCTCGATTGGCAGCGAAACCGGCGGCAGCATCATCAGTCCCAGCATGCGTTGCGGAATCACTGGACTGCGGCCCACCTACGGCCGCGTGCCGCGCACCGGCGCCATGACCCTCTGCTGGTCCCTCGATAAACTCGGCCCCATGACGCGCACCGTCGAAGATGCGCTGTTGGTGCTGCAAGCCATCTCCGGCCCGGATGCCGGCGATCTTTCCAGCGTGCCCAGCTGGCTCGATTTTGATTCGAACGCCAGCATCAAGGGCCTGCGCGTCGGCTATTTCCCCGCCTGGATGAAGGAAGATCCCGCTACCGCTGTGGATCGCGCCGCGCTGGCCACGCTTCCGAAGCTCGGCTTGGTTCCCGTGGAGGTCTCTCTTCCCAATTGGCCGTACAACTCGCTCAACCTGATTCTCTTCGCCGAAGGCGCCGCCGCTTTCGAGGAACTAACACTGAGCCACGGAGTGGACCAGCTCAAAGTCCAGACCCCGGACGCCTGGCCCAACCTTTTCCGCCAGTCGCGCTTCCTCTCCGCCGTCGATTTCGTCCAGGCCGACCGCTTCCGCCGCAAAGTGGCCCAGGAGATGGCGCGCATCTTCTCGCAAGTGGACCTGTTGCTCGTTCCTTCGCTGCGCGACGAAATGCTCACCATCAGCAACCACACCGGCCACCCGTCCCTCACGCTGCGCGCCGGCTTCGTTGAAGTTTCCGAGGCGCGCTCGGACTGGGCACCCGATCCAAAAAATCCGCTGCCAAAATTTTCTCCCCCGCGCCGCGTGCCGCACGGCATCACCCTGATCGGCCGCCTCTTCGAAGAAGGCACCCTCGGCCGCGTCGGCATCGCTCTCGAGCGCACCTTCGCCGTCGCCAACCAGCGCCCGCCCTCCTTCTGATCCGCGTGAATCCTAAAGCTTGCCTTCACAAAAGCTCCAAGAGCGCGCAATAATGCAGGTTGCCCTGGAGAGATAATCATGAGCAAGAAAAAAGAAATCTCGCGTCGCACCTTCCTCACCAAAGTCGCTGCCGGCGGAGCCGCGTGTGCCATTGTTCCTAGACACGTGCTCGGCCGTGGATTCACTGCGCCGAGCGATACGCTGAACATCGCCGGCGTCGGAGTCGGCGGCATGGGCCGCACCAATCTGATCAACCTCGCAAGCCAGAACATCGTGGCGCTGTGCGATGTGGATTGGCGTTACGCCGATAAAGGATTCGGCCGCCTCGACCTCGATATCGAGCGTCTGAAGAAGCGCATCGAGCTGCCGGCCCCGCCGCAGCCAGGCGAGTCATCCGCGCCCTTCGATCCCGTCAAGGCCCAGGCGCGCGTTGATAGAATGGTCCAGCTCAAGACCGAACGCCTCCCGAAAGCCGCCCGCTATACCGACTATCGCGAGATGCTCGACCGCCAAAAGGACATTGACGCCGTCATGGTCGCAACGCCCGACCACATGCACGCCTCGATTGCTTTGGCGGCCATGGACCTCGGCAAACACGTCTACGTCCAGAAGCCGCTGTGCTGGTCGGTCGAAGAAGCTCGAAAGCTTTCGCGTCGCGCAAAAGAAACCAAGGTCGCCACGCAGATGGGCAACCAGGGTCACTCCTCGGACGATGGACGGACCGCCGTCGAATACGTGTGGAGCGGCGCGATTGGCGACGTGCGCGAGGTGCACATCTGGACGAACCGACCTCTCGGCTTCTGGCCCCAGGGCGTCCCGCGCCCGGAAGCGCTCAAGGCCGGGCCCGAATCTCTTAAATGGAGCGGCCGCGACGTCAACGCGCGGCTTGCCGCTGCCATTTGCGGCGACTACCCCATTCCCGGCGGGCTCGCCTGGGATCTTTTTCAAGGCACCTGCGCCTCAAACGTGGACTACCACCCGATCTACCACCCGTTCAACTGGCGCGGCTGGACCGACTGGGGGGTTGGCGCCATCGGCGACATGGGCGCTCACTTGATCGACCACACCATGTGGGCCCTCAACCTGGGCTTTCCTACCAGCGTTGAGACCGTCTCGACCCCTTTCAACGGTGCCTCTTACCCGAGCGCCACGCTCACCTTCTACGAGTTCCCCGCCCGCGGTCCGATGCCGCCCGTGAAACTGACGTGGTACGACGGCGGCCTCAAGCCAAACAAACCTGAAGAGCTTGGCGATGAAGAATTGAAACAAGAAGGCGGTGCGCTGCTCATTGGCAGCAAGGGCAAGCTCCTTCACGACACTTACGGCTTCAAGCCCCGCCTCTTGCCCAAGTCGCTCCACGATTCCTTCGGCAAGCCCCCGCAGAAGCTCCCTCGCATCGCCGGCGAAGCCCACGAAATGAACTGGGTCGACGCCGCCAAGGGAAAGGTGGAAGCCTCCTCTCCTTTCGAGTACGCCGCCCGACTCACAGAGGTCATGCTCCTCGGCGTGGTGGCGCTGCGCGCCGGAAGGAAAATCTACTACGATGGCGCCGACATGCGCATCACCAATGTGCTCCAAGCCAACGACTACTTGCGGCGAGACTATCGCCAAGGCTGGTCGATCTAAGAGGGAAGTTGCCGAAACAGGCGGGAGCGTTACTCCGACAAAAAAATGCTCCGCGGGACGCTTGCAGGTCGCGTGAGACCTGCACACCTCCCGCGGGTCCCTCTCTCAGATCAGCTAGTCGGCGGTGATGCGCTGTCCGCTCACTAGGCCAGAGATGTGGGCCAGGAGATGCCCGTCGGTATCGTATTGATCGATCGTAAAAGTCCCGGAATAACTGTTTTCGTTGCTGTCAAGGGCGACCTCTTCCCGAATGTTGGCGGGGCCGACCAGAGTCTTTCCTGTCGGATCCCAACTCAACGCAAAGTGATTCAGTTTGTAAGATGGTCCGGCCTTTTTCCATACTCCCATACAGAAGCTGCCGGTAATCGGGGGACGCCCCGAATTCATTATTTCCGTTCCGTCGCTATGCCACGTGGCATACCCCTCATCAATCGGCGCGCCGTCGGGGATACCTATACCGGTATTGCCCTTGGAAACGAACTTCACCTTCCAGAGGCCCACGATTCCGGCGTGGTCGGAGTCGTCGTCCCAATCGCGATCGTGGCCGGACACGAATACGAGCGACGCATGTCTGAATTTGCCTTGGGTCTCGTGGGATTTTCGTTGTGGGCGGGCCGGTGCCGTGGGTGTCTCGGACGAGTAGCCACACCCCGCATCGATTAATCTTGCTGGGCTCTTGGCAGATGGACCCTGCGCGCGCGCGGTAGAGCACCAACCCGATGCAAATAGCAAAGCTAAACCTGCGAAAGCTGCCAGATAGCGTATCGGTTTCATTTCTCTCCTCTTTCTCCGGATTGAAGTTTTGGCGGAACCCATGGGGACGGATCGGGTCGTCGTTAGATCGGCTCACTTTGCGAAAGATGGCGATAAAGGGCAATGCATTGTGCTTCAATTTGGCTTCAATTTTATTTCAACGACTAACTGACTGATCCGCAGGCGGTTAGTAGCCCCGGCCAAGACATCGGGCGCATTGACCCTGCCTCCTCGGATTTGTTACGCTCTCATTAATTTAGCCTGAAAAATGCTCTCCCCCTCTTCCAACTTCCATCGCATCGCCTTCGGCCGTTTCGAGGCCGATCTGCGTTCTGGCGAACTCCGCAAGGACGGCCGCCGCGTCCGTTTGCAAGCCAAACCTTTCCAGTTACTGGCTCTCTTGCTGGAGCACCCCGGCGAAGTCGTCTCTCGAGAAGAGATCTGCCACAGGCTTTGGGATGCAGAAACTTTCGTGGACTTCGACCACAGCCTTGGCACAGCCGTCAACAAAATCCGCGAGGCTCTGAACGATGCGGCGGACAATCCCAGGTATATCGAGACGCTTCCCAAACGAGGCTACCGGTTCATCGGTAAGATCAACCCCGACCTGCCCGTGGTCATGGCCGTTCAGGATGCCCAGGAATCTGTGGAACTCGTGCCCGTTCCCGCGGCAAAAGCCTGGACCGCTCGGAAGTGGCGCCTTGGCTTGGTAGTGGTAGCCGTCGTAGGGGCGGCTACCGTTGCATTCGTCTGGCCGTCTCGCAAACCTGGGGGTTCCCAGCCGTTGACGATTGTTCCTTTCACTTCCTACCCGGGCCTGGAAACAGCTCCTTCGTTTTCGCCAGATGGCTCGCGGATCGCTTTCTCTTGGGATAACGGCACAAGCAATCGCACGGGAAGGCTGGGATATGACTTGTATGTAAAAGCGATTGGCAGTGAAACGGTGCTGCGGTTGACCAACCATCCTTCCGATTGGATTAGTTCGGCGTGGTCGCCCGACGGCACTCAGATTGCCTTTCATCGCTTGGCCACGGACGGCAATGGCATCTATGTTGTGCCGGCCTTGGGAGGGCCGGAACGCAAACTCGTTGCCACTCACGCACCCTACGATCTTGCTGCTCCTCTCAGTTGGTCGCCCGACGGGAAATGGATCGCCTACTCCGACTGGGAAAACGGCGGGCCTGGCAACCGTTTGTTTTTGCTGAACGTCGAGACTCTGGAAAGTCACGAGCTTCCGCATGACCCGTCCTGTAGACACGACGGTAACTTGACGTTTTCGCACAGTGGGCAGGAACTGGCAATGATCTGTGTCCACAACACGACTTCCTACGAGTATTTGATCAGTGATCTCCAGGGAAAGTCCAAGCGATCGCTGTTCACCCGCCACGAATTCCTCACCGGGCCGCTTTGGAGCGGTGATGACAAGTCGCTGATTGTGGCGGAGGTAACTGCAAAGGGTAACGAGTTCGATGAAGTGCGCGTGCGTGATGGCGAACTGCATAAACTTTCGCGTTCAGCGTGTCCGACAACCACGTCAACATCTGGAGAAAAGACCTGCAACATCCCGAAGCTCCAGCGGTGCAGATGTATATCTCCACGCGTCAACAAGACAACGGCCAATATTCGCCGGATGGCAATCATGTGGCGTTCGGATCGACACGCTCCGGAACCCCGGGCGTTTGGGTGGCCGACACCCATGGCAGCAATCTGGTACGGATTTCGCAGGAAGGACCCGCCGGTTACCCACGCTGGTCGCCTGATTCGCAGAAAATTGCCTTCGAGATGATAGGGCCCAGCGGTCACTTTGGCGTGTACACCGTGGATCTCTCCGATCGCGTACTACACAAATTGCAGAACCAATGTCCGCGAGGCGAACCGTCCTTTCTGGTCGCACGATGGAAAGTGGATCTATTTTCGCGGCTTCGAAGGCGTTGGCCGTCAGCTCTACCGTTGCCCTGCAGGGGGAGGTGACGCCACTCTTCTTGCCGCATCCCAGGACCTGCGCACCCCTATCGAGTCTTCCGACGGCAAGGTGCTGTACTTCCCGTGGAGATTTGGCGACGCGAATATCATGATGCTTGCGCTGGACCGCCCCGATGCAACGCCCCAGCCAGTTCCGCAAATGCCGGAAATCTCGCATGAAGCCCAGTGGGCGGTCCTGCCGGACGGAATCTACTTCAGCCGCCGTGAGAACCCGCGAAGCATCTGCTTTTACGATTTCGCTACCAGGCAAGCGCGAGAAATCTTCAGAGCGGACAAAGACCTCGCAGAGGGCATGTCCATTTCCCCCGACCGCCGTTATATGCTTTACTCCCAAATGGACGAACACAACACGGATATTATGCTCGTCAGTAATTTTCTTCGCTAAGAATCCCCATTCTCACAAAGGTTTGCATGCAGGTGACCGTTTTGCAGTGCCGCCTCGCCCGAGTTTTCTATGACCGGCACGAGGTCGCCCTAGCCTCAAGCGCGTGCCGTGGGCGGTGGCCGAGCAATTGCTGCGCCTATAACTCGATTGCTCTTGGCTCTCTTTAGCTCATTTGTTATTCTACTCATCAGGTAATACCGCGACTTTGGGAGTGCGGCGGCTTGCCGCCGCTTTTCTTACCATCCTCCCTCCCACCCAACCAGTTCTCTCATCTGAAGTTCGGGACGGCGGTCTTCAAAGTGTCCGTAAGTAAGGTAGCTCTCCCCCCGGCGTGCGTCCTCTGCGCAGTCACATCTCTCTTTTTCGGCCAGGTCGAAATTTAAGTTATTTAGAATCAACACAAGTTATTTAGAATCAACTCCTACAAGAATGCCCCGGGAAGCAGGGCCCTAAGTAACTTACATGAAATCTAAATCCTTTAGATGCAACACTTACAAGAAACATAGGGGGGTGGGCTAGTTATTGTTAACTAGGATTTTCTTCACCAGTCACGCCCGTCTCACCGAGGTCATGCTCCTCGGCATCGTCGCCCTTCGCTCCGGAAAGAAGATCTACTATGACGGTTCCAACATGCGTGCCACCAGCGTGCTCCAAGCCAACGACTTCTTGCGGCGAGACTACGCCAAGGCTAGTCAATAAAGAAAGGAAGTCGCCGCAACCTGGACTCGAAGTGGCATCTGTCAGGTCCGTTTGGAGATCTCCTTTGTTCGTACGAAATCCTGTGCCGCCGTCAGACAGCCCTGTCCCGCAACCGGACAGTGTCGGGGCGATGAGACTGAACTTTAATGCCTGCTTTCAACAACTTACGATGGTAACCGGCTTGCATTCTTCATGGCCGCCATGAATACATTACTGCGCGACCTTCGTTA
>WNFJ01008217.1_pt1 | contig 17331 bp, 10 predicted proteins | sample 5400461 | NCBI WGS metagenome assembly WNFJ01 (sample SAMN13153349, study PRJNA577476) | soil metagenome | isolation source: 115 cm saprolite on Douglas fir-dominated hillslope | place: USA:California | collected 2013-09-17 | reverse complement strand
CCAAACTTCGAACCTTCGCGGCTCTGCCGCCACACATTGCGGTAAGGCTCCGCCTTACCGGAGTCACTACCTAATTTCTTTCGAGGCTACGCCTCGTATCATCATCGCCGCACAAACAGCGCCGCCGATCGCGGTAATAACAGCACGCTTATTTTCCCACTCTCGACTCGGACTTCTTTGCCCGCCGCCAGACGATCGATTAAGCGATCGCCATTTGCCAGGCCCGCCGGCGTCACATCGAACTCAAGCTTCGCGGGTTTGCTGTCGTTGTTAATCGCTATGACTACAACACCCGTCGGCGCCTTGCGGGCGTAAGCATACAGCTGAGCTGAGACATAAAGATTAACCAACTCGCCTCGCTGCAACGGCAATAGCTCGGTATGGAAATGCGCCATCGTGCGCACAAACTCGAACGCGTCCTGCTCCTCACGAGTCCGGCCCTGCTTTGTAAACGCATTTCTCTTATCGCCCGGAAATCCGCCGGGAAAATCCGCGCGCGTAGTTGGCTCGTCCGCGCCAGTCATGCCAATCTCGTCACCATAGTAGAGCTGTGGCACGCCGCGAGTGGTCAGCACAAATGCGTTGGCCAATTTGAGACCGGCGATGGTGGCGCCTTTCTCGCTCATGAAGCGGCCATCATCGTGCCCCCCGAGCAGCGTTACCAGGATGTTGGGATTGGTGTAGAGATAATCCTTGGCCAGAGTCTTTGGCACCTCGTCAAGACTCTTGCCTTCGGCAAATGCGTGACGAATGGAATAGAAAAGCGGAAAGTCCAGCAGTGAATCCAGACCAGAGTCGGCGCCCTCACGCGCCTTGCCGCCCTGAAAATACGAAGTGTGCACGACATCGCCATCCTTGACTTCACCGACGACGGTGAACTTCGGATACTCGCCTTTGATAGCAGTTGTCCATTGATGCCAGAAAGTGTTGGGCACGTATTGCCACGTGTCCATGCGTATTCCGTCGGTGCCGGTGACGCCAATCCACCACAGCGTATTCTGAATCAGGTACTGCGAAACTTCTCTGTCGTTTTGATTAAGATCGGGAAGGAAATCGAGGAACCAACCTTCCATTGTCTCTTTTTTGAGCAGCGCCACCGGGCGAGGATCGTGCAGCGTCCACGTCTGAAAGACATTCGCCAAATGTTTTTGCTTCGTGCCGTTGAACCAGGTAGGCGTCGGAGGATCATCGACCCAGGGGTGATAAGGCCCGGTGTGATTGACGACTTCGTCCTGAACGATCTTAATTCCCATTCGGTGCGCCGCCGCCACCAACTCGCGCAACTTGGCCAGAGTGCCGAAGTGTTCTTCGACCGAATAAAAATCCTGCGGATTGTAACCGTGAAAGCCGGTGCAGGGTTTCCCTTCCTTCAGCTCGATCTGGTTCAGTCGATCATAGTTGTCATACCAGGGCGTCAGCCACAACGCGGTCACGCCCAGGTCTTTCAGATACGGCAGGCGATCTATGACGCCCTGCAGATCTCCTCCGTGATAGTAATACTTGTTCTGACGGTCATAGAGGCCACGCGACCGTGGCGGATCATTATTGGTCTGGTCACCATCGCTGAAACGATCGATCATGACGAGGTACATGACGTCGTCTGGCGAGAATCCCTGAAAACTTTCCGAACGATTCAACCGCGGCAGAATCTCCCAGTGCGCCTCTGCGCTTCCACTCTGGTTTGAAATCTTTAAAGTCCGCTCTCCTGGTCGAGCATTGGGCAGGATTGCCACGTCTACAAACATATAACTGCCGCCCTCATTTATTTTCGGTGCGCCGACGATGCGAAAGCCGCTTCCCACAGCCTGCGCCAGTGCGCCGCGGAGATTTCTACCTCTAATAAGTACGCGTACAGGATTCAATGAACTCCCGATCCACCAACTGGGTGGTTCGACTTTCAGGATTTCAGGAGTCTGAGCCGCCACCGAAGAAACTCCACAAAACAAAACAGCTAGGCAGGCTAGCAATTTTAATAAGAAAGTTTGTGCCGGTTTCATGCTCTGGGTATCTCTGACCTAGTCCTGTGGTCAACTATCGGTGGTGCTCGCTCTTTCTCCCTTCTCCCTCTGGGAGAAGGGTTGGGGAAGAGGGGCGTAGCTGTCGTGCGCCTAAGCCCTCTCCCAGCGGGAGAGGGAGTCAAGCAACTGCGTCCAAATCCAATTTCATGCTTTCCACTTCATGTTTGCGAATACGGCCGTAGGTGTCGGTCATCTCTCTGAGTCGATGGGCGTGAGACTCGGTCAGTGCCTGCTCATCAACTCGCCAGATCCAATTGCCCTGAGTGCTGTTGGGTAAATTCATGCGAGCTTCAGTGCCCAGGCCGAGCAGATCCTGTAAGGGCACGATCGCCGTGTCGGCGACTGACTGAAGCACCGCGCGAATAAAGTCCCAATGAATCTCTGTACCATGCGTATTCAGGTATTTCAGGCAGAAGTTTCTCTCAGAGCTTATCTGTTCCGCAGTTCGGGTCGACCCGGCGCCGGCCACGCTGTTGAACCAGCCTACCGTGGTGTCGTTGTCGTGTGTCCCGGTATAGGCCACGACGTTGCTGTGATAGTTGTGCGGCAGATCGATACTTTTTGTATCGCTGCTAAAGGCGAATTGCAGGATGCGCATCCCGGGAAAACCAAAGCCGTCGCGCAGCCGCTCGACATCCGGAGTGATCACACCCAGGTCCTCGGCGATGATCGGCAATTCGCCGAGCGCCTTGTGGATCGCCGTGAATAATTCCCTTCCCGGCGCTTCGACCCAGCGTCCGTGTTCGGCAGTGGTGTCGCCTCCGGGGATCTCCCAACAAGCTGCAAATCCGCGGAAGTGATCGATGCGCGCGATGTCGACGATCTGCAAGCTGGCCCGCACGCGCTCAATCCACCAGCGAAAACCGTCCGCCAGCATCCGCTCCCAGTTGTAGAGCGGATTACCCCAGAACTGTCCAGTGGCGCTGAAATAATCCGGCGGCACGCCGGCCACAACGATAGGCCGCCCATCAGCATCGAGCTTGAACTGGTCAGGGTTAGTCCAGACATCTGCTGAATCCTGGGCCACAAAGATGGGCACGTCGCCGATGAGGCTGATGCCCCGCTCGTTGCAGTAGGCTTTGAGCGCGAACCATTGCCGGAAGAAAAGAAACTGAAAGAACTTGTGCGCTTCGATCTGGCCGTGTAAATCGATCCGGGCACGTGCGAGCGCGGCGCGTTCACGTCGGACCAGTTCGCTTTCCCATTCGTGCCACGAGACGCCGCCGTGCGCGCTCTTCAGTGCCCGAAAGAGTGCGTAGTCGTCCAGCCACGAAGCATTCTCCTCAGCAAAGGTTTCAAACGCACTGCGAAGTTCCGTGTCCGTGGTCCGCTGATAGCGCGCAAACGCCTGGTCCAGAAATAACTCCTTCGCTGTATGAACTTGCTCAAAATCGATCCGCTCGGTGGGCAACGAAGGGATCTCGTCCAGTTCAGTTATTGACAGTAAGCCTTCTTCAAAAAGCTTCTCCGGACTTATCAGCAGGGTGTTACCCGCAAACGCGGAATAGCACGCATAAGGCGAGTCGCCGTAGCCGGTTGGTCCCAGCGGCAGCATCTGCCAAAGGCTCTGGCCGCTATCCACCAGAAAATCCGCGAAGCGGTACGCATGCTCCCCCAGATCGCCGATGCCAAATCGCCCCGGCAGAGATGTCGGGTGAAGCAGAATGCCGCTGGCTCTGGGAAAGGTCATCTCTTTACGTCTAGTTTCTATCTCATTAGCACCGTCGCTTTAGCGCGGTGGGACTTCGCCCCGACATAACCGGAAACCGTTTAAACGGTTTCCATTTCAAACGAAACCACCAATCACCGGGCTAAAGCCGCGGTGCTAATGAAAGTTCTCACCTTGTTCTATACGCGCTATACGCGACTGCCAATTTGCCTGGCACGGTCAACGTGATTTCGCCCTTCATCACGGTCACGTTTTTGTCAGCTTCAAACAATGGCACCAACTGCACACCATCTCTCAACTCAAGAGGGTTTGCTGGAATAGTTATCTTCTTGTCGTTCGCTGAGCGATTGATCGCAATGATCACCGTCTCGTTTGCATCCCGCCGCGCGTATGCATAGGCGTCATCGTCATAAAAGAGATCGACCAGGCGCCCGTGCCTGATCGCAGAGTGCTCACGCCGTACCTTGATCCAGTCATGCGTCCACTGCCACATCCGCTGCTGATACTGCGTTCGCTCGGCCGGCGAGAATGCATTCTTCCGGTCTCCGGGAAAGCCGCCGGGAAAATCGCGCCGGTTGTCGGGATCGTCCTTACCTTCCATGGCTATTTCTTCGCCAGAGTAGAGTTGTGGCGTCCCCCTGATAGTCAGCATGAAAGCCGTGTGCAGCATCGCGCCTTCCAGCGTTGCGTCCTCCAGAGACATAAAGCGGCGCGTGTCGTGATTATTGACCATCGTGGTGAGACGCGCAGGATCAGGATAGAGCGCGTCGTATTTCAACTGATCGCGCAGCGCCCGCATCGGTTTCTTATTGGTGAACACATCGAGTGAAACACTCCACAGAGAGAAATCAAAGTCAGAATCAAGCCTGGTGTCGATGCCGTCCCAGCCTTTATGGCCGCCGATAAAGAACGCAGTCTGAGCCGCATCGCGCTCGAATACTTCGCCGACCATCCACATCCGCGGATACTGGTCATGCAAAGCATTCGATAGATCGTGAATGAAAAACCGCGGCACGTACTGAATCGTGTCCTGGCGAATGCCGTCGATACCGGTTATGCCCACCCACCACAATGAATTCTGAATCTCGTAATGCGCGACTTCCGGCTCGTCCTGATTCATATCCGGCATGTCGTCACTGAACCAGCCATCCAGCGTATTCCGAACTTCGTCCCGGTTACCGTGCGGCGAAAGCAGCACACTGTTCTGAAATTTATCGAGCAGATGATTCTGCATCGTTCCGTGAAACCAGTTGTCGAGAGGCGGATCGCCGGCCCACGGATGATGAGAGCCAATATGATTGGCGACCTGATCCTGAATCACCTTCAACCCCCGGGCGTGCGCTTTCTCGATCAGTTCATGCAGCGTCTGCAAATCACCAAAGTGATCTTCAACGCCGTAATAATCAATCGCGTGATAGCCGTGATAGTAGGTGCTCGGGCACCAGGGTTTGTCGCAGTTGTTAACGCCGTTCCAGTTGTCGTACCAGGGCGTCAGCCAGATCGCGGTCACACCCAGATCCTTCAAATACGAAAGATGATTAATGACGCCGCGAAAGTCGCCGCCGTGATAAGCCCGCGCATTGCGGCGATCGCTGGCTTCGGGCGGCGCGCCAGCGGGTGAATTATTTGTAGCATCGCCATCAGAAAAGCGATCGGTCATGATCAGATAGATAACGTCGTCGTTGGAAATGCCTTGAAAGTTTCGGACAGAATCCAGTGCGGCGTTAATCTGAAAGGGGACCGTTGCTCTTCCCTGGGCAGTCTCAACCATCAGTGGATATTCCCCCGGTTGCGCTGATGGACTGATCCGTAGGTTCACAAACAAGTAGGTACCTCTGGGATTTATTCGCACGTCGGAAACGATTGTTTGCGGCCGAGTCGCCCTCACGCGCGCTTCGGTGAGATTCTTTCCGCGGATCAGCAAGCGCACGGGATTGATGGTGTGATTGGCCCACCAGGACGGCGGTTCGACTTTGATGATCGAAGGACTGCTGGCCTGCGGGTCGGCGAAGCAAGCGACACCGGCGAGCAAAATGAACAAGGACGCGCCAATGAACCCCAGCGCGCGGCGGGCGAGCGCTGCTCGCCGGGAGCGGACTCTAATTGGACGATTTTTGATTCTTAAACCTTCGCACATAACCGACCAGCGAGCGGATCTCTGTGCGTTTCAGTTTCTTGCCAAATGCCGGCATGCCACCTTTGCCCCGACTCACTATGGAGATGAGAGTACCGGTACCGGTGATATTCGAATTCTTTCGCCACCACTCCGGGGCGGTAAAATCCGGAGTCTTATATGTGTGACCGAGCGGCGTATCCCCGCGCCCGTCACCGCCATGACAACGCGCACAATTATTTCTGAACAAATCGCCAACCGGAACGCCGCGCGATTTCGCGGGGGAGCGGCGTCGCTGTGGGGTAGTAGCTCGGATAACTAATTCAACTGGAAGAAGTGCAAGTACTAAAAGGATCAGGCTGGTAGTGGCCAGCCGCTTCACGTTGCGAATCATTCCGGGCGCTCATTGCTCCTTTAGTCTCATTCTCCGGGCGTCCGGCTCAGATCGTGAACGTGCCAGTAGACGCTTTCATTACTCATTTCGGGATGCTTGCGCAGGAACTGGTTGGCCAGCGACAACGCGGCTGGATCATCCTTGAGATCGGCAAAGATTTTTCCCTCACGTTTGGCTTCATCGGAGCGGCCCAGCTTGCGATAGATCAACATCAAGTTGTAATGCGCACCCAGGTCCTCGGGATCAATCTGCAGAATTCTCTCGTAGCACTCAAGCGCGCCCTTGTAATCACGCTTGATCTTGCAAAGCTCGCCGAGCTGCTGCAAAGAAATTCGATCGCGCGGAAAAGCCGCCAGCACTTGTCTGAAGTTGCTTTCGGCCTGTTCCAGTTGGCCGCGCTTGACGAAGATGCGCGCCTGCTGAAAAAGAGCGCGCGCATTCGTCGGGTTGGCTTTGACAACCGCATCGAGGATGTTCGCCGCCTCGTCATATTGTTCCAATTCAATGTGCGCCATGGCGCGATTAACCAAAGCCATCGGCCGGTATTTCTCGTCCAGTTCAGCCGCGCGAGCGAACGCATCGATCGCCAGCGGGTACTGCCTCTGATCAAACAGGGCGATGCCATAGTTGTTCCAGCGCCGCCACTCCGGAACCGCAAGCTTATTGTTCGGATCCGGAGCCATCGACGGATTATCGCCGAGGCGCATCAGGTACTCAGTGGTCGCCATCGTCACGATGGGATAATCGATTGACTTGCCGAGCACATAATCGCTGAACACACGGGTGAAGCGGCGGTACTGAACGCGCGCCGTCAGACGCAGCGCCCCGGTCGCATTTGCCGGGACGGTGAATTGATATCGGGCGACGTCCGAGCGGCCGGAATTGATTTGATTGTTCTGCGCAAAGACGCGGGTGCGCCAAATGTGGTGCTTGTCGTTGTAGGTGCCATCGGCTTTGACCAGATAGGTCTTGTAGTTGTGGGCTGAGTCGTCCAGATAGCCGTTTGGTTTGATAAAGCCTGAGCGATAGAGCGGCTTTCCCGCCTCGTCGCTGACAATGAATTCGACAAAGGCTTCATAAAAGTCGCGCAGCTCCGGCGGGAAAGAGTGGCCGATGTTCTTGTTGGTGATGACCACATCGGCAGTGAGGCGATCGCCGCCGGCAATGCGGAAGCTGCTGCGATTGACTGGCGCGATCAACTCTTCCGTGTTTGTCCCCGACGCCTTGCGATGAATCGCAAAGATATCCACGCCCAGCTTGTCATCCTCGAGAAACTTTGTGACCGCGTCCAACTGATCCTTCCATTTGTAGAAAGTTGGAATGGCAGTATTTGACGCCGCCCAGCGATGCGAGACGAGCGTGCCCTGCTTGGCCGAAACGTCAAACAACGGCGCCGCGTCGCGCTTCATGTGGCACGAGTTGCAGGTTTCCTTGTCGCGCACATAGAAGGGGTGCGGCGATTCTTTGGAAAACGACGATTGCTGCAACTCGTCGGCAACCATAAACGCGCGCAGGAATTTGTAGTCGTTCAACTCGCGTGGGACCTGAGACTTGTGACAAGCGCCGCAGAACTCAGGCGTCTTCAACAGCGGACGCATCATGGCGCGGCGATGCGACGGGACATCATCGAGAATCTGCTGATCGGTGACGCCGGCGAGCATTCGCGTGCCATCTTCTTTGACCAGCAAAGCCGGCTCGCCCATCACATAGCCGCCAATCCCGCGACCGTTCACAGATTGAATCGTGTGACAGGCGATGCAAGACACTCCGTCATCATCGAACGGCCTTTTCACTTTCGTGTTTTTGGTGAGCGCGCCCGAGAATAGCGCGGCGGGGTTGTGACAGGATTCGCAGTGGCGAGTGAATTCGATTCCCTTCTGCGAAATCAGGTCCTTGACGTTCTTTTGATAGAACGGCTCGCGGAAAGCATTACCGTGCGCCGATTGGCGCCACTGGGCATGTGCGTCGGTATGGCAGGTCCCGCAACGCTTGGCGAGAACGAACATGTCGCCGGGAATAAAAGTCCCGGTCGTAGTGGTCGCATTGCCCGGAGAGAAGGGGTTCGATCCAAACTTGAAGTCGTAGGTCTTTGAGATCTGACTGCCGTAGCTCTCTTCCGATTTATCTCCGTCGGGCTTTGGCGCCAGGCTGGCGGTTCTCGCCACCCAGCCGACCATTGCCACGGTCAGGACCGCGAACACCAAACGTAATATGGCAGCCCGTCGTCGTCCCGGAGCGTGAGATATTTCAGTCTTACGTTGAGATAGCAATTCCCGAGTTCCTTTCAAGCTATCGCCCAATACTCGCTCTTTGCCGGTCAGAATTCAATTTTGCCGTTGAGCCTTAACTTTGTCACGTCAATCTTGAAGTTCGTTATTGCGTCGGCCTGATTGTTAGCCAGGTTAATCAACAGTTCCTTATTATCAAGGGTCAGCAAGGACGCGCCCTTTTCATCAAGCCGGGGGAAGAAGAAAATTGCTTCGTCACCCGGCGCCTTAGGCGCCACGAAATGGATTAATTGGCGACGGTCACCACGCTCGTTGGCGATGAAAATGTACCTTTCCAGATCCGCCAGTCTACCGCCCTTAAAGGTCGTATATATCGCATCAGCTCCCGGATTACTCTTTGATTTTGAACTCAAGCTTATCACGTAATTATTCGCACAGGCAGGACAATCAAGCAGTCCCTTGATTTGCGCTTCGAACGCTGCCCGGTCTTTCGGATCCATCTTCTCGATATTCGTCTCGAGCTGTTTCAAACGAACTACCGCCTGTCTTAAGGGCACGGCCGAGCGCAGTCGCAGGGTAAAGATAAAGTCGACGGGCACCTGACTGGTGACTTCGGTTTTCGACTGTGCGGCGGCGGCGCCGGAAACGCCGGAATACGAACCAGCCGCCGTCTGCGTCTCTTTATCGAACTTGATTCGTACTTCCTGTTGCTTTGCCCAGGGCTTGCTTTGCCCAGGGCGAATTATTCAAGACAGCTTCAGCTTCGGCTTTGGTCCATTGTTTGAATGGTTTTGTCGCCCAGGCCTCCTGGGCGTCGATCCTTACCGCAAATACCGTAGCGGTTGCGATCAGCGCCATGCACATTTTCAAACTACGCTTGGTCAGTCGATTGGCTTTCATATTCAGCGCTTATAGTAGAATCTTCCTGGCAGTCAGACGGCCTCAAAACTCCACTTTGCCGTTCACGATCAGCTTAGAGACGTCAAACGTGAAATTCTTCACCGAGCCCGCATCCTGGGGATTCAAACGAACCACTAGTTTCTTATCCTCACGACCGACCAAAGGCTTGCCACTGTCATCGAGTCTGGCAAAAAAGAAGACGGTCTCTTCTCCCGCTGCCTTGGGCGGAATGAAATGCACCAGTTTTCGCTTCTCTCCCTTGTCATTGGCCAGAAACACATTTTCCTGGAGCATCGCGAGCGTCATCTTCTCATAGCTCCTAAAAGCCAAGTCCCAGCCCGGTGAGTTCTCTGATCGAGAACTTAATGATAAGACATAGTTATCGGCACAGGCAGGACAATCCAGCAAACCTTTCGTCTTCGCATCGAAGGTCGCTCGCTCCTTCTCGTTCAACTGATCGTAGTGCGCCTCGATCTGTCTGAGCCTCACCAATGCCTCCCGGATTGGAAGAGCTGAACGCAGACGCAATGTGAACTTGAAATCTGTGGGAACGCCAAGTCCGTAAACAGAACTTACCTCTTGAGTCTTTGCCCAGGGCGAGTCATTCAGGAGTTTCTTGGCTTCTGCTTTTGTCCACGTACGAAAGGGCTTTGTCTGTTCATCTTGAGGCAAGCTGGCACGAGCAGACCCGAGCCGCACGATTGTCGCTACGATCACAGCCAGAATGTAGAGTCGACGCCTTTTCACGAGACTAATGCCCTTCAATCATCGTACTTGTCGTTCTGGGAAAGTTCGTAGCTTTGCTATGGCTGTCCCAGCATCTGTTGCGTCCGCAGTTTTTCATCCATGATGCGCTCTTTCTCGACTTGTTTCTCGAGCGCCTCAAGGCGCTTGAACTCAGCCAGTTCGGTCTGCGCCTTCTCAGTCTGCTTCAGCCTTGAGTAGGCAAGAAACAGTTGGTAGTGCGCCTGCGTAAGCGTCGGCAGTTTGGCAATCACCTTTTCCAGCCGCGTTATGGCTTCGGGATAATCGCGGCGCTTGAGCGCGAGCCTCGCGTAATCGTAAAGCACCGGTATTTCGTCAGGCACCAGCGCCAACGCATGTTTCAGTGGCGGTTCAGCTTCATCGAGCCGGCCCTGCTCGATCGCCACATAGCCGAGGCTGGAAAGGGCGTCAACGTGATCGGGATGAGTGGCCACAAACTTCTCCAGGATCTCGCGGGCCTTTTCAAAATTGCCGCCGGCGCGATGGGCATAACCGCGAAGATATTCGATGTTTTCGATTTTGGGATCCAGCTCCGCCGCGCGGTCAAAATCAGCCGCAGCCGCCGTCCACTCGCCCTTGCGATAGTTCGCATTTGCGCGAGCGTAGATGTAAGCGGCTTCCTTCGGATTGACTTCTATCGCCTTTGAATTTTCTTCAATCGCCCCGTCCCAGTATCCAATCCGCGAATATTCACGCGCCAAAAGGAAATGATAATTCGGGTTCTTTGGATCACGCTCCAGCGCATGTTTGAATTCGAGCACCGCATTCGGATGATCGTTTTGGGCGCTGGCAATCAAAGCCAAACGAAAATGCGTTTCCGCCGGCCCGGGATTCAGGTCCGCCGCTTCGGCCAGGTATCTCGCCGCGTCGGCGTTGCGATCCAAATTGTAGAGCGCGATCCCGAGATCGTAAAGCACCTCATAAGTGTGCGGATTAAGTTCGTTTACGCGAGCAAAAAGACGCGCCGCCCGCTCGTACTGTTTACTCTCCGCCAGCACCGTACCCAGAGTAAACAACGACTTGGGATCCACGCCCGCGGCCCGTTCAATCAAATCAGCCGCGGCGTCCGCCTCTTCTGTGCGGTTGGCGCGATAAGCAACATTGAGAAAAGCGAGCGCGAGCTGCGGATCGTTTGCATCGGCTGCTCGCGCGCGGGAAAAATGCTCGGCTGCCTTCACGAAATCTCCGGCGTCGCCGTACAGAGCCCCAAGGTTGTAGTGCGCCTGAACGTGTGCGGGATCGATCTTCAGGACCCGCTCGAATTCGACAATGGCCTCGGCGGTCTTTCCGTGTTCGGCGAGCAATCGCCCGAGGTTGTTACGCGCGCTGACCAGATTAGGATCGATCTTGAGCGCGGTATTGAATTCAGTGAGCGCCTCGTTACTCTTTCCGGAACGGTCGAGCACGACTCCGAGCACGTTGTGCGCGATTGCCGAGCGAGGCGAAGCGCTTACCGCCGCTCGCGCGTTGCGTTCGGCTTTATCCAGGGCGTTGGCCTGGAGAGCGGCGACGGCCGCATCCAGGGAAGTCTTAGCGACTGCGCTCAATCCACTGTCGTCAGTTTGGGCAGAAGCCTGTGTGGTGCTTTGCCGTCGAGCCTTCGGCCCCTGGGCCGTAGCCGGCATGGCTGGATAGAGAAAAACAAACAGGCACAGAAACCACAGGGCCCGGCCTGTCCGATTTGATCCCGATTCGACCTGTTGCTTTCTCAACAGCATACTGACTGCTACTGCGTGCGGCTCTCAGGGCCTCGTGTTGGTGCGGAACTGGGTGTTGAGGCGTTCGACAATCGCGAACTCGCGATTCGCCTCCTCGTTGCGACCAAGACGCTTTAAGACCAGCCCGAGCTGATAGTGAGCATCGGAGCGTTCCGGCGCGAGCGCCACCGCCTTCCGAAACGATTCGGCCGCCTCGGCATAGCGTTCCTTGAGCGCCAGCGCCCGTCCCAGCGCCCAATGCGCTTCGAACTCCTTCGGGTCGAGCGCGACGGCGCGGTTCAAGGCGGTCAGGGCTTCATCGAGTTTTCCCTGCTTTACCAGCAAGGCCCCTAATCCCAATTGGCCCATGACCGAATTCGAATCAACCTTCAGCAGCTGTTGATACTCGGCAATGGCCGCGGCCGAATCGCCTGCCATTTCGAGCGCGGTGCCCAGAAAGAATCTCGCCTCAGAATGACGCGGATTCAGCTTGACGGCGGCGCGCAGGCTTTTGACTGAGCCGGCATAATCCTTCATCGCATATTGCACTCGCCCCAGATAAAACTGCGCGTCAAAACTATTGGGATTAAGCGCGGCGGCCTGCGAGAGAGCATCCGCGGCTTCGCTGTTGGCGTTGCCTTTGGAAGCCAGAATGATTCCCAGAAGCGTCTGGGCTTCGACGGCGCCCGCGTCAAGCCGCAGCGCGCGCCGCGATTCGGCTTCGGCCTCAACCGATTTTCCCGAGTTGTAGAGCGAGAGTGCGTGGAAGTAAGCGGCCTCGACTGAGTTAGGCTGCCGGCGCGCCAACTCAGCGAAGGTCTGGACCGCATCCGCCCAGCGGTTCGCCTTAATGTAAGCGAGTCCCAGGTCTTGCCAGGCACCATACATAGTCGGATCGCGCTTCAGCGCCTCGTTGAAGTTATTGATGGCCGCATTTAGATCGTTACGATCAGTATCCAGTAACGCATTCACGTAAAAGACTCGCGCGTCCGTAGGCCTCGATTCCTGCAAGACATCCAACTGCGCTGCGGCCTGGGCCAGATCTCCCTGACCGCGATAAGCTGCAATCAGCTCAAAGCGCACTTCGAATTGCCGTGGATCCAGCTCGAGGGCCTTTTTCAACTCCACAATGGCCTCGCCAAGGTCCTTCTGTTCTCCGAGTCTGAGCAGAAACCTCCCGAGTTGATAATGTGCGGTGAAATTCTTCGGATCGAGCTTGAGCGCTGCTCGCTCGGCGTTCACCGCCTCTTCGGGGCGGCCCAATTTCCACAGCACGTAGCCGAGGTTCGCTTGATACTCGCCATTCGCCGGCTTGAGCGAAACTGCGCGACGTAGGTCGTCAAAAGCTTCGTTGTAACGGGCGAGGCGCATGCGCGCCAACGCGCGCGCGTTAAGAGCCTGATCATTGTTTGGGTTCGCGGTCAGCTTTGCGTTCGCGTCCGCTTCGTCGCGACCAGCGCGGACCTCGGGTGTGCTGAAGCGCTCGACATGAGAGCGCACTCGCGCAGGCGAATTAGTTGGCTGGCATTGAATAGCCTGGATGCCGCCCAAAACGAGGAGGATCAAAACTGCGATTGAGCGGATAGTCATAGGACAATGCTGGACTACTGGGGAGCAGGAATTCTAACAAAAGACGACCGCACGCGCGAGCGCCGGTCGTCGCCTTGAGAGCCTCAGAGTGGCAGCACGAACGGCGCCACTTGGATCCATGATCTCCCGCAACCGCGCTTAGAAGATCAGCTTAGCCCGGTATTGAATCACGCGGCCGGGAAAGAACGAATCGAATCTGCCGAAAGCGCCGTCAGTCATGTTGATTATGGGCACAGTTCGCTTGGTATGGTTCCAGAAGTTGAAGAACTCCATGCCAAGCTGAAACTTCAGGTTCTCTCTGATGGCCGTATTCTTGAATACCGAGACATCGGTATTCCAAATCGCCGGGCCGGTAAAGGCATTTCGCTTTTCGTTGCCGAAGCGAATCACAGTCCCCGCAGGGTTCGCGGGCAGGGTGGTTATGCCGGCCGTAGTCGAGAACGCGGCCGCGTTCATGTAGCGGCCGGCGGGTACGTTGGCAAACGGATCGCCGATTACGGACGGGCGGCCCAGGTCGCAGTTGCAAAGTACNNAAAGTACCGAGAAGGGGAAGCCGGTTCGGGCACTCTGGATGATATTGATTTGCCAACCAGAAACAAATCGGTCCATGGGTCCGCCGTTACTCAAGTACTTCTGTCCCTTGCCAAACGGCAGATCGATGATCGCATCGGCCGAAAGTAAATGCCGAATATCCAGCGACGACCTGCCGTTGTCAGAATTTAGGTCGAATGGATTGACATAACCGCTGCGGCCGCCACTGCGGCTGTCCCCCAGGGACCCGATGAGCCCTACGCCATTATCAGTCGTGTGACTGAAGGTGTAAGAGATCTGTCCCTGGATATTGCGCGAAAACCGCTTCTGCACCTGTGTCTGTAATCCGTCGTACTTCGAACTAGCCGCATTGGTATACAGCAACACATTCCCCAGGAAAGCTCCGCCCGCATTTCTGGAAGCTCCGGTCCCGCTGCTACCGATATTCAAGGTGGTCAACAGGTTTCGCGATCGATTACCCACATAACCTACATCCAAAGACCAGTCTCGGGAGAACTGCCACTGATAACTAACCTGGAACTGATGGACGTAGCCTATCTTCTGTTTGCGGTCCACGCTGTACAACGCCAGCCCTGCGTTCGGCAGAGTTGCGGGATCGACTTGAGTGGTAATGCTTGGTGGGCCGGTATTGACGCTGAAGTAGGTCCTGCTCGTCGGCGCATCCAGAAACTGAGTTAAGTTCACCGAATTAGTGAATGGAGGATTGCGAATAGACGGCGGGTAGTCGGTGCCGTCAAGCGTGTATAGCAAGCCGTAGCCACCGCGGATGACCATCGACTTCTCTTTATTGAGCGCGTAAGCAAAGCCGACCCGCGGTCCGAAGTTGTTCTTGTCCATCGAGACGATTCGATCCTTGGTGCCGCCGGCTACGATCACTCGTGACACGTCGGGGAAGTAGTAACTGGTTCTCCCTGACGTCTCGCTGGGAGGAGTAAACAGATCGTAACGGAGCCCGAGATTCAAGGTCAGGCTACTGTTGACCTTCCAATCGTCCTGAACAAAGAATCCGTATTCCTGCGTGCGCAGGTTAAAGGGGCCGCCAAAAACTTTGCCTCTGGAAACCTGGAAAGCGGGCAGGCTCATCAACTCATTTGCCTGTGCATTGCCGGTGCCGCCGTAGGGAACGCCATTAGCGTCAACATAGCAATTCGTTGTAGTCCCCGATCCAGCCGGGCAAGCAGCGTTTGGTCCCGTCGCTGGACCATTGTCGGCGTACTGCATATTGCCTTTAAGAAAACCTGACCGACCGCCGTCAATCGTATTCAGGTGGCGCAGACGCACCTCACCGCCAGCCTTCGTAACATGGTTTCCATGAACGATGGTCAGGGAATCAGCAAAATAGGGGTTCTTGCTCTTGACCCGGAACAGACCGCCGTCACCCAGGTATTCGGTAAATCCGGAGCCAAAGTTGCCGAGCCCGGGACCGCCTGAAGCCTCAAGCGAGCCATCGTTCGCATTTGGATAGCCAACGTCCTTCGCGAACGTCGCACTGGTGCCGCAGGCGCCGCCGACGCCGCAGTTAAAGATTCCAATATCAATCTGCGTTAAGCCAAACCGAAACTCGTTGAGCAGCGTCGGACTGAAGGTGTGGGTGTCGGAAATAGTTATCTGGCGCGTGTTGCCAACTTCATCTCCTGCGCCGAAACCCGCAGTCGGCAGGCCCGGCAATAAGTTGGCGCGATTAGTCTTCAGCCGCTGGTCATTGTAACGACCACTCAGCGAATTGTTCGCGCTCAGCTTATGATCGATCTTAATTTCGTAGTTGTTGATTAATTCCTTGTTGGCCCGCTGGGTAAAGAAGTTGTTATTGCCCTGGTCCGGATTGAAGACATTGATCGTCGGTTGAGGATAAAGGTTGAAGATCTTCTGCGTGATCGGACTGATCAGATTTGCTGGGATGATGGCGCCGGCAAAGGCCTGGCCGGTAAAAGGGTTACACACTGGCCCATCATCTGCGGTCGTCGCCCCAATACCATCACAGTCATGATTGGCAAAACCGGTAAAGTTACCGTTGCGCGATCCCGCCGTGGGCACGGTTGACGAAGCCGGAAACGGCAGGTTGTTGCGCTGGCCCAAATAGTCGAAAAAGAAAAATGTCTTGTTCTTGATGATCGGGCCGCCGACGGTTCCGCCAAATTCATGAATCTGCTGCACCGCTTTGGTAAACGGGGCCAGATTGGTAACGCCACGCGCAATCGCGTCGGAGCGATCCCTTTTCAGTTTCGGATGATAGGCATTCAGAGCGGAATTCTGTCCATAGTAATAACCCGACCCATGGAACGCATTAGTTCCGGACTTGATCGAGGTATTGATTACCGCGCCCGCCGCGCGTCCGACTTCGGCCGGTGGAATGCTGGTGGTGACTTTGAATTCGGCAATCGCGTCGGGATTCGGAAACACCCCGATCGTCCCAAACTGCGGCTCGTTATTATCGACACCGTCCAACGAGAAGTTGTTATTGGTCGAGCGCTGTCCATTCACAGTCAAAGCGCCGGACCCCGATCGCGCGAAACGTGAATTCTCTGTCGAGCCTTGAGTATTACTGCTGCCTGGCCCGCCGTCTCCGGCTCTGGGATCGCCGTTATTGAACTGGCGCGCGTCTGGCCCTGTGCCGCCAAAACCGGCATTGCCCGCCGCGGCCACGCCGGGCATTAGCGTCGCAAGCTGAGTAAAGTTACGACCTGACAACGGGAGTTCAGTTACCTCGCGCCCGGTCACGACATTTCCGCGATTGCTCGTCTCAGTTTCAACCAGCGGAGCGGCGGCGGTGACGGTCACTTCTCCACTTACCTCTCCCGGCGACATTTCCAAATCGATTCGCAGGCGGTCGTTCGTTTGCAGAACTATCTTTTCCTGCGCCACCGTTTTGAAACCCTGCTTGGTGGCAGTTACCTTATAACTGCCGATGTCCAATGACGGCGCTTCGTACGTTCCAGAGTCACCGGTCTTAACGTCGCGCGTCGCGTTCGTATCCACCTTTGTGATCGTTACGGTCGCGCCCTGCACCACCGCGCCGGTGTTGTCGGTCACGGTACCCACGATTGTGGCTTTATTTGTTTGGGCCGTTGCCGGAATCGCGAGGACCCCAAGCAAGAAGATGAAAGTGCCGGCGCTCACCAACGGGGTGGCGATCTTTCGGATGATGGACATTGTGGAACCTCGCAAGAAAATAGGAAGTACACTCTCCCCGAATCAGGAAGAAGCTACCTCAACCTTTTACTGCAAATGCATAGGCCAATGCGCAGTGCACGATGGCTCTCAGCTTAGTAAGAATCCTCTAAATGCCTTGTTCGAACCGCCCCCGCAGGGGTTTGTTGTCTTAGCGAACTAAGTATTTAGTACACTTTCCGGAACGTGTCAACACTTTTTTACCCCTGCTGTTGAAAAATACCCGTGGGGCGTGAC
>WNFJ01664318.1_pt1 | contig 17334 bp, 21 predicted proteins | sample 5400461 | NCBI WGS metagenome assembly WNFJ01 (sample SAMN13153349, study PRJNA577476) | soil metagenome | isolation source: 115 cm saprolite on Douglas fir-dominated hillslope | place: USA:California | collected 2013-09-17 | reverse complement strand
CGATGCGGCCGACGGGAACCCATCTCTGATATCGTTTGGCCCAGGAAAGCACATTGCCGATGCGTGATTGCAGGGATGGCGGAAGCCAACCAGGCGCTCGACGACGATTTCTCCATCTGGGAGCCCGGTAGCGCAGGTTGACGCTGCGACGACGGCGACGATAACCGGCCCGTTTCCGCAAGCGCTCCCGGACCCCCTCTCCGCGATGGATCAGTTCTGCCAGGTGCAGCGCGTGATGGACCTCGCCTTCTGCTGTCGCTTCCACGCGAGCCAGGGCGATCCCAGTCGTTTTGGAGCCGGGGTCGACTTTCAGCACAGTGGGCTGCACGGCACTCTCTTGCTGGGTTCGATCTTTCAATCTGATGGTAAACGGGATCATGCGATGTACGACGGCGCGCCGTTTGCTGAGGAGCAGACGCGCTCGTTTCTCGGAACAGGGCATCAACGGACATTTTCGTTTGTCGAGAACAAAGACCGACATGATCGCTGCCTTTCGTTTTTGCCTCCAAAGGAGGCCCCCTTACGGGGCTCGTGACGGTCCTGGATAGGCTGATCCAGAACGCTCCCCTCGCCGATGTTGGCTTCGCTTGTCTGCTCAGCACACTGCCCAACACCCCGAACGAGCTTTTAATGCTGAACGACAGCGCCAGAAGCTGAGGTAGCACCTCTGGGTGTCCTGACGAACCCAACGTTTCTGCCCTCAATACCATGCCCATTGGCTCTGGCAGAACGGCTGGACAACGACAGGCATAGAGCGAACTCCATGCCCCGGCGCTTCACGCCTGGGGTCGTTGACTTGTGCTTTTAGCCACCGATCATTGACATACTGCGGTTTGCGCGCTTAAATCGCTTGTCGCCAATGTAATGTTTTAGTTCTTTGTTCCAAACAGCGCGACGGATGGTGGCTGCCAGATCATCGTCAGAAGCATCGGAGCGGATGACGGCACGGAGGTCGGTCTCTTCGGTCGCGAAGAGGCAGGTGCGTAGTTGGCCGTCAGCGGTCAGGCGGATGCGGTCACAGGTGGCACAGAAGGGTTCGCTGACAGGATTGATAAAGCCGACTTCACCGATCCCATCACTAAAGGTATAACGACGTGCAGTTTCGGAAGGATCTCCAGTGGTAATAGGAACGAGTGGACCGTATTCGGCTTCGATAATGGCCTTTAATTCGGCGCCAGTAAGGATATCTTCTTTGCGCCAGATCTGATCAGCGTCAAGCGGCATAAATTCGATCCACCGCATGACATACGCTTTGTGCCGCGCTAGGCGTACAAAGTCGAGAACTTCATCTTCGCTATAGCCGCGTATGGCCACTGCGTTGACCTTTATGGGGTGAATAGAGGGATATTTTTCGAGTTCTTCCAAGCCTTCAAGCACCCGGCTAAGCTGATCACGCCGGGTTAGTTGTGCGAATTTCTCACGAATCAGGGAGTCCAGGCTCACGTTAATGCGATTAAGCCCTGCCTGGGCCAACGCGCCTGCTTGCTGTTTCAGTAGGATACCATTGGTGGTCAAGCTCAGGCTGCGTAGTCCCGCGATCTTTCGTAACTGGCATATGAAATCAGGAACATCTCGTCGTACAAGTGGCTCACCACCTGTCAGGCGAATTTGCTCTATGCCCATGCTGACCGCAACACGAGCAATGCGCTCTAATTCCTCGTAGGAGAGAATCTCTGCCTTTTTTAACCAGGGTAAGCCTTCGGCAGGCATACAGTACGTGCAACGAAAATTGCATTTATCTGTAATAGAGATGCGCATGCTTTTAATACGACGGCCATAACTATCAATGAGAAATTCCATCTATATCACCTCTTTGCGTTTGCTTTCTGAAAACCTTTTTGTATGATTTACTATAGCACATAAGCGTGCATTTTGTCATGTACATTATATGTCATATATTTCTTATTGAAAAGCTGTCACAGTGAATATTTATATGCAATGATACAATACTTCTTAAGGAAAAGTTTATCTATGATGTTTAATACACAGGTTCACTCTATCAAATAGTAGTCCAATATGGAGAAAGGTTTAAAGTTAAAAATGCCAGGAAATGCAAGAGTGCCTCCAGCTTTTCTTGCATTTCCTGGCTATTTATCTGTTAATTGAAGAACTAGACGTCATAGTAGAGCGCAAACTCGATAGGAGTTGGGCGCAAGCGTATCTCATCGGCCTGTGCACGTTTTAGCTCGACATAATGTTCCAGTATATCTGTTGTAAACACGCCGCCTTCGAGCAGGAAGCTGTGGTCGGCCTCAAGTGCGTTCAAAGCATCGTCTAGAGAGCCAGGGACGGAGCGAATCTCGCGCAACTCCTCTTCCGGCATGTGATACAGGTCGCGATCGACTGGCCCATAACCGTGCTCACTCGGGTCAATCTCGCGGCGGATGCCGTCGAGTCCAGCCATCAATAGAGCGGAGAAGGCGAGATAAGGGTTCGCGGTCGGATCAGGTGGCCGGAACTCAATACGTTTTGCCGATGGACAATCGGTGAGAGGAATACGTACAGCTGCGCTGCGGTTGCCCTTAGAGAAAACCAGGTTAACGGGTGCTTCAAAACCTGGCACGAGACGCTTGTAGCTGTTCGTGGTGGAAGCCACAATGCCCAGTAGGGCCGGAGCATGTGTCAACAGGCCACCAACGTAGTAACGAGCCAGTTGCGAGAGGCCAGCATAACCTTCGCTCTCGTAGAACAGTGGCTTTTCGCCGCTCCACAGGCTTTGATGAACATGCATACCAGAGCCGTTATCGCCAAAGATGGGTTTGGGCATGAAAGTGACGGTTTTACCGTGCTTGCGCGCCGTATTCTTTGTCACATACTTATACAGCATCAGGTTATCTGCTGCCTTCAAGAGCGTGTTGAAACGGATATCAATTTCTGCCTGTCCTGCTCCACCTACCTCGTGGTGTTGTGCCTCGACCAGTACCCCTAATTCTTCGAGAATCAGAGCCATCTCGCTGCGCACATCTTGCAGGGTGTCGTTAGGGGCAACAGGGAAGTAACCCTCTTTTACGCGCATACGGTGACCCAGATTTGCGGTACCATTGCGTGAGTTGTTCCAGTAAGCTTCGTCTGAATCTACCTCCGCGTACTGGATGTTGTCTGATGAGTTGAACCGTACGTTATCGAAAATGAAGAATTCTGCTTCGGGCCCAAAGTAACTGGTGTCAGCGATGCCGCTTGAGCGGAGATATTCCTCGGCCTTCTGTGCAATGTAGCGAGGGTCACGACTGTATGGCTTTTTGTGCATGCCGGGACCCGGGTGAGCAATATTACAGACCAGGCTTAGTGTTGGTACGGCAGTGAAGGGATCCATAATCGCGGTGTCGGGATCAGGAATAATCAGCATGTCGCTTTCGTCGATGGTCTGGAAACCGCGTATACTCGAGCCGTCAAAAGCTTTCCCTTCTATGAAAGTATTTTCTTCAAGTTCACGTATAGGAACGCTGAAATGCTGCCACGTTCCCGGTACATCGACAAACTTGAAATCAACCATTTTTACGCCGCGTTCCCTGGCAAATTGTAATACGTCTTCCGGTGTCATGCCTATTCTCCTTGTCGCACTATCCCTGCCCACTTGCTGGAATAGTAGGCTTCTCATGCCTTTTCTGGTGTTTAGCTATTTTGTACAATAATCTGAAAATTTCCAGCATCCTGCTGACTGTAATAATCTGCTACTATGATAAGGTACACATCCAAGAGTTACTATGGGTAGTTTGTCAGAAAGTGCTGATGTAAAATTTGTGCAATTTGCACAAAAATATACAACTTTACAAGAAGCATTTAATCAGGAAGAACGTTTTAATCGTACCCTGCCAACCGGCCTAGGCTACCTGGAGATGGCGATATCATTCTTGCTAGGCCTCTACAGTGGTGCCGAATGATGCGCCAGACTTTCTTCGGAGTCGCCGTAGGAGTTTGCCCTATGTGTTCCTGGCCAGCTTCGTATTTTTTCGCCACTTAGAACTTGTAGCTCGTATAGATCATCTAGATCATCAATTGTATCGATGTCTAACGCCAGGCCAATGCTATTATATATAGTACTGCCGAGTTGCCACTCCTTCGCTGCACGTACGTATTTATACAGGCTGTTGACCCCAAACAGATAGGGAAGTGCCAGGGGCGGCTGTACAAGGAGCGCGTTTGTGCCCGTGCCATCGCGTGACGGTGCAAGTACCACTGGGTAGCGCAGAGATCGTTCTATCAGAGCACGAATGTCGCTGGGTTGAAGTAAAGGCAAGTCAGCTGATATGGTCAAAAGGGCGGTAGTGCCAGCCTCTTGCTCTTGCAATGCAGCAGCATGGAGCGCGGCATTATGACCCGGAAACTCCTCGATGAGTGCACGAACTCCCCACGTCTGAGCAAAGTCTAGCACCTGTATGTCAGGGCTTACCACTGTAATCTGTTCAAGCAAACTGCTTTGTTGCAACGCGTGTAGTACGTGGTGCAGCATATCTAATACCAGGTTTTTACGCTGGTGTAATGTCATGTGCCCCGCCAGGCGACTTTTCGCTTCATCCAGCGCTTTGACAGGGATTAGTGCTCTATATATCATAATGACTCGGTTTTCTTTACGAATCTGGCGGATTAAAAACTCAAGCCCGCCGCCTCCAGGGTCTTGCGGGCAAGGGCAGCTTTGCTCTCTTCATCGCGCATGATAGTATTCGTCGCTATCGTGGGTATACCCAGGTCCTCGATCTCGCTCACAAGATGAGCATCTTGTTCGTCAATGATCATTACATCCAGGAAATCTCGGTAGCAACGAGCAACGCCTACCGCTGACACTTCCATACCAAGCCCGCTCATGAGTTTATCTGCAGGACCTTTGATCGGCGCCCCTCCAATAATTGGGCTTACGGCGATAATCATGCTACTGGTTTCGTGAAGTGCGTCATGTATACCCGGTACAGCTAAAATAGTGCCGATACTTACGATGGGATTGCTTGGCGCCAGCAGGATAGCATCAGCCTCTTTCAGCGCATCAAGGACCCCTGGTGCTGCTCGTACCTCCTGGGCACCCACGAATAGAACACCCTGTACTTCGTCCACAGAACGCCGTTTGACCATGTATTCCTGGAAGTGCAGCTGCCCAACTGGAGTGATGATATTGGTAGCAACAGGCTGATCTGTCATCGGCAATAAGCGGATGCCCAGGCCAAATTGCTTGCGTAGATCGTCAGTGACTTCGCTGAGTGTTTTCCCCTGGCGCAGAAGGTTGGTACGGTGAATATGCGTGGCAAGATCTCTGTCACCGAGCATAAACCAGTCATCGTTGCCATATTGTGTGAGCTGACCCATTGTATGATAAGTGTCATTCCGTATGCCCCAACCATGTGTTTCATCGACAATGCCGGCCAGTGTGTACGTGACGATATCAAGATCAGGCGAAACATGCAAACCGTAAAACTCGCGATCATCTCCCGTGTTACCAATAACGGTAATCTCGTTTTGGGGAACAACCTGCACCAGCCCCTGTAAAAACCGTGCTGCGCCTACTCCGCCAGCAAGAACGACAATCATAATTTCCTCTAATTAATCGTAACGAACTATTAAAGTACTCAACGGCAGGCGTTCGCGCCGTTGCGGATCAGCAGAGGCGTATCCCACTGTGATCAGAGTATGAGGAATAAGCCTTGGATCCAACTCGAGAGCCTCGCAGACGATCTCTGGGCAGAAAAGCGGAGCGCACATCCAGCCAGTATCTAGCCCCAGGTCATAGGCCATCAGGAGCATATTCTGGATAGCGGCCCCAAGGCTCTGGACCGCCATCGTTGTTTCGTCGCTCTGTCGTTTCTCATCAGGGTAACGGTCAAGGTCTTCCAGGTACAGGCAGGGAATGATAATCACGGGAGCCTTGAGTATGCGCTGCCGGGACTTGTCCAGGCGAATATTCACGATTTCGGGGTCCTGTCCATCCATCTGCAGATTCTGTTGCCATGTCGAGCCCATCTGTTCTGCCAGGCGCGCCTTGAGTTCAGCTTTAGTGAGAATGACGAAACGCCATGGCTGTCTTCCATGTGGCGAAGGGGCCCAGCGCGCCGCTTCTAGTATCTGCTCGATCAGCTCACGAGGAATGGGTTGAGCATGGAATTTCCGTACGCTGCGTCTGCCTTTCATCAAAGCTGCCAGGTTATCTGCTCGGGCAGGGAGCATTATCTGTCGAGAAAAGGAATGAGTTGTCACGTCGGCGATATTCCCTTTTTATAAATCAGCGAAACATATCTGTCGAGGTATCACGCAATAAACTCCTGGCATCGTTTTTGCTGGGTATATACTGATAACCCCTGATGAGTACTACCGGGATGCGGTCGATCTTGCCCATCACCAGTTCCGCCGCTGCTGCTAATTCGTCGGCTACGGCAATAGCGCTGGCCTGTAGTTCGTATCCATAAGGATCGCGTTGACCTCGATAGTCTACAATCGATTCTAATCCAGCTACCCCTATTGCTGCATTGACCTGTCCATTGCGCCAGGGGCGTCCCCACGTATCCGAGATAATGACGGCGATATCAAAGGTAGCGTCTTCTCTTGCTAACTGCTGTAGTCGTGTGCGTAACTCGTGGGCTGAGCGGTCAGGATCGATAGGTAAAAGAGTAAGCTCGCGTTCACCGTTGACATTTGACTCATCTACACCTGAGTTAGCACAGATGAAGCCATGTTTCGTTTCGGTAATCAATACACCGTGATCCATTCGCACGATGCGACGGCTTTCACGTAATACCACCTCAATATGTTGAGCATCCTTCTTACTTTGCGCGGCAACGATTTGGGCAAACTCTGATGGTTGCACCTTATTGAGATTCACGATTTGCCCCTCTGCTTTGGAGACGATTTTTTGGGTCACAACGACTACATCGCCCTGCTGAAGGGACAACTGATTGGCTTGTAGTGCTTCATATATAAGGATACCCAGGTCTGTGCCTGGGGGAATCTCTCCAATACCTTTAATTGGCACGATACGTAATTCTGCGCTCATAGACCTCCTGACGACACCATTATATCGTTTGCAATACAATACTGCAAATTGTAAAGTATTGAAGGGAAAGGTTGATTTACCTGTATCCTTTTCAGTATTTTACGCTGTATCTAAGAGTAGTAGCGCCATCAAAGGCGCCTACTCTCACTCTCATACGTTGCAACTTTGTTTGAAAGGGGTTACACGAAACTATGGTTAAGAACACTGAGTCGTATGCTTTTGGCCGGCATCTTCATTGCTGGAGGCTTTGATGCCTTTGCGAAACCAGGTGGGCGTGTCGATAAAGTAGCCTCTTCCGGTATACCCGAGCCGGAACAGGCTGTCAAACTCAATGGTGCCGCTATGGTTATTGGGGGCACCGCGTTGGCTCTGAATATTGCGCCCAAAGCTGCGGCAGTTCTGCTGATCGGCAGCTTGATACCGACAACGTTCGTTGGACATCCATTCTGGAAAGAGTCTGAATCGGCTGCCCGCAAGAATCAACAGGTGCAGTTCCTCAAGAACCTTGGATTAATCGGGGGCCTGTTACTTGTTCTTATGGAGAAAAATAAGTAAGGAGGAAGACAATTCGTGAGCGAGCAGGAACAAAAGAGGGTCGCGATGGTCATTGTGGCCCATCCCGATGACGCCGAGTTTGGCGCTGCAGGTACTATCGCCACCTGGGTAAAAGAGGGATGGGAGGTCTATTATGTCATCTGTACGGATGCTTCAGGTGGTGGACCCGACGACGCAATGGATGTCGGACATGAGGCACGATCGGTGATCTCGAATACGCGGAAGAGCGAGCAGCGCGCGGCCAGTGCGTTGCTTGGTGTGAAAGATGTGATCTTTCTCGATTACCAGGATGGCCAACTGCAGCCAACTCTTGAACTACGGCGGGATCTTGTACGTGTGCTGCGCCAGTATAAACCTTACCGTGTGCTATGCCAGTCTCCTGAAAGAACATGGACTCCTGTCTATGCAATTGGACGTTACCACCCTGATCACCTGGCTGCTGGACAGGCAGCCATTGCAGCGATTTATCCTGCGTCGCAGAATGGGTGGGATTTTCCCGATCTGTTGAAAGAAGGCCTGCTACCTCATAAAGTGCGAGAAGTCTATTTTATGGGGGCACCGAATCCAAATTTTGCGGTCGATATCACGGAGCAGTGGGATCTCAAGATAGCAGCGTTGCGTGCTCACGCGAGTCAACTGGCTGAGAAATTTGAAGAGCTGGAGAAGATGTTCTCCACTCGCTCCGCTGAATGTGGTGCGCGGTATGGGATGACCTATGCTGAGGAATTTCATCGTGCCGAGAATCCATAAACAAGAGGCCTTAAAACAAGTATAGTAACGATGTGTTGCTCGTGCTGAACGCAAATGCGTGAATACCCCTTGCATTTGCCACAGCTTTTATGACATACTTAGACAAGAGACCTTCGGGGCAGGGTGTAATTCCCGACCGGCGGTGAGGCGAATAGTTGATATGTTCGTCAAGCCCGCGAGTCACCTGTGAGCCAGTGTTGGTGAGCTGTTTGACAGATTCGGTGCGAATCCGAAGCCGACGGTTACAGCCCGGATGGGAGAAGGTTTAGCATAGATACGGATCACTCTACCATGTTGCATGGCAGCAATATGGTCTACCGGGCTATCCGCAATGCTCTTCTAGTGTCTCCCTCACAAGCCTCCCCGAGTCAGTTGAATTGACGCTTCCCCTTTTTTGGTGGGAACAACTGTCAATAGCGCTATGACTGAGGGATGTAAATGAGTGTAACCACCTCTACTGAGAAAGAGGTATCCTTACGGATACCTACGTATGCGCAAAGTGATACAGAGATGCCTGTATCTGAAAGAAGACCTGCGCGTACAAACCCACTTGCTGTAATACAGCAAATAATGTCTTATGCTCCACCTCTGGTTTTAGGAGCACTTCTGTTGATCAGCTGGTATGTGGCCACCGTCTTTGGACACGTCAACGGCCTCATACTTCCTGTGCCCGGCGATGTTTTCAGCAGCTTGAGCGACGGCCTTAGATCCGGTTTGTTTCTGAGTAACGCACTGGTGACGATCCAGGAGAGCCTGTACGGCTTCCTGCTGGCCTTGATTGTGGCTTTACCATTAGGGTATGGTTTGGCAAAATCCCGCCTTATCGCTTCTGCTGTCCAGCCCTACCTGGCTGCCGGACAGGCTATACCAGCGATTGTTATAGCCCCTGTACTTGTCTTCTGGCTGGGCTCGGGGCTCATCCCCATTATGATTGTTTGTATGCTGGTGGTGTTTTTCCCAATGGTGATAACCATAGCCTTTGGCGTACAGACAATCGACAAGGCGCTTACCGATGCAGCGCGCGTCGAAGGCGCTTCTGGTTGGCCTTTGCTGACTATGATTGAATTCCCGCTGGCTCTGCCTGCGATTCTCGCTGCCGTTCGTACGGGCCTGACGCTTTCCATTACGGGTGCGCTGGTTGGGGAATTTGTCAGTGCTGGAGATCAGGGACTGGGTGCCCTGGTGCAGATTGCCAGGGAACAATTTAATACGCCGCTATTGTTCGCCACCCTGGTTGTCCTGGCGATCTTAGCTGCAGTCTATTACAGTACCACCTGGCTCCTGGTCAAGCTGGCAGAAGTTGTCTATTAGCTTGTATAGTAATTTTCACTGAACAAATAAACATCGAAATGGAGTAGAATGATGCACCAACGTCATCGTTTGTCTTTTCTGTTGCCTTATTCGTCCCTGTTGATTCTGCTTGCACTGGCGCTGGTAGCCTGTGGGGGCTCGACCTCAACAGGAACAGCGCCCTCTTCCACCTCAGCACCGTCATCATTAACAAAAGTTTCCATTGGCCTGGGCTATATTCCAGATATCCAGTTCGCCCCATTTTATGTAGCCCAAAGTAAAGGCTACTACAAAGCTGCGGGCCTGGATGTGACCTTCCATCACGGTATCGTCAATGACTTGATTGGCTCGATGGTCCTGGGTCATGATAACTTTGTCTTTGCTAGTGGCGACGAGGAACTGGTAGCGCGTAGTAAGGGACTGAAAGTTATTGACGTAGCGACGATCTTTCAGAAATATCCTGTAAGCCTGATTGTTCCTGCCAACTCGCCTATTCATACCTTGGCGGATCTGAATGGGCATTCAATCAGTGAACCCGGACCCTTTGGTTCAACCTACGTAGGTCTGCTCGCCTTGTTGTACCAGGCACACCTGACGCCCAATGATGTACATATCCAATCGATTGGCTTTACCCAGGTGGCTGCGTTGATTGGGCACCATGTCGATGCTGTCGTTGGTTACTCGAACAACGAGCCACTGCAGTTAAAAAAACAGGGCTTCGATGTTCGTACCTTTGCGGTCTCCGATTACCAGCCGCTCATCTCTAATGGTATTGTGACCATGGAAAACACCCTGCATAATCAGCCTCAATTAGTGCAGAATTTTGTGCAAGCAACGTTGAGAGGGTTGAAATATGTCATCGGAAACCCAGCGGATGCAGTGCAAATCAGTAAGAGCTACGTGCCTGGGCTGGATTCTGGACGAGCGTCGGCTGTTTTGCAGGCGACGATTCCTCTCTGGCAGAGTACAAACAGTCAGCTTGGCTATAACGATAGCGCTACCTGGCAGAGCATGGAGCGGTTCCTGGTTGCCCAGAACATTATTCCCTCTGGAGAAGATTACTCGAAGGCCTATACCAATCTGAATGTTTCGCTGGCTCAAGCGTGATGATATTGCGGTAGCTGAAAGATATACTTGTAAGGCAGTCCACGCTCTTCCTTATCGTGGGCTGCCCTGTTGTCGATAAAAACGAGGTTAAAGTCGGGTCGTTGTTGTCATAACATTACTGGTGGGTGCTCTGCCATTCGCGAAAGATATCTGTGTCGATTGGAAAAGCTAACGGGGGAACCATTTCCGGGGTAAAAAAGGCCAGTTCGCTGACTTCATCTGGTTGAGCAGCCAGTTCGCGCACATCGTCGTTGATCACGCTGGCCTGATATGCTATCACCACGTGTGGGTTGCCTTCCTCACTGTAAATACCGATCAAGTTTTCCAAACGGACATCCAGGTTGGTTTCTTCTTTGACCTCGCGCACTGCTGCTATCTCGACTTTTTCGCCTCTCTCCATATAGCCACTGAAAAAGCTCCATAAGCCTTTGCATGGGTCTATATTACGCCGACCAAGCAGAAGTTTCCCTTCATGCTCCACCACCACTACTGTTACCACTTTCGGCTCCAAAAAGAAGATAAAGTCACAGGCCGTACAGACGAGACGGAGAGCATGGTAGATATGTTTTTCTGTCAGGGGCGCTGAGCAGACTGGGCAATATTTATAGATGGCGCTGGACAAAACTAGCTATCTCCTTGGTTTCTCATCAACCACTGTAATAGAAAACGTACGTTTGCGTTGTGTGCCCCAACGTAGAATGTACGGTCGAATGCTTCTGTTGTGCCCGCTATGACTTCATCAAAGGGATAGTGAATGATCTCAGACGCATACTCCAGTTCTTCCTCTGTTGGGCGATATCTCTGTAGAAGTTCGTGGCTACGCCGCTCGATTTCACGAAAGTATGCCAGATTCTCCTCGACCAGTGCAACGCTCGTCGACTTACCATGTGAGCAAAGCACTCGTTTGGGTCTGAGCGCTAACAATCGCTCAAGCGTAGCAAACATTGATGGCACCGCCTCTGCATTTTCCAGGATGGGGAGCGGTCTCTCGATAGCATCGAAAGCCAATAACAGGCTCAATTCAGGAATCCACACAGCGGTATGGTCGAGATGATGACCGGGTGCCGGGATCAGTTCAATGGTTAAATCGCCCCCCAGAATAGTAAAATGCTGATCGAAAGTCATCGTTGGGGGTACCAGTGCTACGTTTTGAAAAATAGCATAGCGCTGCTTATACTCGAGCAACTCCTGACGTGCCTCGTCTGATAGCATCCGCGTGAGACAATATTCATGGGCAATAATAGGAGCCGCGCATTCGCCTGTAAAATAGGCGTTCCCCCAGGAATGATCCCAATCAGCATGGCTGTTCACCACCAGTAGTTGCCGCCCGGGTAATTGATCTTTGACCATCTGTACCATGGCACTGGCATCTTCGGGGCAGAGTAAGGTGTCAAGTACGACGACATAACGTTCGGTTATGATGATGTAGGCGTCCACCTCCATGCCGTCGAATTCCTCTATGCCACCAAAATTGCGCCGGAAGACCCGAACACGCTGATCAGTACTCATCTCGGGGATGAAAAAAACGCCATCGTTTGCTGACAAGGCAATCCTCACTTTCAGACGGGAAGAGAGTTAGTGGTGTGACCCGATAAACGCCACTACCAGGTAGAGTAGATATAGCGAAACGCAGATCAGCAAGATGGTGCCGTAGCAGGTCAATGCCCATGCTCGTCGGTTATTTAGCGCCTGCCGTAACTGCTCCCCCATGTCAGGTGGGTCAAACTGTAAGTCAGGGCTTAGTTCAATAAGATGCGGCAGCATGGCACGGAAATCTCGTGCGTTGCTCATTCCCTCTGCTAGGATAATGGTAGTATCGTCATCCAGGTCTGCCATCAGAACTAATTTCGCCGGATTTGGATCCCCTGGTTCGAGGATGAGTCGTTTTATAGCTTCCAATGCTATGCGTATCTCCTGGTCTTCCTCTTGACCGGTCACCACCAGTTCATCGGTGTAGAGCCGTATCTCCTTCCCTATACCGAAGCGTACCGTGCTGATGGGAGTTTTTTTTAGATAGGTGTCATTGTTATCGCTCATATGCAATCTCAAAGCTTCAATGGAGTATGTTGTTTCAACGTTTAAGATTGTACAGCATCTTGGGCGAAGCGTCGAGGTTAAATGTTACATCCGAATAGCCTGTAAACTTGACAGATCATATAGTTAACCATTACAATTTGGGAGTAAATGTTGCCAAAGGGAACAAAGGATTTGTCTATAATGGCTCTAGTTGGTTTGCTGGAAGATAACGATCGTATCGCGAAGCTGTGCGCTACTTTTTTGCATTTTGCAGGCCATCAAGTCATTATTTATGATAACTCGCTCAATTGTCTGCAAGCATTATTCTCGCAGAGAAGATACCAGGAGAATGTACTCTCCACACTTGAAACTTCCGGATTATCCTCATTGCCGGTGGAAGTGCTCATCCTCGACTTGTCGCTCCCTGATATCAACGGTATAGAAGTACTGCGCTACCTCACGTCTCACCCCCGTACGCAATCACTGCCCCTTATCATCTGTACCGCCGCCACAGGTACTGATATAGCGAAGGCCAGGCAGCTTGCGCCCCATGTGAGCATTATAGAGAAACCATTTAAATTTCAAACACTGGTCGCTGCTATTTCTTCTGCTCTTGAAACTACAACGGCGCAGTAGGTGGGCGTCAATCATGTAGATGGGGTATCACTTCTCGTGCGAACCGCTCTATTTGTTCTACTCGTTCTGGCCAGCGCGGAACCATGAACTGAAGCGCGAGATGATCGACGCCAATCTCGCGATATGCTTTCAGTGCTTCTAGCAACTGCTCAGGATTGCCACGGAGATACTCTTCCTCTTGAGGAACTGGCCTCGCTGTTACCTCGATTGGACGGCAGCATGCCAGGCGAATCTGCGCCTTGTCGCGTCCAGCCGCAGCCGCCAGTTGTAGTACGTTATCATAGCCTGCCTTCAGCTCGCGGGGAGTGATCTTTACAAAATATTGACTATGATAAAGTGTACCTTTGTGATTATCAAAAGTCAGGGCTGTGCAGCCACGAAAAAACTTCGGGCTGGTCATTATTATCCCTCTTGTTCGTCTCGTCCGCTCTCAGGCGCTGCGTCGATGCGGAGGATCGTGGAGACGACTCCCCTTGCGTACTGCTCACTAAGTTCCTGCCCGTGCGCAGCGTAGAGGGCTTTACAGTAGGTACCATCCCGCTCAACGATTCTCACTTCAAGTCGCTCTGCTTCAAGGAGTTCGACGTATGTCGTCGCTCCAGCTTCATGGCGGGTAAATGGGACCTCTCGTGCGGCGGCATTCCGGTAGGTATTTTCGCCCGTGATTCTCACAGACAGGTATGCGGATGTCATTGGATAGGTGATACTGCATGCAATCTCATAGAGGTAGGAGGCGGATTCTCGTCCTCGTTCCCGCAGGATGCATTCATAAGAAAGATGGACGGTTGGGACGCCGGTTGCGTCCTTCGAGAGGGAGATGTTGTGTGTTGTTGACGACATTAAACTACTCACTTTCTGAACAAATACAATGGACTAGTCAGGACAACATCTGCGATTGGAACACTAAGCGCGTAGAATAGCAATCACTACAGCGAGTGATTCTACTGATGAGGCATTACTGTCCTCTTGCTATTCCTCACCGCTTCGTGCTGATACAGCGGAGGTGGTTAGCAAGATGCGCGTTAAACGTTGCTCCCTCACCCCATTCGAGGTGCTCCGCGTGAAGCGATTGAAACGCAAGTGGGAGGACATGCTGCACAAAGAGCTGCACATTCATGTCCGCCAACCGTTCACGGAACTGTTGTGGATCAGGCGTTTGCCACTGTATTTCACCTTCTATCGCACTACCTGATTCACTTCCTGCTAGAGTGTTTTGTAACTGTGTGGACGCACTGCCCGCATCAGGCGTATATCCTAAGGCAGATCGAGTCTCCTCTGAGACAGCACCTGATGGTGCCCCATTAACCCAGAGAAGAATTGTTTGAAAGAGGTCCGCATCGGTAAGCCCAAGTAAATCCACCTGGACTTGCTTGGCAAAGTTGCGGGTTTGGCTGTTCATTTTCATAATGACCCCCTTTGCAAGAGGAGCAATTGCATACATGCGAGCACCCTCTTTTACCTCTATTGCCTCAATAATTACATTAATCCTCTATGGTAGAGCATTACCAGGGCCAGAGCGTTAAGTCTTTCAAGCTGAGAACTACTTGCTCATAGCGATTGTTTGCATCAGAGTGCGCTATTCCCTTGTCTGTCGGCTGAATGGCAAGAGTCTTCAATAGACTCTGTTGCTCTTCTTGCCATCTCTCTTCAGTATATCCCTGTGTCACCGCTCTCAGGATTGTCATTACAAGAGGATATTCCGAGGAACGAAGCCTATTATATCTCATCACCTCTTGTATATGGGCGGAATAGGCGTCCGCACTACCAAGCCTACGTGTAGGCGTTTGCTCGTTTGTCTCGAAAAATTGCTTACTCATCTGCAAATTCCTTCCTGCATCTGTCTCTTCTTTTTCCGTTGTATTCCTGGCCTACAATAGTTAACGGCATGCCAGGAGGAGAAATGCATCACAATGTGGTGCACGATGTGAGCTACTTACGAGAAGATGACGTATATACACGATGCTGGAGGCTACCAATTGTATCCAATAGTGGCTTTACCTCATCCCTGTCACGTATTCCAGAATTCATATCAGTTTCGTTCACCGCAAGTTCAACTTTAGTATAACATATAATACCCGTTGTTTTCTTCTATCGAAATTACCATTGCAGCAGCCCTGATCAAACCTGATATACTGCATAGCAGGCATGAACCAGAGTACTGTATTGTGAAGGTACAGGATATAGTCAAGCAAGAGGGAAACGATGACACGCTATTTTGAGGATTTTCAGGTAGGAGATACCTTTGACCTGGGCAGAACTTCGGCAACGCAAGAGGAAATCATCGCCTTTGCGCGCCAATTTGACCCCCAGCCGTTTCACACAGACCCGGAACGTGCAAAAGAGTCGTTCTTTGGCGGACTGGTCGCCAGCGGATGGCATACGGTCTCGCTTTTCATGCGCCTGTTGGTTGATGAGCTGATCAACGAGACCATCAGCTTGGGGTCGCCAGGTGTAGATGAAGTGCGCTGGATACGCCCCGTCCGCCCGGATGAAGTATTGCATGGTCGTTTCACCGTTATGGATAGCAAAGTATCTCAAAGCAAGGCGAATCTCGGCATCATCCGTTCCAGAGGCGAACTGCTCAATTCCTCTGGCGAAGTAGTCATGAGCTTGCTGGGAACACTGTGCTGGCTACTTGAGACATCTGTTCGAAAAATCGGTCTATTGTGCCTAATGAAGGAAGCCTCTTGCCAAAGTATGTGCTCTGCAAGTACAATCAACGCGGTCCCTTTTGCGCCTGTGTTCTGAACATGCGCCCATTTTCACAAAAATGAGGTTTTATTTGTGCAATATGTACTTCTCTCAATTAAGCAACGAATCTGTCTCTGCTTGCACAAGCTGCAAGAATATATTTTGCGTTGGCTCAAACCATCCACTGCTTCCCTTGCCCTCGGAACATTCGCTGACCTGACCAGAGGCAAAGCTGAACTGTTAGCGGAAAACGCACTGTTACGGCAACAACTGATCATCTTGCGTCGGCAGGTCAAACGACCCGTCTATCGGAAGAGGGACAGGTTGCTTCTGGTGGTTCTGGCCAGAATGGTTCGGACGTGGAAACAGACGCTCTTCCTTGTCCAGCCGGAAACCCTTCTGCGCTGGCACCGTGAGCTTTTCCGTGTGTTCTGGAAACATAAATGCAGAGTACATGAGAGAAAGCCGAGGCTTTCGTCCGAGGCAATCAGTTTGATCAAGGAGATGGCAGCCAACAATCGACTCTGGGGGGCGGAACGTATTCGTGGTGAATTGCTCAAGCTAGATATTCGGGTGAGTAAACGAACCATCCAAAGGTATATGCGGCAGGGTCGCCCAAAACGTGTCCGTGGACAGACCTGGAAAACATTCTTGCGCAATCATGTGGCGGAGATGTGGGCTTGCGATTTCTTGCAGGTGACAGATCTTTTCTTTCGTCCACTTTTCGCCTTCTTCATCATTGAGCTAAAATCGCGCAAAGTCATCCATGTGAATGTGACACGAACACCTACCGATTCGTGGGTGGCGCAACAACTGCGAGAAGCGACTCCATACGGGCAAACGCCCAAATATCTCATCCGGGATAATGACAAGAAATTTGGGACAAGTTTTGCGCGAGTGGCCAAAACCAGTGGGATTAAGGTGCTTCGAACGCCATTTCGAACTCCTCAGGCGAATGCCGTTTGCGAACGCTTTTTGGGAAGCGTGAGACGAGAATGCTTGGATCACTTCTTCATTTTCCATGAGAAACAACTCTCTCGCCTCCTCAAGGCTTATGCCCTGTACTTTAATCAAGCTCGACCCCATCAAGGGCTTGGGCAGGGGATTCCGGACCCTCCGGTGCTTTCTGCTCCTTCTGCAAATCAACTGAGCAAGGTTTGCGCCGTTCCCGTGTTAGGTAGGTTGCATCATGACTATCAAAAGGCAGCATAAACTACAATAGTTGTATGTACTAGAGGCGAGTGAAAAGTGCTTGACATCATGTGATAGTCACTTCAAGATACCTGCGTCTTTTTGTCTCACCCTGTTTCCATTCC
>WNFJ01364213.1_pt1 | contig 17341 bp, 9 predicted proteins | sample 5400461 | NCBI WGS metagenome assembly WNFJ01 (sample SAMN13153349, study PRJNA577476) | soil metagenome | isolation source: 115 cm saprolite on Douglas fir-dominated hillslope | place: USA:California | collected 2013-09-17 | reverse complement strand
GCCCTCGGGATCAAGGTCTCAACCGTGAAACTGATTCAGGGCCCCAGCGTCGAGCAGCTCGTGGATGACATCCTGCCGGACGTGACGGCAACCGCCGACGATGCAGTGACGCAAGCGCTTCAGCCTGAGCCCTCTGTCGGCGTTTGGGCTGATACCGCGGGCCTGAGAGCCGACGAAGCTGTTGTGCCGCAACCGGTTGTGTCTCAGCCTGAACATTCCGTTGGGAGTTGGCCAATCGCCGTGGATCCGATCCCCGGCGGTGACGGCCGGCGGCCGCGACCGATCGCGTTCGAGCCCAAAGGTCACGCCGGCAATTGGCTGATCATCGTGGGCCCGAGAGCGGCCCCCCGAATTCGGCTGTTTTGCTTCCCGTTCGCCGGCGGAGGCTCCGCGGTTTATCGAAACTGGGCGCAGTTCATCGACCCAACGATCGAGGTGGTCGCAATCGAGCCGCCCGGGCGTCTCGGCCGCATTACCGAAACACCGATTGCCCACATGAAGGAGTTTGTCGAGCGGCTCGTTCTCGAAATGGAAGGACTCCTGGACCGGCCGTTCGCGTTCTTTGGCCATTGTCTCGGCGCCTTAACCATGTACGAGACCACACGCTGGCTCATTCATACGACTATGGCCCGCCCCGACCACTTGTTTGCCTCGGGCGCGCGGCCCCCCGACCGGATCACCGACCAGGGTTCATTCGAAGAACGTGTGATGCATGATTTGCTGAAGCTGGCGGAATTCCGCATCAGTCTTCCCGCCTACGCACAGCCGGACGATGTGTTCGCCGAGCTTATTCGCCATTTCAATATTCAGGCGACGGAGCAGCTTCTCAGTGACCCCGAACTGCGGCGTCTGATGTTGCCGGTCGTGCGCGCCGAATTTCAAATGGCGACCAACTACCAATTCGTACGCGAGCCGCCGTGGGACATTCCGATCACGTGTTTCGCGGCAAAAGGCGATCCATACGTTTCGCGCCACCACGCGCTGGGCTGGGGACGTTTCACCAATTCGCGTCTGCAGGTGCATATCCGCGAAGGTGCCCATTTTGCAGTCGTGGACGATGCGGCGTTCATCCACGATGTCATCAATCAGGAGCTACGGGGCTACTCGGGATCGGCACGCGAGCAGGGGGCCGAGGTTGCATGGTGACGGGCCGAGCCAAAAGCTCGCTTTCGCCTGACGCTAGCTGGAGGTGCTTAATGAGGATCGTTGACCCGAGCGCTTATCAAGATATTATTGGAGGTTGTGGGAGCGCCTTGAACAATCGCAAGATGAGTCGGGCCGGATCGCGCAGTCGAGCTCATAGACTGCAGGAAACCAGGGCTTTAGCAGGAAATATCGAATCTCATAGGTCCAGAGCAGGGGTGTCATAATGGCGAAACGGCGCGTGGCCAAACAGGGCGGCGGCGGGCAGGCCGGTCGCAAGCCGAAGCGAGCGATTTGCCTCGCGGGCGGCGGACCGGCAGCAGGACTGCATATTGGCGTTCTGGAAAGTCTCAAGAAGAACGGAATAGATTTTGACGTATGGGCACTGTCATGCATCGGTGCTTGGGTTGGGGTCGTCTACAACCAGGCGAGACAAGGCGACGAGATTGAAGAGACCAAGAAATTTTTCCGCGACGTGTTTCGCAACGATAAGTCTTTCAAAAGTTTTCCGATGAATACCATATTTGCGCCAGACTGGGCCAGCAACGCGGAGGCCATGTGGGATTTTCTGCTCGAGCCGCGCAATTACAAGAATGCTTTGTTGCCGAGAGAAATCATGAAATCTTTCATGCACACTATCTCGGCTCTCGGGCGGATGTCGGCTACAAGACGGCGCTGGCGCCCACTTAACGATAGAGAATTTGAAGAAGTTAGAGAGTTTGCAGAGTTTAGCGAAGGAGACTTTAACCGGTGGACGCTGAATCATGTCTTGGCGGTGAACCCGGTCGTGCGTTTTTTGACCGCCATGATGTATAAGTCGAAAATCGACGGCTTATCCAGGCTTTACTATCCTAACAGCAAGTTCTTAGACAACATAAAGTTCGACAGACTATACGAGGACAATAAACCATTTATCTTTCACAATGCCTGGAACCTATCCAAGCAGGAGCTCGTGTTGTTTGCCAACAGAAAAGATTTCCAGGCCAACGCCATTAACGGTTATCAGGTTGACGGTTATAGGCCCATCGATGCGGCGAGTTTATGTGCCTGTTCGGCTCTACCTTACATCGAGCAAACGGTAGAAATCGACGGCGATGTCTATTGTGAAGGAGCTCTGGTCGATACCGTGAATTTCAAGAACTTATTGCGCGACCACCCAGACTTGGATGAGATCTGGATCAACAGGATTGTCGACGCGGACCAAATTCTCCCGCCCAGAAATTTGTATGATTCGATGGCAAATCTATGCGAGCAGTTCGCCGCAACCGTTGGCGAAGATGACGTCAAGCTATTCAAGTATCATATCACGTGCGGCGAAGCCGAAGGTGAGTTTAACCATCTCACAATTGTCGAAATCCCCGTAGACAGGCACATCAATTTCGACTGGTCGCACTCCAATCTCGAGCTTGGAATAAAGATGGGCGCCCTTGCGGCGGACCACACGAAGAAGCGATACGACGAAGAAATGGCAAAACCGAAAGATCCAACGAGGCCGAGAATAATAGAAGCGCCGCACAGAGAAGAAAGAATGCAAAAAAGGAGAGAAGGTCTTAGAGAACACCTCAGAGACCGGCTTGCAGCTGGGCGAGCGTGCCCTTAGCTTCCCTGAGATCCAGCGTTTCGAATCCCTCCGTGAAGCGGCCATAGATGGATGAAAGGATGTCGTGCGCCTGCGCACGCTTGCCTTGCTTCTTCCAAAGCATGGCCAGATCGGTTGCTGCACGAAGCTCGAGCGATCGCGCCTGTTGGCTGCGTGCGGTTTGCAAAGCTTGGTCGAGCAGGGACTCCACCTCCGCGTTTGGTGCGCCCCGCACGAGCAGCGCGCGGGCCTTTAGTCGATACAGTTCGGCTTCAAAAAACCGCTCGCTGTTGCGGCTGACGATCGAGAGCCCATGATCGATCAGCTCTAGCGCCGCCTCGGGTTCGTTGCGGAGCAGTAAGGCCGGGCACAGGAGCACGAACTGCGCCGTGACGCCGAGCTGATAACCTGCGCGTTGGTATTGGTCCAGCGCAGTCGTCACCTCGTCGAGCCGGCCGGCTGAGGCATTCAGCACGGCCGCGCAAATGCCTCGGATCGCGTGCGCCAGTCCGAGCCACTGACGGAAACCGTGTTGCTCCGATATGGCGAGACAACGCTCCGCGTAGCCCTGAGCAATCGCCGGCTCCCCGCGTAGAGCGTGCAGAACGGAGGCATAGTACCAGGCGTAAGCGTAGGTGTGCGCGTGCTGGACCGCGTCGGCGCGTTCAAGCGCGGCAGCCATGTACGCGACCGCTTCGTCGACCTGGCCGAGAAGCCAGAACACCCACGCTTTGAGTACCAGCATAGCCACGCCGGCGTCCTGACCGGCGGCCCGCGCGGCCAATCTGTCGGCCTCCTCGCTTGTGCCGAACATCTCGACGGCGCGTTCGAGTTGCTCTCGGGCCTCCACGATGCGTCCCATAAACATGAGAATCATCGCCCGCCCGCGGATCACATTGAGCAATGCCCCCCGGTTGCCGCGCGTTTCGGCAGCGCTCGGCATACCATCGACGGCTTCGAGCGCCTGCGGCAGCTCGCCCCGCACGACGTTCACAGTCGCGAGCCAGAACATCACCTGAAGATACTCAGGCGGCTCTCCGAGCCGCTCGCATAGCTCACGGGCACGCGTGAAGGTGGCCACTGCCGTGCTCGCGGCCGGCCCATGCGTTGCGATGAGGCACGGCCCCAAGACCAGCTGAAAATCAAGCTCGGACCTGTCCCGGCCCGCGTCGAGCGGCAACCGGCCCGTCAGCTCGATCCCTCGCTGCAGGTGTGCGATGGCCTCGAGATTGGCCGAGCGCTGGGCCGCGTTCTTGCCGGCCGGGAGCCAGTATCCGATCGCCTTCTCGATCAGTCCGGCTTCGGTGAGATGGTGCGCCAAAGTTTCGGGCTGGGTTTGCGCAATATCGGGGAACTGTTGCTCGAGCGCATTCGCAATAGCGGCGTGCAGATGCGCGCGGCGGCTTTTCAGGAGGCTGGCATATGCGGCGTCCCGTACCAGCGTGTGCTTGAAGGTGTAAACCGCGTGTGGGCTCTCGCCCCGACGGAAAATCAATTCCGACCGCACCAGCTGCCCAAGCGCCTCTTCGAGTTTCTCCCTTGGCATTCTGGCCACGGCATGGAGCAATTCGTAATGGAACTCACGACCCGCAACGGCGCCGATCTGTGCCACCTCCCGCACTGGTGCCAGCCGATCAAGGCGCGCCATCAGCGACGCGTGCAACGTTGTCGGAATGGCCAAAGGCGGTAGCGGACGTTCGAGAACATATTGGCCATCCCGTTCCTGCAACAGCCCGCTTTCCAGCACCGTCTTGGTCAGCTCCTCGATGAACAAAGGTACGCCGTCGGTGCGAGCGAGAATCTCGTCCGTCACCTCCTTCGGCAGTTTCTTGCCGCTTGTCACCCGCTCGACCAATGCCGCGCCTGCGCGTCGGTCGAGACGCGTGAGCGGGATCGTTGTCGTATGCGGGTAACTCGGCCAAGGCGGCGTGAATTCGGACCTGGTAGTGATGAGCAGCAGGACCCGAAGCTGCGGCACGTGCTCCACGGTAGCGGCGAGCAGCTCCAGCGAGGTTGGGTCGATCCAGTGGATGTCTTCGAAAATCATAAAAACCGGCCGCCGTGCCGCCAACCCATCGAGCTGAGCCAATAACGCCGCAAACGTCTTCTCCTTGCGTTTTTGTGGACTCAGCTCCTGTAGTCGGAAGTGATCGCTAGCCGGCAACGCCAAAAGGTTGGCCAGAACCGCGACGCGTTCCGGGTCGATCGTCGATTGTGCAACGAGAGCGTCAAGTTTGGACAGCTTCTCCGTGACCGAGTCGCTGCGCTCAAACCCGCCAGCACGTTCGATTTGGCCAATGAATGGGAAGAGAGCACTGTTGGTGTGATGTGCCGAGCAGAAATAGCGCAACGCGATGTGCGGCTCACCCTGGAGCCGCTCGCCAAGCGCGAGCGCGATGTGCGACTTGCCGATACCTGGCTCCCCCGTCAGGAGCACCACCCGGCCTTCCCCCTGCGTGGCGTGCCGCCACCGGCGCAGCAGCAGTTCGATCTCCTCTTCACGCCCGAACAGCGGCTGCAGCTTGGTCTTGTGCATCGCCTCGAAGCGGCTCTCCACGCCGCTCGGTCCCAGCACCTGCCAAACCTGTACCGGTTCCGCCCATCCTTTCAGCGCGAGCGCGCCGAGATCGCGGTAATCGAAGTGCCCTCCCGTGAGCCGATGCGTCTGCGGACAGATCAACACTGTCCCTGCCTCCGCCAGCGTTTGCAGGCGCGCGGCGAGGTTCGGCGTCTCGCCAACGACGGCCTGCTCCGCCGGGGTTTCATCGACCAGGAGCTCGCTCACGACGACCGTGCCCGTCGCAATGCCAATGCGAACCTGCAGCGCCGCGTCGACATTTGTCTCGAGATTCGCCACCGCATCGACAAGTGCGAGCGCGGCGCGCACCGCCTGTTCGGCATCATCCTCTTGCGCGCGCGGATAGCCGAAATAGGCGAGCACGCCATCGTCCATGTAGCGGGCGATCATGCCGTGGTGGCGGTCGACGACCTCACCGATGCAAGCATGATAGGACCCGATCACCCGCCACATCTCTTCCGGGTCCAACCGCGCCGAAAGGGCAGCCGAGCCGGCCAGTTCGCAAAACATCACCGTCAGGTGGCGTCGCTCGGCTTCGTCTCGCGGCACCGGTTCGGTCGCTACTTCGGCCGGAGCGGCCCCATCAAGCTCCGCGATGGCACGCAGGATCTTCCGGCGATGCCCAAGCGGAACGCCGAGGTCCGCTAGATCCTGATCTGTGAGATCAGGGAGCACGCTGGCATCGACGTAGTTCTCGGCAAAGCGCTGAGCGTACTCGGACAGTCCGAGCGATGCGAGCCACTCTGCTATCGTCCGCACAATACTCTTCTTTCCCCGCCGCTCGCACTACGATAGGAGTCAACTATAGCATTGTTGCGTTTTCGCATGGAATGGCGCGTGCCTATTCCGAGCTCACACGGCATCGAGGCCGACCACCACAGGTCAACACCGAGCTACCGCTTGATCCCGCCGAGGTTCACCATCTTTCGGCAATTCCCCAATAGGCTTTCAACCTGTCATCGTGCTCCATTTTGCGGCTGCGCTGGCCCCAGTCGATGCCCCCGGGCATCGCGCTGAGTTCCTTTTCGGTGAGGTCGAGGTGATAGGCCGCCAGCTTTCGATCGTAAGTGAGCTGAGGCCAAGGGATAGGTAAACGCCTCTGCCCCACTCCCACAGGGCCGTTGAAGCTCAGAACCGCGTAAGCGACATTGCCGGTGATCTTGTCGATCATCACTCGCTCGATTGTGCCGATCGTGCTGCCATCCGTACTGCGCACCTGCGTCCCTTCGACGCGATCGCTTGCGATCAAGTGGTGGATCTCCCGAGACGCCGCGTCAGTTTGCATCATCGCCTCCATTAAACTATCCCGTCCATCGGGGTGCTTAGCGGACCGGGGTGCTGTTGCGCGACAAGCGCGCCTGCCGGCAGCGACAGCCATGGCCGAGCCGCTGAACGCGCAAGCCGCCGGCGAACCTTTTGCAGACAGATGTTCAGTGTCTCTCCGGCTGTTGAATGTGGCACCAAGCATCAGGAAAAAGGCAGCGATGTTGTACCTGCCATTGGTCGCAACGGGTGTGAAGTGCCTCACGAAGTGCGGCGACAAGCCCACCTGAGGACGAGGCGCTTGATCTGCTCACGCAGAATTTCGCCGCCCGTCGCCGCGACGACCCGCGTGGCGCCCGGACCGGGAAATCCTCGGACTCCCGCGCCAGCTCCTGCGGCGGGCGTCCAGCGTGCACCAACCCGACCATTCGTCGGCGGAACTCGACCGTATGGGACGGTCTTGTTTCGACCATCGCGGGCTGCCTGAACGCAATTTTTGCGCGATGTTTTGGGTGTCCACGGCACCGCCTCAACGAATATACTGGGCACGCTTTGTCACCGTGATGAGGCTGGAACGGATAGGGCGCTGCTATGGACGTTGGCAGCTGGCTGCGAGCCCTCGGCCTCGGGCGTTATGAGCCGGCGTTCATCGAGAATGCGATCGACAGCGATGTGCTGCCGGAGTTGACAGAGGGCGATCTCAAGAAGCTCGGGATACCGTTGGGGGACAGGAAGCGCCTCGTTAAGGCTATCAAAGCGATAACCGCCGGCTCTCCCAGTGCGTTCACCACGAGCGCAGTTGGGGGGAATGCGCAAAGCGGGCAAGCCGGCATGGCCGGCGCCGAGCGCCGTCACCTCACCGTGATGATCTGCGATCTCGTGGGCTCGACTGCCCTGTCGGCCCGACTCGATCCGGAAGACATGCGTGCTGTGATGGATGCCTATCACGCCGCCTGCGCCCGCATCGTGCAAGCCTATGACGGCTTCCTCGGCGATTTCCGGGGCGACGCGCGCACGAAGACGATGCCGAGCGAACCGTGCGGGCGGGGCTCGAAATCATTGCCGCGGTTGCGGAGCTGGAGACGCACGCCGCGGAGCCGCTCGCGGTGCGCATCGGCATCGCGAGCGGCGTGGTGGTGATCGGCGACCTCAGCCGCGAGGGTGCGTTGCGCAAGCACGCCGTGGTTGGAGACACGCCGAACCTTGCAGCGCGCCTTCAGGCCTTGGCCGAACCGGGAACGATCGTCGTTGCCGCCTCCACGCGCCGCTTGCTCGGCGATCTATTCCGTCTGCGCGACCTCGGCCGGCACGAGGTCAAGGGTATCGCCGCGCCGGTTGCGGCCTGGGCAGTCGAGGGCGTGTCGGTTTCCGAGAGCCGCTTCGAGGCGGTCCGCACGGCGGGTCTGACCCGTCTCATCGGCCGCGAGGACGAGCTCGATTTCCTACTGGAGCGCCAACGCCTCGCCTGGAAGGGCGAAGGGCAGATCGTGCTGATCTCGGGCGAGCCCGGCATCGGCAAGTCCCGACTCGGGGCCGCGCTCGCCGAGCGCATCGCCGGCGAACCGCACACGCACTTGCGTTATCAATGCTCGCCCTATCATACCAACAGCGCGCTTCGTCCGTTCATCGCCCAGTTGGGGCGAGCGGCGGGGTTTAAGGCGGACGATGGGCCCGAGGAAAAGCTCGACAAACTCGAAGCGATCCTCGCCATGGATGCATCGCGGGTTCAAGCTGCGGCGACGCTTTTTGCGGCGCTGCTCTCGATCCCGTTCGGCGCGCGATATGCGCCGCTGACGCTCAGCTCGACGCAGCAACGCCGCCGGACGCTGGCGGCACTGCTCGATCAATTCGAGGGTTTGGCCCGCCGGCAACCGATCCTGCTCTCGTTCGAGGACGCGCACTGGGCGGATGCCACCTCCCTCGAGCTGCTCGATCTGACGGTCGAGCGGGTGCGCCGACTGCCAGTCCTTGCGCTGTTCACCTTTCGACCGGAGTTTGAGCCGCCCTGGGTTGGTCTTCCCAACGTCGGCACGTTGACGCTCGGTCGACTCAACCGCGACGACGTTGAAAACATGGTCGCGCGGATGGTGGGAGGGCGCGTGCTGCCCGCTGAAGTCCTGAAACAAATCGTTGCCAAGACCGATGGGAACCCGCTGTTCGTCGAGGAGCTCACCAAGACGGTGCTGGAAGCGGGCATCCTGGTCGAGGACGCCGAGGGCTATCGTCTTGAAGGGCCCCTGCCGCCGTTCGCCATTCCGGAGACGCTTCAAGACTCTTTGATGGCGCGGCTCGACCGCCTGGCGCCGGTGAAGGAGATCGGCCAAATCGGCGCCGCCATCGGGCGCGACTTCTCCTATTCCTTGCTGCGCGCGTTGGTCGGCCGCGACGAGACCGCATTGAAGTATGGACTGGCCCAACTCGAGCAGGCCGGGCTCGTGTTTCGCCGTGTCGAGCCGCCGGAAGCCGTTTACAGCTTCAAGCACGCGCTGGTACAGGATGCGGCCTACGAGAACCTGCTCAAGAGCCGCCGGCAGGTGCTGCACCAGCGCATTGCTCAAGCGTTGGAGAGGGAATTTCCGGAAACTGCAAAGACCGAACCAGAGCTCCTGGCCCTGCACTATGCTGCAGCAGGGCTCGCTGATCCGGCCATCAGCTACTGGCAGACTGCCGCGGAGCGCGCGCTTCAGCGTTCCGCTAATGTGGAAGCAGCCAACCATTTCCGGCAAGCGCTGGTCCTCCTTGCTACCTTGCCAGAAAGCGGGCAGCGAGACGAGCGAGAACTGGACCTGCAAACTCGCCTCGGAGCGACGCTAACAACCGTCAAGGGCTTTGCCGCTCCTGAAGTTGCGGCTGCATACGACCGCGCCAGAATTTTATGTCGCGAATCACAGGCTCCCGCGCAGAAATTTTCGGTTTTGCGCGGTCTGTGGGTTTACGATCTGGTACGCGCAGAATGGCACGCGGCGGCTGATCTTGCCGAAGAGATGCTCGCTCTGGCGGACGACCAACAGAACATTGGGTACGAGCTCGAATCACATCGGGCGCTTGGCATGACCTTGCTCTGGCGCGGTATGATTGTTCGCGCGAGGGAGCACTTGGAGGAAGGTCGGCGCCTCTACGATCCGGAGCAGCATCGCATCCACGCATTCCGGTACGGAAACGATCCCGGGATTGCCTGTTTGGTCCATGAAGCTTTTGCGCTTTGGGTGCTGGGCTACGCGGACCAGGCGCTGGCCACAAGCCGTCGAGCAGTCACGCTTGCTCGCCAATTGGGCCACCCCTTCAGTCTTGCCCAGGCGCTCATTTATTCTCTTTTCATCCACCAGTGCCGAGGGGAACCGCAAGTCATCAAAAAATTGGCCGATGAGGTGAAGACATTGGCGCTCGAGCACGGTTTTCCTTTTTGGCAGGCGGAAGCAGGCATTATGGCGGGCTGGGCCACGGCTGCGCAGGGTAGATCCAGGGAGGGAATTGTTCAGTTGCGCAACGGTGTCACAGATTTTTTGGCAACCGGAGCAAGGATGGACAAGCCACGTTGGCTCTCGCTTCTGGCCGAAGCTTATGGGATCAACAATCAGCCGGATGAAGGCCTTGAGGCGGTAAAAGAAGCGTTGAGGGTCGTGGATGAGACGAAAGAATGCTTTTTTCAAGCTCGGCTTTGTCAGCTCAATGGCGACTTGCTTCTGAGAAAGGGGCTCCCTGACGGGGAGGCGGCCGCCCAGACCCAATTTCGCGAGGCGCTGGCAATTGCCCGGCGCCAGGAGGCAAAATCCTGGGAGCTGCGTGCGGCGACCAGCTTGGCGCGTCTGTGGCGCGCGCAATCTAGGCGCCGAGAGGCCTACGATCTATTAGCTCCCGTCTATGGCTGGTTTACGGAGGGGTTCGACACAGCCGCTCTTAAGGACGCCAAGGTACTGTTGGATGAGCTGGCGTGAAGTCCGTCTGTTTGAACCTCATTCATAGGCGCTTCACGTCGGCGACGATCAGCGCTTCACCTCCCTGCCGCTTGCTCGAACGATTTGGTGACAACATGACGAGGCAACATGGTTAGAAGATCTCGCGTCAGGCGCGCCTCTTCCGGCAAGCGAGTTGCGCCTGGCAAGACCTACCGTCTCCTTGTCGAGGTGGGCCCACATGAAACTCCGCGCAATTTGCACCATTTCCGCCTCGACCATTGTTGCATGCCGCAACGGCCCGCCGACGAGAACGGTGTGCGGCGCCTGCATGCCTTTGCCTCCGGTTCGACTGTCAAGGCGCTGCGCAAAGCGGGCCGCAAGGTGAAGGTACTTGCGGACGCTGACAAAGAAGGCAAGCGCCTGCAGCGGCACATCGGCAAAGGGGATCGCTTCAGGGGCGGCCGCCGCGGGCCCGTCGGCGTCGGTAAACTTGTCTGACATCCGCAAGAGCTGGAGAAACAGTGGCCCTTATCTTAAACACGACGGAAATCGCGTCGGCACTCATCAACTTCGAAGCGACCTATCCGGAGCTCTGCCGGCGGCTCCAATTGCCGAAAAAAACCTACGAAGGTCGTGTCTGCCACGCATTGCAGATCGCAAAAGGTCATGCCCAGCACAAGCCTGTCGTTCTCCTCATCGCAGGTGTGCACGCGCGCGAATGGGGTGGACCAGACATCGTTGTCAATTTTGCCGGCGACCTACTGCGCGCCTACTCCAAAGGCAAAGGGCTCCAATATCTGAAAAAAACCTTTTTGGCGCGCGACATTCGCACAATCGTCGAAGAGAGCACACTAGTGGTTTTTCCCTGCGTCAATCCGGACGGCGTCGAGTTCAGTCACACCAAGCGCTATCTCTGGCGGAAGAATCGCAATCCTGCCCATTCCAAGGGGGACGCCAAGAAAATCGGAGTCGACATCAACCGAAATTACGATTTCATGTGGGATTTTAAGAAGTTCTTTCACCCGGCTGCGTGGACCGACAGCCTTGCCTCCGATAATCCTGCGATCGAAACCTTCCACGGTCCGGAACCATTTTCTGAACCGGAGACGCAAAACGTCCGCTGGCTCATGGATCGTTTCAATCCCGTGCTGTTCCTTGATTTACATTCTTATGACGGCGACGTTCTGTTCAGTTGGGGGAGCGACGAGAACCAAATTACAGACCCCAGCCAGAATTTTATCAATCCTGCCCACAATGGGAAACGCGGTCGCATTGGCGACACGTACCGCGAATACCTAAGCATGCGGGACTACGAGACGGCGACCGGAATCGCGACCGCGGTCAGCGATGCGATGCGGGATGTCCGCAATCGGCCTTACAAGCCGCTTCAGGCTGTCGGTCTCTATCCAACGTGTGGTACCAGCGACGACTATGCCTTCAGCCGTCATTTGGTCCATCCGGGCTCAACCAAGACGTTTTCCTTCACTCTCGAATTCAACTTCGAGGGGGACACCAAAGATCCGTTTCTGGTGACCTCGAGTCCGAAGACACTCGACAAGACGATGCGCGACGTCATACCGGGGCTTATCGCTTTTTGTCTCACACGGCCAACCTAGGACGGGCGGCGTTTGCTGCTCGTCATCTCGTCTCGGCAGGGTCATCCGCACGGGAACTCAAATTCGGCTGTATTGATGGAGTGATTGAAACCACCGCTGCTGTCTGTCCTGGCCAGTAAACGCATATGTCGGAGAATATCTGGCATTACCAATAAGTCCGAATGTGAATTTCGACGCGAACAACCGGGAAGGCCTACTAGCTTCATGTCACCGCACATAGAGGCTTCGGAGGGAGCCGTCGGCGTTGCCAGAACGACGCCTGCGTCCACCGTTTCTCTGCCGCGTAGTAGAGCTGTCGCATCACCAGGTATTCGGCGAATGCCGTATTGATATCTTCTCGGTACAATTGTGCCACTGACCAATCGCCTCGGCACAGCGCCGCAGCGGCGGCGGCGACTTTTTTCCCCCCTTCCAGGCCTTTCGATATTCCTTCCGACGACAGGGGATCGAAGCTCATCGCGGCATCGCCGACCGCGAGCCATCCCTCGCCGGTCGGTTGATCGAGTCGCTGGGTGCGCGCGGTCCGCACATGCAAGTCGCCGGGTCGGTCATGGTCGGCGATGCGCGCGGCGGTCATGGGCGCGGCCTTGAGCTGCTCGTGCCATGTGCGAATTCGCCCTGCCTTCGAGGTGTCGACCAGCTTAGGGTCGGTCAGAAACGTCGCAACGACGCTGCCATCGGCGAGGCCCGCGGAATACCACCATCCCTGCTTGAGGGCCTCGATCATGACGAGATTGTTACGCGGCATCGCGCCCGGAACCCGTCCGAAGATACCAACGAGTTCGTCGTAGACGATCGGTCTGGCGCCTAACCGCTTGGCGATCGAAGCGGCACGTCCGGTGGCATCGATCACTACGTTGGCGTGCGTCTCCAATACGCGTGCTGCGTGCCCAATGCGGAGCTGCCACAAGCCGGTGGCGCGCGACAGGCTGGCGATTCGCGCTTTCGTAATGATTACCGCGCCGAGTTGCTCGGCGAGCGCTGCGAGGCTCAGATCGAAGTCCGGGCGAGACAGATTGAGACCCTCGCCGTGCGGATGAAACAAGTAGTCCCGATCCGCCGCTTCATCGCTGCCCCACACCGATCGGATGCCCGGGCAGGAGGCATGGGTTCCGGACGCGAGCACATCCGCGAGACCAAGCGAGGCAAGCTCGGGTTTGGTCGATGGGGGGATGTGCTCCCCAACGCGCAACGAACGATAGTCCGTCCGCTCGACGACAACGACAGCAAGGCCCTCGCGTCGAAGCGCAATGGCGGTTGCAAGGCCGGCGGGTCCGCCGCCGACCACGGCGACATCGAATTGGCAGGAACTCGTTGCGAAATTCCTCAATGCACCGTGCCAAATCCCATCATGACGCCGGTGGGATGGGTCTCTTGCTCGGTCAGCGAGCCCTCCAACCTCATTGGCTTGACCCGGCCAGTCGGCACCCTCGGCAGCGGACAGCCAGCATCGATCCATGCACCCAACGTGCTGCGGGCCGTTCGGCCATCATTGCCCGGAACGGCGTTGTCGAACGCGTAGGCCAGCGGCCTGCCAGCCGCGAACTGCGCCTTCAGCAAGCCCGGCTGTGTGCGCAGCGCATTGCCAAGCGAATGGAGCATTGCGCATGCGGGCGCAGCGGGATTGGGCGCATCGCGGATACGATCGAACCAACTTGAGACAGCAAGCTCCTGTTTGGTTTCGGGATCGAACAACTCGAATTCGAGGGCTTCGACGGCGCCCCAACGTTGCGCGGCGATATAGGTTACCGCACGAATCATGCTCCACCCCAACCAATTCCTAAATCGGTCGTTGATGGACTTGACCACGTCGCGGACCTGCTGCTGACTGGCGCCGGCCCTTGCTCCGCGCGTTCGCGACGACGCCCCCTTGTTGGCGGCCTCAAGACTCGCGATCTCCAACCAGAGGCCGATGCGGTTGTCGGTTGCTGTAGCCTGCCAGGTGCGAAGCTGAGCGTCCGATATCGATGCAACGACGGCCGAGTTGAGCGTTGCTAGGCGATCCCGCAAGGCGTTCACGTTGCGCCCTCGCCGCTTCTTGTCTTCTTCGCCCAGCTCCCAGGTCCAATCGCGCCAGAGTTTGATCTCGTCTTCGGTGAATACGTGGTACATCGGGCCGCCGCGAAATTCCAACAGCTTGAAGAACTCGCTCTCGTTGGGCTTACCGGGAATGATGTACCCGTTGTCCTGCAGCGCCTGCAGCAGCGCCGGCGGGTCCACAAACAGCGAATTGATGCGGCTGTTTCCCAGCATCAGATCGCCGTGATTGAATTGACCGAATGGCGCTTTCCTTTCAATCAACCATTCGAGCTGCTGCTGCAGCGGTGGCGGTTCCTGAACGATGCGGATCACCTGCCGGATCACGATGACGAATGTGTATGCGAAGGCGACGTAGCCGTCCCAAATCCGCTTCCAGTGCTGTTGAACCGCTTCCTCGCCACCTTCGACCGCAACCTGCCGCAGATAAAGCTTCACCGCCCGTATGATTTCCGCGCCATGACCGCTCGCTGCATTGTCGATCGCAATGTGCATCCGATAGAAATGCGAGCTCAGACCGACCATCTCGGCGATGGAAGCGATCCGATGCAGCTCCATCACCGTCCATTCCAGCCACAAACTCATCCCGATGATTTCCGGATAGTAGCTCCTACTGAACTCTGAAATGCCGAGCTGGAAGGCCGGGCTGTCGAATGCGCAATCGAGGAACGCGGGATCGCGGGCGAAAGCAGTGCTCTGGATCGGCGGCGGATAGAAGCCGAATGAGTGACAAAGGTCGCGATAGATATTGGCGTGATTCTGCGAAGGTACGCCGTCACCAAGCTCTTCCTTGAGAATCGTGAAGAGGATTGAATTGACCTCGTCGACCGGGCCAACGCGATGAATATTCCGCAGCCAAGAGCCGTCCAGGAAATTGAAGGGCGTCAGTTGACGAATACGCTCGACGACGGCTTCGCGCGTGCGGAAAACCGGATTTTGATCGGGATCGCCCGGATTGTACGGCAAGCGCACCCCGTTCACCTTTTCGGTGAAGGCGAAATCGGCGCAGTCGTCGTAGATATCCTGCATCCGCGCGTCGAAGATGCTTTCGTCGTACTTGAAGGGCCGGATGTTATCCATGAAGGCGAACGCACCCGCAGTCTGCTGTAATCGTCGTGCGGCTGCGAGCACGTCCTCGACGAACTCGCGCACCTTCGGCAGGCAGGATCGGTCCTCCTCCAGGTTCAGCAGACAATTGAACAGCTCTCGCACGTCCATCCCGGCATGGGGCCGCCGTTCCATCTCGACCTGGACGATCTCGCGCTCGGACGAGCCGGCTTCCCACCAAGCGGTCTTGCGCGGCAGCACGAAGCCCAATTCGTGCCAATAGCGAACCATATCGTCGCAGCCGCGCCGCTCCGAATCGCGAGGGTCATCGACCGCTTCCGCCGGGTTGTGCCAGGGACGACGGAATAGTGTTGTCACCCCCAAACCGCGATCCCATTTGACCGAGCCTTCAAGGGCTTCGCTGATCCGAGGCTGGCCAGGGCGCCAGGCATTGTTTGCCTCTTCGAACACGTCTTGCGAAATGACGTCGTCCGGACGTGCTGCTGGCCACCAATTATTCTTGCAGTCGTAAAAATCGGCCTGCCAGGGTACGCACATGTATTTGGTGATGTCGCCGGGGCCGTGGGTTTTTGAATTGATGCGGAAGGCGTGGACGTAAAGATCTTTGTCGCCGACAATCCACGGCGCTTCAATGCCTGGATAGAACGCACCGCCAACGCACGGCTCCAGTGCGGCGCGCTGCAGGGCTTCGACCTGCTCGTCCGGATCCATCCGCTCCAGGGGCGGGAATTTAGGCTTGCGGCCGGGTGAGAATTTCCCATCCCTCCACAGCTTGAGCTTGCGATATTGCGAGGGGAGCACGGACAGCCAGGTGCGGGGCTCACCTTCGGTTCTGTCTCCGTCATCGCCCGACAAGAGCGGCATGAAGCCGGTGTTGGCCTGGTCGGCGGCGTCCGCCTCGTCGAGCAGCGGATTTCGGATACGCCGAAAAATCCGGTCACGATTGCCGCTGTTGTCCGGGGTTGCCAAGACGTGCGAAGCCAGCAGCGCGGCATTAATCTTTATCCTTCCGCCGCTAGAGGGGCCGCTATGCGTCTTCTCGTTTCTCTTTTCCTCCGTGGGCTGCGCACTGTCCTTGGCGGTGCGGAAATCCCCGCGCTTGTCGTAGCCGTGGCCACGCCGCGCTTCCGCATTTACCCAGGAAGTCTCGGCAGCGCGCCAGAGGATCGGGTGGATGTCGCGGAAATAGCAGACGTCGGCGGCGTCCTTGATCCACCCCTGATCGACGGCGACGTCGTGTATCACGTCGTAAAGGGTGACGATCGAATGGATTCCGAGCGCATATTTTGGCGGCGCAACGATCAACCAAGCAGCATCCTGCGGCCGGTCGATGACGATACTTTTGCCGCTCGGCAGTGTTACTCTTGCGGTAACCGGCCCGTCCGAAACGTCGTCATACCAGTAGTCGTTGTTTGCCCAGAAATCCAGTTTGGCGGGATCGGAGCCGATCGGATTGTCCGGCTTGGTTGAGTCTGATTTGCCAAATCCTCCGAGCACCAGCAGCCGGCCATCCTTGTCAACCTTGAGTTCGCCGAGGGGGACCGGCGTCCCGCGGAACATGCCGGTGTCGAATGTCGAGCTTTTGGGCATCCCAGCTGGCTCGACGGGATCGCCTTCGCCATTGATGCAGCGCGCACCCGGATCGATGACGAGGGCCAGCCGCGAATCCGGCAACTTTCCCTTACCGACCGGAATGTCGGCGTTGCGCACTTCGCCGGGCGGCTCGAAACGGCTGACCAACTGGTACCACGCACTTTTCTTGTTCTTGAGATGAACCTTCCATTCCACCTGTGCCGCGCGTCGGGCCTTGCGGTCCTTCGCGCTGCCAAGCGGCAGTTCGCCGAGATTATTTCCCTCCCTGTCGTAAGCGTAAATGCGAAAACGCGCGGCCTGGCGTTTGATGCGGCCGTCGGCGTCTTTGAAACCCCCGTCGGGAGCGGTGACGTCGTGCGGATCGCACGGTGCCTCGGGGCCGATGAAATATTCTCCCAAGCTGTTGCCGACGCGGGCGATCCCAATGCCGGGGTGAATCTTGCACCTATGTACCTTGGAAAAGCGAAATGCATTCGGGCGTGCTGCCCGGGTCGTCGCCACGTCAGCCATGTCAGCCCCTCATCCCAGCGCGCTTGCCGAGGCAGAAGTTGACCTGCCTATTACCCGG
>WNFJ01066922.1_pt1 | contig 17342 bp, 20 predicted proteins | sample 5400461 | NCBI WGS metagenome assembly WNFJ01 (sample SAMN13153349, study PRJNA577476) | soil metagenome | isolation source: 115 cm saprolite on Douglas fir-dominated hillslope | place: USA:California | collected 2013-09-17 | reverse complement strand
CATGTCGGCGACGGTGATGTCGCCTTTCTCGTTCCGGATCGTCAGCGAGGCCTTCTTAGGAACCGCCACGTCAAGATCTAGGCTGATGCGCGATTCGCCTTTGCTTACCCCCGTTGGGCGTATTTCGTAGCCGTCGCCATTTTGCACGACTTCGACGCCAACGCGTTCGGCAACTTGCTGGGCATCGTTCTCGTTCCAGGCATTGGCCTTCTTCTTGCCGGAGATTCGAATCTGCGCGTCGTCCGAAGGACGCACGCTAATGTTGCCGCGGCCGTTGCGTATCGTGATGCGGGCATCCGCGGGAACGGACTTGGGCGCAACCTCCAGGTCGAAGTCAAAACTATTTCCCCACTCCCGAAAGTGACCGGGGATATTTTCCCTGCCGTAGTCGACTGCAACCACGATTCCAAGAAGACTGAGAAGTCCCAGAACTAGAAAAACTTCACCGGAGGTGATGCTTGCAGCGCCGGAATCGCCAGAGTGGCTGGCAGCCATGCGCTCATAGAGTTTGATCCCGCCCCAAAAAATCAGAATGAGCGGCCACCAGTGCCCGAGCACATTGACAATGCCGAGACCCCGGTAGTTGTGAAGGAGCAGCAGCATTCCAATGAAGAGCAGGAGAAGGCCGGGAAAAAGGGAGCTGCCGCGCCGACGGAGATTCGCCATAGGCCCTATTGCCTTTGTCCCTGGCCGGGAAATTGATTTTGGGCAACAGTTGGCGCGGGGCCCGGCGCAATTGGAGCCGCGGGAGGCACCGGCCCGGAAATGTGGCCGTCTGCCGGCGAAGCCGCAGCCGCAAGGCTGATGGCACCGATCACGATGAGAATGACCGGATACGTGTTGCCAAACGAAAAATCACCGCCGCGCATCTGGTCGAGGAGAAAAAGCACGCCGACGGTAATGATTACGGCGGGACCCATCAGCCCGCGAATCGTGCAACGGCGGCATGCGCATCGCATACGGTCACTCATCGAGAGAATCCTCCTACTAGCGGCGGTCGAGCTTCTTGCGCATCATCAAAACTCCTGCGGCAATCAGAACCGCCGGCCAAAAAAACTGTGAAATCCGGTACCAGGGAAACCAATCAAAATTGTGCAGAAGCAGCAAGACTCCCGCGCCAATCAGAAGGATCGGCCCAATCGGGCGCTCTTTGGTAAAGGCATCAAGAGGATCGGACAAGGTTTCGCCGGCCTGCCGCGCCTTTGCCGTGCGGTAGGAATCAATGGGCATGTAAACCCACAGTCCAGCGACGCAGATCCACAAAGCTGCTTCCGCTCCCCCGCTCATCGCACCATCAACACCGCTAACGAAGAGCACCAAGAAGATGGCGAGATGAATCATGCCCTTGCCGTATTGCTCGTTATAGAAGGCGCCCATCCCCGGCAGAAATCCCAGGAAGAAAGCCAAGACTGGATTCGATTTTGCGTAGCCCGGTGATGCCCCAGGCAAACCGGAAGCGGGCATTTGGTATTGCGATTCCGCTGCCACATTCGGAACGGACGGAGCCGGAGCGGGGATGCCCACGATGTTCGCCAGGCACTCTTCGCAGTAAAGCACGTCGCGCACCGGGCGAACGCACGTCGAGCACATGGCCTTGCCGCAATTGCGGCAGTAGCCGACCGCGTCCACATCGGAATGGACGGCACACTTCACGGAGTTCTCCTCTCACCAATCGGGCCGCTCAGAACGCGGAATTGCGAAGCCAGAACTCGCAAATTCCTGCCGAGTTCGTCGGCACGGTTCTGCTGCTTGGGCGTGGACGGATTCGTATTGTCGGTGCGGCCAGGTTGTTTGCCGGGAGAATTCTGCGGAATGGTTTGCTGTCTGGTAGTGGGATTCTGTTCGTTTTCGTTCAGGCGCGTTTGAATTTCATAAACGACCCGCAGATCGCTGACGAACTTGGCGCTTTGGGCATAAACGAGGTGCGCCCTGCGGTTCGTATGGAGATAAATCGTGGCAGGAGCAAGATCCGCCAGCTTCGGCTTGCGAAACGAAAAACCAGAGGCCGTAAGAATGACGACAAATGTCGCGGCAACGGAAACAGCGCTGTAGACAAAACGCGGCGAGCGCAAGCCGCGCAGCCAGCGCTTCGCGCGGCGCCAGCTCTGGGGGCCGAGAGTCGCCGTCAGAATCGAATCGAAAAGTTGCGGCCGCGGTTCAACCTGCGCCAGGGTGTGCAGAGTGCCGAGAACACGGGAAACACCGGCGACCAGCGGAGTGCAACGCTCGCACGCGTTCACATGGAGGTCGAAAGCGGCTTGCTCGGCGGGATGAAGAAGTCCGTCGAGGTAATCGCTCAGCCGCGCTTCGGTTTGTTCGCAGTTCCAGTTCATGGCATGCTCCGCGCTCGCTTCAAACTCCAAATTCGATCATGACGGGCGCACTCCCATCTGCTGGAGAACGCGCGCCAGTTCGATGCGTCCGCGATTGATTCGCGATTTTACCGTTCCTTCCGGTATCGCCAAAACTTGCTGAATCTCGCTGTACTCCAATTGCTGCAGGTCGCGCAGGATCACCGCCTCACGCAATTCCGGTGAAAGCCGCGTCAGCGCCGATTGCACCTGGCCGCTCAATTCGCCGAGCAGCGCTTGCTCATCCGGGCGCCGGCCCGCGGATTCCTTGTTCTCCACCATCGGCATCTTGTCGTCCAGCGAGTCTGTAATGCGATCGCGCTTCGTTCTACGGTAATGGTCAATCAGCAGGTTGCGCGTTACGCTGGTCATCCAAGTTGCGAAACCACCATGGGCCGAACGATAACTGCCCAGTGTGCGGTACACCCGGAGGAAAACCTCTTGCGACAAGTCCTCGGATTCTGTTCGGTTTCCAGTGAACCGGTAGCAGACGTTAAAGATGCGCCTGGTATGGCGACGCCCAAGTTCCTCCCAGGCCGACCCGTCGTTCTGGAGGCATTGCTGGACCAGTTGGGCATCCTGCTCCAACGTATCATCAGCCTCATAACCTGCTGCGGTGCAAGGCGTGTCTGCGAGTCGGCTTCTCTCTCAAGAGCCGTCTGGCAGTCCATCTCGGCCTGCCAACTATGGAACGTAAAATGCTCGCGAAATGTTCCCCGCGGGATCAGCCCCTGATTCCCGACCGTGATAGCCGGCATCTTACTCAGCACGTTCCACGGAGACAAGGGAATCCATGAGATAAGCGGACTCTGGCTTCAAATCGACGTACGATTTTCTGAACTCTCATTCTATTCCTGCTGGCGATGTATCAATTCCACGGATTCCCTCTGGCGTTGAATCGCAACCCAACTCCGGAAGTGTTCGTAAATAACTGATTATAAATAGTATAGAGATATATTGAACATGTTCACTTTTTGCTTGACTTGGAGCTGGCTTTGGCTTAGTGTTTGAACATGTTCAATATTGAGCCAACATCATGACCACAGCAAACAAGAGCGCCGGTGAGAAGACCAAGGCGGTGATTTTGCAAGCGGCGCTGGAACTCTTCCGGGTGCGCGGTTTTGAAGTCACCACCATGCGCGACATCGCACGGTCCGCCAAGGTAGCGACCGGCGCTGCCTACTACTACTTCCCGAGCAAGGAATCTATCGTCGCGGCTTACTACGACCAAGTGCAGCGTCTGCATGCGGAGAAAGTTCGCCTAGAGCTGAATAGAAAGGCCGGACTCCGCGAGCGCTTGGGAGTGGCGATGCATTCGAAATTGGAAATCTTGAAGGATGACCGCATGTTTCTGGGAGCCTTGTTCCGCTACACCGGCGATCCCGAGCATCCGCTGTCGGTATTTGGGAAAGGCACGCACGCGCAGCGAAGCCAGAGCATTGCGATTTTCCAGGAAGCGATTGCGGGCGCGAACGTGAGCGAAGAGCTGCGGCAACTTCTTCCGTGGGCGCTCTGGTTGGCGCATCTGGGCATGATCCTGTTCTTCATCTACGACGAAACAGAAGGGCAACAGAGAACCCACAAGCTGGCAGACGGAATACTAGATCTGCTTACTCAGTTAATGGAGTTGATGAGTTCGGCGCTATTGCGGCCCTTCGTTCAGCCTTTCCAGACAAAGACTCTGGGAATGCTGCGTGAGGCAGGCTGGACCGGAGGGATCTAAGAGTTTCGAACGAGAGAGAAGCCTGCGACCTTGGATTTCGGAATCGAGGAGGAGCGATGACCAAGTCACACGAAGCCGTCACACACTGGTATCCCTCATCAGTCGCCGCGAAGCGGCCGACGCCATGGTGGTATTGGGGGCGCGCCGTGTACGTCAGCCGCCGCGACTACTGGAAAATTACAAAATATTTTCTCGCGGTTGGAATTCCTCTTGGTGCAATTGGAGTTATGTTTCGTCTGCCGCTGGCATTTTGGGCGTCCGTGGCACTCGCAGAAATCGGATTGCTGCTTCTGGCCTACTCACTCTTCGCTTTGTATCGCATGTACGGTCATCCGGGAGTGCGCTACCTACGCCGTTTGGTGGAATTGGGCAGTGTAAAGGGCAAAGTGACCGTCGCGGACCTGCACATCGGAACGTACCGCCACGCCTTCCTGCTCTCCGACGTGCTGCCGGAAGCCACCATTCAAACCGTGGATTGCTGGAACGTGGAAGGCGAGTCGCCCGAAGAAGCCGTACAGGATGTGCGCGACCTGGAAATGCCTCCCACAAGCAACCCGCGAATTGTCGCCTACAAGGCGGAGCACTTCACGTTGCCGCTGCCGGATGCCTCTTGCGATGCGGTCTGTTTTGGGTTCGGGACGCACGAGATTCCCACGGGCGGTGCGCGAGAAAAATTGTTCAGCGAAGCGAACCGCATCTTGAAACCCGGAGGAAGGGTGCTTCTCTTCGAACACGGATGGGACGCGCACAACTACGTGATCTTCGGCCCGGTGATTCATCACGTGACCAAGCGCCAGGATTGGGACAAGTTCTTGCGCGAACGTCTTGATGACGTGAAGTACGCGCGCAGCACTCAGGCCGTCGATCTCTTCGCCGGGACGCGCCGCTAAGGAGAATCCTGATGGGGACCCAGAGCGGAGACGCCGACGTAATCGTGATTGGCGGAGGGATCGCGGGAGTTGCTGCGGCTCTCCGGCTGAAGGATCGGGGCCTAGACGCGCTGGTGCTGGAGGCGGAGTCGCGCGTGGGTGGCCGGATGACCACCGACCGCGTCAATGGCTTTGTGATCGATCGCGGCGTCACGTTGCTGGGAAATGGATTTGTGCGCATGCGCTCGCTCGTGCACCGCTTGGGATTGTCGCCGCTAGTCGGCAAAGGAAGTTTCAGCGTGGGCATTCAAGATGCCGCGGGTTGCCGTGGTTATCGCAGCGGGCGGTTCGACGACCTGCTCTTCGACCGCGGAATATCGCTTCGCGCCCGTGTCGCCTGCATGCGGTTCGGATTCGACCTGATGCGTCATCGCCGCGCTCTCGTCCATGGCCGCAGCACTCTCACTGGTTCGCTCGACGGCGAAGACGCGCGGACGTATTTCCGCCGCATCGGGGGGAAGAAGTATTCGAGCGCATCTTCCGGCCCGGCTTGAATGGTCCCGTTGGCGGATCAGTGGAATCGTCTTCGCGCGTGATCCTGATGCAGGTCATCTGGAATCTACTCGTGCGTGGGCAATGGACTCTCGCGGATGGTGTCGATCGCATTCCGGAAACGATGGCTTCCCGGGTGCGTGTCGTGGCGGAAGCTCGGGTTCTGCATGTCGAGCAGCGCCCGAAGGGCGTTCAGGTTGAGGCTGAAGTTAAAGGCAAGCAACAAACTCTTCGAGCGCGCGCGGTGATTTTCGCAATTCCCGGACAGCTTGTACCGGAGCTTTGCCCACAACTCCCTGCAGAACTTCGCGAGCTGCTGTGCCGAACGCAGTATTCGAGGATTACCAACGCGGCGGTAGCGCTCTCGAATCCGCCAACTGTTCCTTACGCCGGGTACGCCTTCACACCGGATGTTGTACCCGGCGCGGAAATCGAATTGGAACACCTGCGCGCTCCCAATCGCTGTCCTGAAGGCGCAGGTATGGCGGCGTCTTCCTGTGGAACACGCCGGAGGTCCGACGTTTGGACGCCGACGATGAATCCGTCAAACAACAAGCCAGCGAAATTGTTGAGCGGACCTGCCCGGAATGCCGCGGCAAGGTGCTTTTTGTGCATCTCGTACGATGGAATATTGGCATCGCCCAGTTTCCGCCCGGGAGATTGCGCGAAATGACCGCCCTGCGCAAACGCCTTGCGGCTTGGGATTTCCCGTTTGACCTGTGCGGCGACTATCTCGACGGCCTCTCCAGTGAAGGCGCCCTGCGCACCGGCGAGGAATACGCCGACCGCATGGCGGTCAAGCTGGCGAAGTGACATGGGTGTGCCACGCGTATATACTTTGTATCTACAAGGAGTGGTGCGCAGTGAAGACACAGGTCGCAAAATGGGGCAATAGCATGGCCGTGCGGATTCCCAAGACGGTGGCGGAAGGTGCCAAACTTCGTCCAGGGGATAATTTGGAGTTGTCCGTCGAAGGTTCGGGGACGGTGATGATTCGTAAGAAAAAAGGAGCTTCAAAACTTAAAGATCTCATTCGGGAAATCACTGCTGCAAATCTCCACACGGAAACGGATTGGGGCGCCCCAGAAGGCAAAGAACTGTGGTAGCCCGCGAGTATGTGCCTGATGCCGGAGATTTGATCTGGCTCGATTTTACGCCGCACGCCGGCAGGGAACAGGCGGGTCGCCGGCCTTCCGTGGTTCTTTCACCCCGGAGCTACAACGAGAAGACGAGTCTTGCGGTCGTCTGCCCCGTTACGAGCCGTGTGAAGGGCTATCCATTCGAAGTGAGCCTCCCTGCGGGGTCGCGCCTCAGAGGTGCGATTCTTTCCGACCATTTGAAAAACTTCGATTGGCGCCACCGGCAAGCCCAAAAGGCCGGAAAAATCCCGCGATCGATTCTAGAGCAAGTGCGCGCTCGTGTGGCCGCCTTGCTGGAGATTTCCTGATAAATGTTGTTCGCACGCCTTGACGGCGATGGCCGCTCCCGCTAGGCTGGCCAGCAGATGCAATCATCGTCAAGGAAGCTTCTTGTCGTCCTGATCGGACTGCTCGTGCTGGGAATTGTCGTTTACCAGTCGAGTGGTTTCATTCACCACGCCAATTTCAGCGGAGAAAAGTTACTCCGCGCAGTACGTGGAGCAACTCTTTCTTTGCTGCTGCTCTCCGTTGTTGCTATCTATGCGTGCTACGCGCTGAGATCTCTGCGCTGGCAGTTGTTCCAGGAAAACCTGGGAGTTTCGCGATTTTGGACCATCTACAAAATAACGCTTGCCGGCTTTGCAGCGGTATTTCTATTGGGGCGCGCGGGGGAACCGGTGCGACCATTATTGCTAGCGCGAAAAGAGAAGCTGCCAGCTGCGGACATGTTTGGGATCTATGCTTTAGAGCGAGTGTTCGATACGGCAAGTGCAGCGTTCATTGCAGCGATCGCCTTACTGCTGTTCCAATCGCACGCACATGTTGGGGAAACGTCCAGCAAACTGGAGACTGCGGCGAGAACGGCGGGCATGCTCTTGTTTGCCGGAGTTGGTAGCGCGGTAGCGTTTCTAGTGTACCTGCGGTTACGCGGGACGGCGCTGCTGGAGCGCTGGCTCCAGGGATGGCGGGCGTCGCGCAGTTGGCGAGCAAGCGTCGCGAATATAATTCTGGGGTTTGCGCGGGGCGTGCAAACGATCCGGACGTGGGGAGAGTTGGTTCTAGCAGTAACGTATTCTGTGGTGCATTGGTTCTTAGTATTACTTGTGTATGTGTGGGTGTCGCACAGTTTTGGCGGGACGCTGGGAACGCTCAGCATGGGCGACGCCATGCTGGTGATGGCTTTCACGCTAGTGGGCTCCGTGGTGCAGTTACCTGCCGTGGGCGGCGGCTCGCAGCTCGCATCAATCCTTGTTTACACCAAAGTTTTTGGTGTAGAAACAGAGGCCGCCACGGCAGCGTCGATTGTCTTGTGGCTCATAACCTTTGCGGCGTGCAGCTTGGCGGGCGTGCCGTTGCTTATCCATGAAGGGTTTTCGCTGGGGAAATTGCGGGCGATGGCCGAGCAGGAAAAAGAAGCGGCGGGCGAAAGTGCGGCCCGGCAAGGAGAATCAGCCCATTGAAGTGTCCTTTTTGCGCAACCGTTGACGACAAGGTGATTGATTCGCGGGAGGGCCGGGGCGGCGACACCATCCGGCGGCGGCGCGAGTGCCTGAAGTGCGGCCGCCGGTTCACGACCTACGAACGCATCGACGAAATTCCATACATGGTCATCAAGAAGGACGGGCGGCGCGAGCGCTTCGAGCGGCAAAAGATTTTGCAGGGACTTTTGAAAGCATGCGAAAAACGTCCCGTGCCCACCCCCAAGCTGGAAGCCATCGTGGATGAAATCGAAGGCGTGGTACACGAGGCTACGGAACGCGAGCTGACCACCACCGAAATCGGCGAAATGATCATGCACCGTCTCAAGAAGCTGGACAAGGTCGCGTACGTGCGATTTGCATCGGTGTACATGGATTTCAAGGATGTACAGGAATTCATGAGCGAGCTGAAGAATCTGCTCAAGGATCGCGTCAAGAAATAATCCCTTCCGTCGTCGAGGAGTTTTCATGAAGAAAACTGCGGTGATTGTTTCGTGCGCCTTGCTTGGATTCGCGTGCGTCTTCGCGAGAGAGAATCGCGCGGCAGGGCAGGGGAAGGTGGCGGGGGCGCAGGCGCAGGCGAAGAAGGTGCCTACGGCTGAGGCGCCATTGCCGCAGATTGACAAGGAAAAGATTCGCGCGCATGTGAAATATCTTTCGAGCGATGAGTTGGAAGGACGGGGAACGGGGCAGCGCGGCGGCGACATGGCGGCGGATTACATCGGGAAACAGTTTGCGTCGTATGGGTTGAAGCCGGCGGGGGACAACGGAACTTTTTTCCAGGATGTGCCGATGGTCGGCGTGAAGACGCTCCCGGAAACAACCTTTAAATTCGCGGAGGCCAGCGGAAAATCCTTCGAGGCCAGGAACCTGATCGATTTCGTAACCAACAACGAGAGCCAGACGGAGATGGCGGACATCGATGCCCCCATCGTGTTTGTGGGCTTTGGAATCAAGGCGCCCGAGTACGACTGGGACGATTACAAGAACGTCGACCTTCACGGGAAAGTGGCGTTGCTCTTCGTGAACGAGCCCAGCGCGGATGATCCCAATTTTTTCAAGGGCAAGGCGCTGACCTATTACGGGCGGTGGACTTACAAGTTTGAGGAGACGGCGCGGCGCGGAGCGGCAGCCACGCTGATCATCCACCGCAAGGACCTCGCGAGTTATGGCTGGGAAGTGGTACGCAATTCGTGGGGAACCGAGCGCTCGTACTTGAAACGAGATGCAACGCCGAAGCTGCAGGCGGCTTCATGGATCCAACTGGACGTGGCAAAAAGAATTGTGGGAATGGTGGGACTGGATCTGGATAAGATGTTTGAGCGGGCGCAGTCGAAGGACTTCAAGCCGTTACAATTGCCGATTCGCCTGAAGGCCCACGTAGCGAGCGAGTTGAAACCGTTCGTCTCGAGAAATGTTCTGGCGATGCTGCAGGGTACGGATGCCGTGCTCGGCAAAGAGGCCGTGCTGTACACGGCGCACTACGACCACCTGGGAATCGATCCGAGTCTGCCGGGCGACAAGATCTACAACGGCGCGAATGACAATGCGACAGGTTGCGGGATTCTGCTGGAGCTGGCGCGCGTGTGGGCAGCGATGCCGGTGGCGGCGCCGCGGTCGATTTTGTTCGCGTCGGTCACCGCGGAGGAGCAGGGGCTGCTCGGGTCGGAGTATTTGGGACGACATTCGCCGGTGTCGCCGGGAAGAATTATGGTGGATTTGAATTTTGACGATGTGCCGCCGCTGGGGACGCCGGAGGAAGTGGAAGTCAGCGGTGCGGAGCGCACCACGTTTTATCCCGTGGTGCAGGCGACCGCGCGGGATTTTCGTCTGGCGATCCGTCCCGACCCCCGCCCGGAGGCTGGGCACTACTACCGCTCGGATCATTTCAGCTTGGCCCATGTGGGAGTGCCGTCGTTTTCGATCAATGAAGGCATCAAGTACACGGGCCATCCGGCGGAGTGGGGAGAGGAGCAGGCGAAAGATTTCACCGAGCACCGCTATCACCAGCCAAGCGACGAGTACAGTCCCGACATGGATTTTACCGGCGACGCGGTGATCGCCAGGTTCGGCTTCGTGCTTGGATCGAAGGCCGCATGGCTGCCCGGGCTGGCGGGATGGATCCCCGGCGACGAATTCGAGGGCGCGCGGAGAAAAAGTGATCAGTGATCAATGATTGCATGAATGTCAAAAGAAAGGACTTACAGAATGAGCATTTTGCAAATAATTGAGTCTAAAGGACGTGTTTTTGGCTGAGAAGGGCAAACATCGGCAAACAATCGTTCGGGAATCGTTGATCACCATCCCCCGGAATCCGCACAAACAAGGCTGCCCTAAAAAAAGAAAGGCGGCAGTAAGCTGCCGCAGCCCAAACAAAGTTTTCTACAGCAGCAATTATACCATGGGATAGCGGGTAGTTTTAAAAAAACTTTCCGATATGCGTTCGCTTTCGGTAGGTGCATTCCACGTCAGGGCGGGGCCGCTATTCAGTTGGTCTTGGTAGCTCGGCGGAACCGCGTTTCCGGAACCCGATGTCGGTCAATCACCTTGCCTGGTACTCGATTTATCAGGAACTAGCCCAGTCATAAAGGAAGATGTTGGAAGATGTAGATTGACAACAGGCCTGCACAACCCTGCCATTATGAGAACGTTCTGAAGCGCTAAAGCACTCCCAAGAAAAACTTTAGAAATTCTTGACCTCCTGTCATCAAGGATTGGCCGCACCATCAACTGTGGCCGATCCCGTCGGTCCGGCCAACCTCACAGTGCAAAGGAAGCACCCAGTGAAACGTACTTTATTTCCGGCACTCTTTCTCGGCCTGTCCCTGGCCACAGCTGCCCACGCGCAGTCTTCGGGGACCATCACCGAATTATTCGGCTTCCCTTGCGGCTCAGCCTCACAACCGTGTCCGGATGGGCAAATGCCGGATTCGCTTCTGCAGGCGACGGATGGCAATTTCTATGGTACGGCCACCGCCAACATCAACAACAGTCGAGTGTCTCAAGGCGGCACGATCTTCACAATCACGGCCACCGGACAGTTCACTTTGCTTTTTTCGATCACTCCCAACGGAAACGGAAACTATCCCAACGGCGACGTACCCGGGCATCTCGTGGAGGGCAGCGACGGATTTCTGTACGGGGTCAATGCGTTTGGAGGCCCATTCGCTTAAGGATATGGAACTCTCTTCAAGATCAGCAAGACCGGCACGGGCTTCCAAGTTCTTCATTTCTTTTGCACGGTCGGGAACGGAACCTGTGCCGACGGCGCTTATCCCGATGGCCTCATCCTGGGAAGCGACGGCAACTTGTACGGGACCACACAAGGAGGCGGAATATTTCTGGGCTCTGCCTGCTCCGGCTGCGGCACCGTTTTCCGCATCACGCCAAGCGGTACTCTAACCACGCTGCATGTGTTTAGCGGCACGAGCGAAGGTTTCTTGCCTCTCAGCGTGACTCAGGCCACAGATGGAAACTTCTACGGCACCACTTTCTCCGGAGGGGCTCCGAACAATAACGGCGTAGTGTTTCGCGTCACACCGGGAGGCGCATTCACCGTTCTTCACAGCTTCACGTCCCCGATCCATTCCGTAACGGTTCTGACGCAAGTTTCCAAAGGACTGCTTTATGGCGTCTTGGGCGCCACAGGCAGCACATCCGTCACAGTCTTTTCGATCAGCCTTTCAGGCACATTCCAACAAGTTACCCAGCTCACGGAGGCTTCCAGCAGATATGTCATCGGCAGATTCCTGCAAGCTTCCGATGGAAATCTGTGGACGACCTCATCGGTAGGAGGCACTTCCAGCTTCGGCACTATTTTTGCAGTCACGCCGAGCGGAGCCCCGGTAGATACCATTTCATTTAGTGGGACGAACGGCGCGACCCCGACGCAGGGCGTGATCCAAGGCACGGACGGCAAATTGTACGGCACAACGTCAGCTCGTGGCACCGACTCGCAGGGTCACACGGCTTTCGGAGTTATCTTTAGCGCCAATGCCGGCCTGCCTCCGCGCAGAAACCGGTCAACTTCGTCAAAATACGTAAAGGATTGAGAGCGATCGTTCCTTTCTTCGGGAAAGGTGCAATACAAAAATCTGCACTCCTCGGGATTTTCCCGCCTTCAAACTAGGTACTTTACCCGATTGATTTAGAAGCAGGGCAATCCTATGGTCCACCACGGCCATTATGTACAAGGCCCCAGGGAGTTCGACCCAGTTGCCAGTAGCTGAGGTAAGGCATTCGGTCGACCAAAGTGACGGCGTCACCAATTCCCGCGATTGCACGAGAGTGGCAGCAACTGGGAGCCTGGCAATAACGGGTCAATTCACGGTTGTACATTCCTATGACGTGTCGCTGAATTTCACAATCGGAGGGCGGACGCCGCACCATTGGGCTATGGACGATCCCGGAGTGGTGGGCTGGAGACGCCAAGGCTCTTAAACACGATAAGTTCATATGAATACCGGTCGCGAGCGGCAGAGGATATTGATCGTCGGGGAGGAACCATTGGCCCGCGACGACATGCGAATTTTGCTCGGAAGTGCGGGCTGTGAATGCACGGTCGCCTCGAGCGTTGAACAGACACTGAGGACGATAGGACAAAAAAAATTCGACGCTATTGTACTCGATCCGCAGTCCTCAATCTCGCAAGCTGCCGACATGATTTCGAGGATTAACGAATTTCATCCGAATCTGCTAAAACACATCGTAATTATCGCCGACGAGGACAGTGATTCGGAAATACAGGATTTGGCCGAGCGCTACTCGATCTCCCACGTGCAACGGAAGTTCCTGTTGCAACAACTTTTGGGCAGCTTGGAGGCCTTGTTCCGTCCTGAGGCGCTGTTTCCGGACGTCACGCACGTAGCCCGGGTCATTTCCGATAGCTTCCGCGACCCGCTTCCAGCCGGGGTGCGAGGTTCGCAGGATCGGAGTCGAAGGCTGCTCTACGCTGCCGGGAGCCTAAGGGTGGATCTCTTGATCGAGCCTGACGCAGGATCCCATCGCCTGGCGCTCGCGGCGCAAATTCTGGATTCAGCCAAGCCAGATCGCAGGTTTGATGGCGTTCTAGTGACGCTTCAGGGCTGGAAGGGTCCGGTGGCGCAGGTAACTGCCGGCGAGTTCGGCGAGTTCCATTTGGATTTCCGCTTTGAAGCAAACATCAGCCTAGAAATAAAAATAGCTGAAACTAACTGCATAACGGTTCCGTTGCCGGTTCTGGAGCGGGCCCGTCGGAGCGCGGCGGGATCTTCGTAACTGTTCGAGGGCAACACAGCTCGATGTTTATGAGAACTACTCCCGGGGATGGAGAGAAGGGGACTAAGCCATGAAATCGAGAGCGCTGTGGGTCCTTCTGGGTCTATCTGGATTGTGGAGTGGCCCAGCCGTCGCTGACAACAGATTTATTGTCCGTGCTTCGTCCGGGCTCGATCCACTACAGGACGTCTGCTTGGTCCTTCAGCGCTCCATTTGTATCCGGCGCGGCTGCCCTCTTGTTAAACGTTAGCGCGAGTTTCAACGAGTCTTCGGCGGAACGGTCGTTGGCGCACGCGGTCTGGATCACTCCCGATCTTGGCAACGGGCGTTTGGATCTTTACCAGGCGGTGAGCGCGCTTCGCACCTCGGACCCTAACTGACGCTCGCTTTAAGCCAAGCCGCGGCAGCAGGCCTTTGTTAACGGAAAAGTTGACAATCGCATCGACGCATTCAGAGAGAGCTCATGGGCCGTTATCAGGTTCACGAGCGAGCCCGGTGGTCAAAATCGGACACAAGTTCGGAGATCCCAACCAGTTGGTTGAGCTCAGCGGAAGCTGAGATATGGGTTTTCGGGGGGATTGCTGGCTGGGAGCGGCTACCGAGATCCACGGATCTTGAACAAACCAGCCAAGCGCTGATGCAGCCCTCGGATGGCTTGAAAAAGATCTGCGGCGCCTGTGGTTCCGTCGGTCACTTCATGGGAGTCCAAATCCGAGGCGAGCGCTTTGCACAGCTGAGTGGCGCGGCGGACGCGCTCCTCCGTGAGCAAGGAGCGCACAGTGGCGGTATCCCGTTGGTGGGCCTGGCGCTCCTGCAATTCTTGAAGAGCCCAGGCGGTCTTGCGTACATAATCGACGGCGTCGCGAAACTCACGAAGGACGCGAGGGTCCATCCCACCCGACCTGATGGCGTTTTCCAGTTTCTGCAGGTCGTCGATCGCCCTCTTCAGCCGAAACGTCACGCCCCAAAAAGTCTCACTGGGAGTAAGAAGCTCGACGGCCACTGCCAACACGTCGCTCTTTTTGGAGGGACGCAAGGATATCACTCGCGCAGTGGCTATTTTGGTTGAGGTAAGGTTAGTTAGCTCGATCACGCTGCCAATGGCCGGGCGGCCTCTCAAGTCGAGCCGCCCGCCGTGCATGTTGACTTCTTTGGCTTCGGCAAACTCGATGACGCCTGCACCGCTAGCCTCCGACCACTTCACCTGCACGGGAACAACTACAGGGTAACGGTCACTCCTCCTGTTTTTTCCCTTGGCGACCGGCAGCTCCACGCCCGACTTGTCCGTTGTCAACCGCCACCTCCGTTCTGCAGGGCCCTATACTCACACACCAGACTTTAAGCCGGAATTGTCGATTTCACCAATGTCTGTGCGCAAAAACATACGCCCGGCGTTCCGTTGCGTCAAGTTTGGGTCACCGTCACGAGTGGTCAGCCGTCAACCAATCGTTCAACGAAGTTTACAGCTATTTTACACCTTCTTTGCGATACACCAATGAATCAAAGCCACAGCCCGGATTAAATGGACGCGCCGATAAAGTGTGATTGCGAATCGGACGCCCGTGATCACGCTACTCGGTGGCGCTACCGCGGTCCTCGCTGGTACGGCCGGTGTCCGGTGCAATCGTTCTCCGATTGCGCCCACTAGCAGCAGTGTGCCCTTGTTCTCTCTGCTTGAGGGCAAAGCAAAGCGTCAGACGAAGGCGGCTCAAGATGTGCACCGGAGCCGAGAACTATTTGTGTGTGCAGGGTCTTCGCGCTCCTGGAAGCAGTGACTGAGAGGTGAATCCGTGAATAGACAATCGCTTTTTATCTTGGATGTGAGCTTGGGCCTCGCGATTGTGGCGTTGGTGGGAGTCTCGGCTTATCGGCCAAAAATCGAGGCCGGCAAGGGGGCGCAAGCGATGGACGCGGCATTTCGCGATGGAATGTATCAGGCGAAACTAGATGTTCAGGACGCCAGGGCGCCCCGGCTCAGGACTGGCCGTTGGGGTAACAACGCCGATCGCGTCGTGTTCATTGCCGGCTACGAACAGGGTTACCGCGAGTACTCCGAAGCTCAGTCGGGAAAATTGACGGAGCCCACTGCAGCGGAATTGGCGGGCTACTGCGATGGAACGTTGGATGGCGCCGCCGATCGCATTAAGGCGCAACCTTTTCAGGTGGAGAAGACTGCCAATTATCGCAATGCGGGCCAGGGCTTCTTGGAAGCGAAGGCTCATCCCGAAGAGTACATCCGGTTCTATCGCCAAGCTTATTCAAATGGGTATCAGCAAGGCTACTACCTTCAGCAGCGGTAGGAGGACTTGAAATCCGTTGAAAGAAACATCATATCTTTTCGAATCGGGATCCTGAAATGCTTCGTGATGGATCCGCACAACGCCACCGTGTGGGATTGGCCGCAAAGGATTCCCCTGGGCTCGGCGTCAGCCGTTCCCGAGCGTAGCGGAGAAGTAGCACGGTGGATAGCGGTTCGTTTTTCCGCGGGGCAAGCACCGTTGGGGTGTTTACGAGTTTGGATGAACAGGAAGGAATTATCATGCGACTCAAGGGTCTTTACTTCAGTTTGATGCTCGGATTTTTCGGACTACTTGCGAGCCTTGGGAGTTTGGCCGCATTGAATCTGGGTTTGGCCAAGCCCGACACCCACGGGGGGAGTTCGGTGGCTGGCCGGGTCAGGATCGAGGGTCAGATGCCTCAGCCCAACCGCATTAGTATGTCCGCGGATCCGAGTTGCGCCAAAGCGCATCCCGGGCCCGCTGTCAACGAAGAGTACGTGACGGGAAGTGGCGGCGCGCTCGGTAACGTGATCGTTTTTGTTTCGGAGGGGCTTGGCAACCACAGCTTTGACGTACCGGCTGAACCGGTAGAAGTTGACCAAAAAGGATGCATGTATCTGCCGCACGTGATCGGGCTTCAAGCTCAGCAGAAAATTCGCATCGTGAATAATGACAGCACAACACACAATATCCATGCTGTTCCGATTAACAACCGCGAATGGAATAAGGCCCAGCCCGCGGGCACGACGCTAGAAGAAACCTTCGCTCGGGAGGAGATCGCAATTCCCGTCAAGTGCAACGTGCATCCGTGGATGCGCAGCTACATCGCAGTGTTCAAGCATCCTTTCTTCGCAGTCACTGGCGTGGACGGACACTTCGATCTGCGTAATTTGCCCCCTGGTGAATACACCGTGGAGGCCTGGCACGAAAAATTGGGGACCATGAAACAAACCATCACGGTTGCGGCCGGAGAAGCCAAGACTATGGATTTTGTGTTCAAAGCGCGTGCCCATTGAGAAACCTTTGCCAGACGTGATCTGCTGCCGCAGAGATCGTCAGCGGGTTGGCTCCAGTCATCCGCGACTCGGCTTCCTACTTAGGAAGAAACAGTGCAGGACCTCCCCTTAACGCGGCCAAACACCCGCAGTGAAGGACTTAATGGTGTGGAAGCCGAGTTTCTCGTAGAGCTGGACAGCGGTGTGGTTGTCCGATGTTACCGTCAGCGTCAATTCCCGGAATTTCATGGAGCAAAGGGCGTCCGCGGAAGTTTGCATGAGCATGCGGCCGAGGCCGTGTCCTTGGTACCCAGGGAGGACACAGATTTGCGTGGTGTGGCCGACGCCGGGAGAGACTTCGCTGGTGAGCACGGCGGCGATCAGTTCGTCGCTGCCGGGTTGGCGCAGGACGAAGGATGCGCTAGGTATAAACTGGCCGCAACCCGGGAGAAGAATAATGTTCTTGAGGAAGCGCAGGGCTCCGGAGCGGCTGCGGTATTGATCGTTGATCTCGCCATCAACATGATTGGCGTAGGACAAGTAAATCAATTTCGCGCAAGGCTCGAAGAAGCGATCGCTCCAGCGATCGAGGCGCATGCCCGCGGAAGCGCCGGCGCGCGGCTCTGCGTTGTTCTGCAAATTCAGGAGCATGAACTGCCGCGTGTACAGCTTGAAGCCTTGCTCGCGCAGAGGATTATCG